>OLNJ01000481.1_pt1 | contig 33637 bp, 37 predicted proteins | sample 1672191 | NCBI WGS metagenome assembly OLNJ01 (sample SAMEA3136657, study PRJEB25190) | human gut metagenome | biome: human gut; feature: human-associated habitat; material: faeces | place: Austria | collected 2013 | reverse complement strand
AATAGCAATTTAGGTGGTACCGCGGATTATAACTCCGTCCTATTTTTATAGGACGGAGTTTTTTTATTCTATATTTAATTATAGGTGTTTATTTTGGAGGTGAGTTTATGGTTTGAAGTTTCTTATCAAGTAAAGAAGACTTGGAAGTAATTAAAAAAGAATATAAATATATTTGGAGGAATAATAAAATGAAAAGAAATAGTAATACAAAAAAAATAGTTATCAATGCTTTACTTTTAGGAATAGGAGCGATTTTACATCAAATTACACCTGCTTTAGGAATACCTATGCAACCAGATTTTGCATTAGCTATGTTGTTTATTGTAATGATTATAAATTTTGGAGATTATAAAACATCATTAATTGCTGGAATAGTAACTGGAATTTTTACTGCTTTAACCACAAAGTTTCCTTTAGGACAAGTTCCTAATATAATAGATAAGATAGTTACAGTAAATCTAATATATATCTTAATGATATTTATGAAACAATTCGTAAAAAGAGGATTTGAAATTAATAATATGAAGTTAAGTATAATAGCAATAATATTTAGTTTAGGAACTTTAATTAGTGGCACAACATTTTTAGTATCAGCACAAATTTTAGTTGGACTTCCTATGAATTTTGGAATACTATTTACAACTGTAGTATTGCCAGCAGTAATAATAAACTCAATAGCAGGTATATTCTTATATAAAATAGTAGTTTCTTCATTAAAAAGAATTGCTATATAAATCTACAATTTAAAATGAACACTTGTGACTTAATTATATTTAATTTTACTTTTCTATTTAAACAGTATATTCTTATAATAAAGAAGGAAATATAAAAAGAGGTGTGTAGTATGATAAGTGTATGTCCAGAATGTTCAGGAATAAATATAGATAGATTAGAAAAGGAATTTGGAAAAGATAATATTGATTATAGATGTATTGGAGAATGTGGAGGACGAGATGGAATAGTACTTGGATATACTAAAAGAACATTTATCCAAGCTGAAAGCGATGATGAGTTTATTGAAATAGTAAAAAAATTATAGTATGTACAAATAAAAGGAGTTGTTATTAACAACTCCTTTTAAGTATTAAAAAGATATTATTTTATCCCCACATTGTGAAGCCACCTAAGTGACCAATAAATGCACCAACGATTCCGATTACAAGTAAAAGAGCTATACAAGTAACTGGCTTCCAACCTTTCTTCTTAAGTAAGAAGAATAATAATAATGTTAAAGCTAGAGGAATCATTTGAGGTAATACACCATCTAATATAGCTTGAATATCGATTGGAGCTTCACCATTTGGTATTACGATTCCTAATTTAGTTGCACCATAGTTAGAAGTTAAAGCACCAACTATGAATACACCTAGCATAGAAGCAGCACGTGTAAATTCTTTAGCATTCTTAGTTAAAATATCAATTGCCTTAGAACCTAGGTTGTAAGACCAGTGCATTAACCAATATCTTACACCAAATTGAACAGCATTGAAGATTAATAAGAATAATATTGGACCAGCTAGTGAACCATTGATTGCCATATTAGCAGTGATACCAGCAGTAATTGGAACTAGTGTAAACCAGAAGATAGCATCTCCGATTCCACCTAAAGGTCCCATAGCAGCAACTCTTACGGCTCTGATAGTATTTGTATCTGCTTTTTGTTGCTCTAAAGAAAGAATTATACCCATAACGAAAGTTACTAAGAATGGGTGAGTATTAAAGAATTCTAGGTTGTGTTTCATAGATTTAGATAAATCATCTTTATTAGTATGAATTTCTTTTAATCCAGGTAATATACCATATAACCATCCTGCAGCTTGCATTCTTTCATAGTTAAAAGAAGCTTGTAGGAATAATGAACGCCAAACCATTTTGTTTAAAGTTTTCTTGTCAAGTTGTTTAGCTGGAGTTAAATCTTTATATTGAGTTGAATTAAATTCCATCTTCGTCATCTCCTCCCCCTACTGGTGCATAAGCTGCACTGCTCTTCATTTTTACGTTAGTTTGGAAGTCATAGATAGCAACAGCGATTCCGATAAATGCGATAATTAATAGAGCTGAACCACTTAATCCGTCTATCTTTCCAATTATTGTTGCTAGAGCAAAACCAGCGAAGTAAATACCCCATAAATCGTTTGATAACATGATACGTAAAAGTATTGCAAATCCAACATAACGCATCATTCCACCAGCAGCACTAAGTCCGCTCATGAACCAAGCAAATTGTTCAGATAATGCAGTTAATGTTTTACCAGCAGCAGCACCACCGATTAAACCGATAACAACTACTAAAGCAAAGAATAATCCTAAAGCACCCATTGCTAGATAGTTAAGATTTTCAATTCCTTTTGTATTCGCATCTTCAGCATATTTATCAGCTTTTGACATTAATGGAGACATGATTGTGAATAGTAAAGTTACACAATATTGTCCGATTAATGCGAATGGAACAGCTAGTCCAACAGCTGCAGCTGGATCTAGTTTAGAAGAAATAGCAAATACAACTGCCATTATTCCACCAATAACAGCATTTGGAGGTTGAGCTCCTCCGATTGGCATATTTCCGATTGTCATTAATTGATAAGTACCACCTACTATAAGACCGGTTTGTAAATCACCAAGAATTGCACCGACAACAGCACCAGATACAATTGGTTGGTATAATGATTCTAAGAAACTGAATTGGTCTATACCTGCAATAAATGCAAATACTGCAACCAATAAGATTTGTACTACATTAAAATCCATTATTGTAATCCCCCTTATTTAATATTTAGTTTTTTTATAATGACCTTAAAAAGGTATTATTTGAATAGTTTATCAAGGCTTTCTGCACTTTCAGTAGGAACTCTTCTAATTTCAAGTTCTACACCTAAGTCTTTTAATTTTCTAAATGCTTCTACGTCCTTATCATCTACCGCGACAGAACCAGCAACTTGTCTCTTACCTTGAGCCATATGCATATTTCCAATATTAACTTTCTTTATTGGAACACCGCCTTCAACTAGCTTTAATACATCAGAAGGAGTTTCGCAAACTATGAAGATAAATTGCTTTGCGCTAGCTTTGTGAATTGTGCTTATAGTTTTTTCAAGAGTCCAGTAACGAGTTGAAGCATAAGATGGAGCAGCCATATCCATTAAACCTTGTCTAAGCTTGTCCCCAGCAACAACATCGTTAGCAACTAGAATTAGGTTTGCTCCGATGGAACTACACCATTGAGTTGCAACTTGTCCATGAATTAATCTGTTATCTATTCTTGTTAAAACGATATTTGGCATATTTTCACCTCCTTTATTAACAAATTGTAAAAAGTTATTAACTCTTTATATTTATTATAAAACTAACAAAAGATGGAATCTTTGGATTTTTTAATAATTGTTTTATGTTTTTTAACAACGTTTACAAAAAGGTTAAAAATACGATGATTTTTTTATGTTAAATATAATTTCAAAGCATAAAACGCGAAAAATAGGCATTATTGTAATGATAGTAAATAATTGACAAAGATTATAATTATATTACAATATAGTTGTATAAAAGAATAGAATTAAATAGGGTATTTATATATTTATCGTAAGGGTTTTTATTAAAAATATTATGTATATCATAATGAAGTGAAATTATGAATATATTATGTTAGGACAACCTTCCGTTGAGAAGATTTTCGAGTTCCAATATGATAAATATTTAAAATGAGAGAGGGGATTTGCTATGTATGATAAAACATCAAGCGCTCAATTTAAAAAATACGGTTCTATTTATGATGAACCAAAGGATCTGCATAGTGATGAATTGATACAAAGGGAAGTGGTAACTACTGATAGAGTAATTTCTAGTTTGTATCATTTTTCAGAACCAGTGTATGTAGAGGTCAAGGATGGAATGGCTTATATATTAATTGGTGATTCAAGTGATGGAGAATTTAAATTATTTGGAATACATAGGAATTTAGAAATTAAGGCTAATATGTATTTCAATATAATTCCTATGATGGATCAGGTAAAATTTAATTTAATAATTCCACCTAACTATAATTTAAACATTGAATTTCTAAATCCACCATATGAGTATAATAGAATTTTACCAACAATTAATATACCAGAAATAATGGCATATTATTATACAATAAAAAGTCCAAACTATAAGTTTAAAGGTGAAAGACATAATATATATGAATTAACCTTTGTAGATAACGGAACATTAGAAACATCAATTGATAATGTAAGTTATACTTTGAATTCTTATGACTTGATTATTTATGGAAAAAATCAGCTTCATACTCAGAATGTAAATAGCGATTCATCATGTTCATACTTAACTGTTATGTTTGATATGGAATGTAAAGATGATAGTTTAATTTGCAATAGAGTATTTCACTGTAGAAAAGAGTTATACAAGGCAATAAGAACCTTTGCAAAAAATATATCATCTACGTTGCCTTATACGCAGAATTTAATATTAAGTAATTTTCATGAAATAATTATTAGATTATTCCAGTATGATTATTTAGGTACAGAGTCAGATAAATTACCCACTGAAACTCAGCAATATTTTCAAGACGAACTATTAGAAGGAATTTTAGCTTATATTGATAAGATGGTCTGTGAACCTATTACAATTGAAGAACTTTGTGGTAAGTTTTCAGTATCTAGGTCTTCATTACAAACATTATTTAAAAATAATTTAAATACTTCGCCTAAAAAGTATATTAATGATTTAAAGTTAGCTAAAAGTAAACTATTAATAAAAGAAAATAAATATACTATTAGTGAAATAGCATTTATGTTAGGGTTTAGTTCAATTCATTACTTTTCAAGAGCTTTTACTCAACACTTTGAGATAAGTCCTAGTGAATATGCACAAACTGTATTTAAGTCTTAATTAAGCAATTGAAATAAAGTGCGAGGCACTTTGGTGAAAAGTTTGACTTCGTAAAAGGGGAAAATGTCACTGACGTGACAGTGAAAATATTGCCTATGGCAATAGTAAAAAGTGTCTACATTAGTACCTTTCACTTTAAGTTAAGTTAACTTTTCCCTGCTACGCTAGTAGCCTTTTCACTTCGTGAAGTCGACCTTTCACCAGTGAATTTCGCTCGCACTTTATTTTTTAAGCAACACTTTGAATAGCATATCTAGATACAGTAACTACTACATTTTTAGCAACTTCTACATCTACAGTATCATTTCCTACTTTAACTACTTTACCATAAACGCCACCACAGAACATAACTTTAGTTCCAGGTTTTAATTCAATATGAAATTCTTTAATTTCAGATGTTCTTTTTTTAAGGTTTTTTGCTGAGATAAATAATAATATCATAGCTGCTATTCCTACTAATACTGCTACTGTGATACATGTCCACATAACAACTTCCCAATTTATCATATTAGATACCATCCTCGCATTCAACATCTTCATGTACAATAAATTCAAATTTTAAAATTCCGCTTCTTCCAACTTCTAAAGCACTTTTTGATAATAAAGATAAATCATCTATCATATCTTTAGTCATAGATATTTCAAGGGCCATAGGTAAATTTGTTCCACCTATTACTTCCATAGGTTTATTAATTTCTGTTTTCACTTCAACTAGAGTTTTAAAAGGTGAACCTCCAGCTAAATCAGCAAGAGCTAAGATACTATCACAATTATCTAAAGATTTTAAAGAAGTATAGTATTTTTCTTTAAGAGTTTCTGTTGAGTCTGTTTCTTCAAAATCTACATATTCAACATTAATTGGTTCCCCTGCAATTAGTTTTAAAGAAGAACGTAAACCTGATGCAAAGTTTCCATGACCACTAATTATTAATCCAACCATATTTATTCATCCTCTCTCAATTCCTTATAAGTTATTTTTATTTACATGTATATGGATATAATGTAACACCTTTAACAACACGGTTTACTTCTCCAGATGGGCAAGGGTTATCTGGTGTTAAATCCATTGATAAAGATTTTAATACTGCTAAAGTTTGTGCAAATGTAATATATGCTAAACCTAACTCAGCATTATTTGCATTTGAATTAATATTATAAGATACTGTGTAATCAGCTAAAGTGTCTAATTCTTCTGAATGCTTGTCTGATACAACTACTAACTTATTATTCTTTCTTTGAGAACTGATCTCTCTAATTAAATCTAATTCATATTTATAAGTATATTCATCGTTACTAACATAAACGACTGTTAATGTAGAATCATCAATGATAGATTTTGGACCATGTCTGAATCCTAATGGAGTATCAAACACTGCAACTGTTTTTCCAGCAGTTAATTCAAGCATCTTTAATGAAGATTCTTGTGATATACCTTTTAATGTATTGCTACCTAAATAAACTATTCTTTCAAAATTAAATTCATCAATTATTTTAGATGCAATTTTATAATTATTATCTAAGAAATTTTGAGTAGAAGAGCAAACTTTATTTAACATGGATTCTTTTTGCTCTAGTTCATCTAGGTTAAAGCAAAGATATGCAGCTAGATACATATTTGAAAAACTAGAAGTCATAGCAAATGATTGATCATGAGTTTCATCAGTAAGATTTATTGCATAGCAATTATCAAGTTCATCTGCCATTTTAGAAAGTGCACCATCTTTATTGCAAGTAATAAATAAATTATATAAATTATTACAAACTACAGAAGCAGCTTCAACAGCACCTATTGATTCTGGAGAATTACCTGAACGGCCAAAACTTACTAATAATGTTGGCTTAGTTTTTGAAAGATAATTTTCAGGTGTAGCAACTATATCTGTTGTTCCATAAGATTTAACCTTGTAATTTAATTCCTTATTTAAGTAAGAATATAATGAGTTACCAATAAACTCACTAGTACCAGCACCGGTTAAGATAACATCAAAGTCATCACATTTGATAACTTTATCTATAAAAGATTGTATAGCTTGTTTGCTTTCTTTAATTTGATTTAATGTTTTTAACCATGTTTTAGGTTGTTGGTAAATTTCTTTTAAAGTAAATGAGGAAAGTGTTTTCTTCATTTGCTCTTCATTAATATTAAATATATTCATAAAAATATCCCCTCCACTGTATTTTAAACTTTATAAATTTTAAGCTGAGCTTTATTAATTTTAATTATAATGAAGAGCTATTTAAATACAATGGAAGTGCTGAAAGATATAATATGTATGTTAAAAAGTGCAAATATTAGAAAAATAAACTTATGTATAATTAAAGTAATGATATACAAGGAGGATGACTATGTTAATACAAAGTAAAAAAGTTTGGATAGCAGATCAATTTATTCCAGCTCAAATTGAGATTGATTATAATAAAATAATTAATATTTATAACTATAATGAAAAGAGCGGAGCTCTAGATTATGGTGATAGGAGAATTGTTCCAGGATTTATAGATGTTCATTGTCATGGAGCATATGGCTTTGATACAAATGATGCTAATGAACAAGGTCTTAGAAATTGGACAAAGGGTATAGTTAGTGAGGGAGTTACATCAATACTACCAACAACTATAACTCAAAGTAATGAAGTTCTTACTAAAGCTGTGGCTAATGTAGCTAAGGTTGTAGAGGAAGGATATGATGGAGCCGAAATATTAGGAATACATTTTGAGGGACCATATCTTGATATGGAGTATAAAGGAGCTCAACCGAAGCAGTTTATTACTAAACCTACAGTAAGAGAATTTCAAGCTTATCAAAGAGCAGCAAAAGGATTAATAAAATATGTAACTTTGGCAACTGAAACGGATGAGGATTATGAGCTTACAGAGTACTTGTTTAAAAATGGAATAGTTGCAAGTATAGGACATTCTGCAGCAACTTATGAAGAAGCTGTACTTGCTTTTGCACATGGAGCTAGATCACAAACCCATGTATATAATGGAATGACTCCATTTAATCATAGAAAAAATGGACTAGTTGGAGCAGCTTATAGAATTAAAGGAATGTATGGTGAAGTTATTTGTGATGGAAATCATTCAACTTTAGCAGCTCTATATAATTTTTTCAATGCTAAGGGACCAGATTACGGAATTATGGTTACAGATGCATTAATGGCTAAAGGGTATGAGCCTGGAACTAAATTTATTTTTGGTGGAAATGAAATAGAAATATATGAAGATGGTAGTGCTCATTTAGTTGATACTAAAGGATTGGCTGGATCTACATTAAGGATGAATGAAGGGCTTAGAATATTAGTTGAAGAAGCGATGGTACCATTTAATTATGCAATTAATGCATGTACTGTAAATCCTGCAAGATGTTTAGGAATTGACAACCGTAAGGGAAGAATAGGGGTCGGGTATGATAGCGATTTGGTAGTTCTTAATCATGACTATTCTGTACATCAAACATATTGTTTAGGAAAGGCGATGTTGTAATGAAGAAACATGTTACTAATTTGGCAGGAAATAATTTGTATTTAGACGTATATGGAAATACGGTTTATTACAATATCTTTGATAAGAAAGGCTATATTATATCAAAAGAAGTAGAGCAAAAGTTTAGATTGTTATATTACAGATATTCAATTATTGTTATAGTTTTAATCTTGTTAGGAGACTATTTTAAGTCATTACAGAATACTCTTATTATAGGAGTTGGAGCTGTAGTTTTAGTAGAACTATATTTTAGAGCAATATATCTAAAAAAGCTAAAATCAATAAAGAATTTTAAGAGAGATAAAAAGGTTTCTAAGTTAGAAGTTATTGTTAGAAGCAAAGAAAAAGAAAAAATAGTGATGAAAGCATGTGCATATATGCTATTAAGTATATTAATCGTACTAAATGCAATACAACAAAACTTTAATATAGGTTTTATGATTTTAAGTGGAATAGTAGCTATATATAGTATCTATTCAGGAGTTCTTAATATAGTAGCTGTTAATAAAATGAAAAAAATATAAATTTAGCATATACAAAGTAAAAATCGAGGGAGAAGAGGTATTATGGAATTAATTACAACTAAACAAATTTTAAAACAAGCTCAAGAAGGGAATTATGCTATAGGCGCATTTAATGTTGAAAATATGGAGATGGTTATGGCTGTTATTAGTGCAGCTGAGGAGATGAATGCTCCTGTTATAATGCAAACTACTCCATCTACAGTAAAATATGCAGGTCTTGATTACTTTTTAGCAAATGCAAAAGTTGCTGCTAGTAAAGCGAAGGTTCCAGTAGTTATGCATCTAGATCATGGGTCAAGCTTTGAGTTAGCAGCTCAAGCACTTAGAGCAGGATATACTTCAATTATGATAGATGGATCTCATAGTGATTTTGAGAGTAATATAGAAATATCAAAGGCAGTTGTAGATATGTGTAAACCTTCAGGAGTAGCGGTTGAAGCTGAGCTTGGAAAAGTTGGAGGCAAAGAAGATGATTTAGATGGTGGAGATGGAGATTTATATACAGATCCATTAGAAGCTAAAGAGTTTGTTGAAAGAACAGGTGTTGACTCATTAGCTATTGCAATAGGAACAGCTCATGGGATGTATAAAGGTGAACCTAAGTTAGATTTAGAAAGACTTTCAGAAATAAGAAAAGTTGTATCAGTTCCACTTGTATTACATGGAGGATCAGGTATTCCAGATTGGAAGGTACAAGAGGCAATTAAGAGAGGAATTTGTAAAGTTAATTATGCAACAGAATTAAGAATTGCTTATACGCATGGAGTAAATACGTATCTTAAAGAAAATCCTGATACAATAGATCCTAAGAAATATAATAAAGCAGGAATTGATGAAGTTAAAAAGTTTGTAATAGAAAAGATAAAAGTTTGTGGTTGTCAAAATAAAGCATAAGGCTAAATGTTGGACAAGTATCGTGTAAAAAGTATCTATGTATAAAAGATATAAAATAGGTTGATAAAGAAAGAGGAACATATTAAATGTTCTTCTTTTTTATAGCTTATGATATAATTTATATGTAGAATTTTATAAGGAACAAATGAATGGTATGAAAAAATTGGGAGGGTTTATATGGGAAGAACAAATATAATTAATATTACAAAAAGTTATTTAGATAAAAGAGGATATAATAATATAAACTTTGATAATGGATATGGAGTTGTTGTTTTTGAAAAGGTTAAGATATTCTTTTATCCAGGAAATGAGGTTTTAAGAATAACAGCTATACCAACAGATAGAAAGTATAAGATATATAAAGATTTTAATATAGAAGGAACCAGTATAGGAAATATACTACTTAAATACCAACCAGATAAAAGTAATTCAGAGTTAATGTATGATATTTATGAGAAGTATGTAACTGATTCAAATATTGATAAAGTAGCAATATTTTTCTTAAATAATACACAGGATATTTTTAATGACGTTGAAAGTGATGAGTTGCACTAGGTAAAAGTTAAATAGGAATAAAAAACTAGTAGATTAATTTTAATTCTACTAGTTTTTTATTTGTTTTTAATATTATTGAAAAACTTTTTAAGCAATTTTAAGTAGTATTCTTTTATGATCTTAAAAAGAAAAAAGTTAGGTATATAAAAAATAAAACTTAATTGATAAATCTTCAATTTAAAGAGTTTTTTTGATATTTAAATTAACAAAATGGTTAAATAAATAAACCATAATTAATAAAATGATAAATATAAATGCTGATATATATAAATTTACCATAAAGTTCTTGAAAAAACTATCAAAATGATATAATATATAGACAAGAGAAATAAGAGGTAAAAAACCAGTTATTAACCGAAGGAGGACGAATAGTGGATAACTCAAGAGAACAATGGGGATCGAAATTAGGATTTATTTTGGCTGCAGTAGGATCGGCAGTAGGATTAGGAAACATATGGAGATTTCCATATGTAGTTTATGAAAATGGAGGAGGAGCTTTTTTAGTTCCATACTTTGTTGCTATATTTACAGCAGGTATACCTATATTAATACTTGAATATGGAATGGGGCATAAATTTAGAGGATCAACACCTCTTTCAATTGCTAGAGCAAATAAAAAGTGGGAATGGCTTGGATGGTGGCCAGTGGTTACAGCATTTTTTATTTTAAGTTATTATTCAATGATATTAAGTTGGGCTATGAAATATTTTACACTAAGCTTTAATAAAGGCTGGGGAAGTAATACAGATGCATTTTTCCATAATGACTTTTTACAGCTTACTAGTTCACCGTTTGAGCTAGGAAATATTATATGGGCTGTTCTTATAGGAATATTTTTAGTTTGGGGAATAGGTTGGTTTATATGTTATAAAGGTGTTAAAGGTGGAATTGAGAAATTAAATAAAGTATTATTACCGATATTAATAGGGATAATGGTTATTATAGTTGTTAGAGGAGTAACTTTAGAAGGAGCTACTTTAGGATTAAATAAATTATTTACTCCAGATTGGAGCAGGCTTACAGATCCGAAGGTTTGGATATCAGCTTATGGACAAGTATTCTATTCATTAAGCTTAGCAATGGGAATAATGATGACTTATTCAAGTTACTTACCTAAGAAAACAGATATAAATAATAGTGCTTTCATGACTGCTTTTGCAAATTGTGGATTTGAGTTCTTATGTGCTATAGGTGTATTTGCTATTTTAGGATTTATGGCAACAAGTCAAGGTGTTGGAATAGATGAGGTTGTTTCAAGTGGAGTTGGACTTGCCTTTGTAGTATTCCCAGAAGTATTTACAGCTATGGGTTCATGGGGAACTATATTAGCAGTTTTATTCTTTGCTTGTTTAGTTTTTGCAGGATTAACTTCAGTAGTATCATTAGTCGAAGCTATAGCATCATCGGTGATAGATAAAACAAATTGGGAGCGTAAAAAGGTAGTTTCAGGAATTTGTATTTTAGGTGTGGCAATGAGTGCTATTTTTGCTACAGGTGCAGGTTTATACTTATTAGATATAATTGATAACTTTGTAAATTGCTATGCTATAGTTGGAGTAGGCTTACTTGAAGCTATATTAATAGGATGGATAATTAAACCAGAAGTTATAAGAAATCATGTAAATAAAATATCATATTTTAGAATCGGAAAATGGTGGGATTTTATAGTTAAGTTTGTAACACCAATGATGTTAATAATAATGCTAGTACAGAGTTTAACTGCTGAATTTAAGAATCCATATGCAGGATATCCACTTGCGGCAACGCTTCTATATGGATGGGCAGTTATTGGCTTTGGAATAATATTAGGATTATTAATTAGTAAGAAACCTTGGAAAAATAAAGATTTGAATAAAGTAGATGAAGAAGAGGAGGTTGCGATTTAATATGACAGGAACATCAATAATATTTTTCGCATTAGGAGCAGTAGTCCTTTGGGGTGGTTTAATCACTACATTAACTATAACAATAAAAAATGAGAGAAAATCTGCTTCATAAAAATAAAGAATTATACTTAGAAGATAGATTAACTTTAATTCACACAGTTTAATAAGAATATCATTACTATATAAAAAATAGAGCTATACAGATTTTTGTATAACTCTATTTTTATTTGAATTTAAATTTGAAAAGTTGAAAAACTATTATTGACAGTTAGAAAAAAAAGAGTATAATGAGGTTAAAACACACCCCCCACCTGGGAGGGGGTAAGGAGGAAATATGGACGAAAGAAAGAATGCTATTCAAAGTTTAAAAGTAGCTAAAGGACAAATTGAAGGAATAATAAATATGATTGAAGATGAGAGATATTGTGTTGATATTTCAAACCAAATAATAGCAGTACAATCATTATTAAAAAAAGCTAATATGCAAATCCTAAGAAGACATATAAATCACTGTGTTTCCGATGCAATATTAGAAAATAAAGGTGAAGAAAAGATAGATGAAATTATGAAAATATTTGAGAAAATATCAAAGTAATGATAAGAGGTGATATAAAAAATGAATAAGAAATATAAAATAGGTGGAATGACTTGCTCTGCATGCTCTAATAGAGTAGAAAGGGGAGTTAAAAAGATGGATGGTATAATAGATGCAAATGTTAATTTAACAACGGAAACTTTAACGGTTAATTTTGATGAAAATAAATTAAGTGAACAAGATATAGAAAAGAAGGTTAATGATCTAGGGTATACAGTAATTAAAAATACTAAGGTTCATACCTATAAAGTTGAAGGAATGACATGCTCTGCATGTTCAAATAGAGTGGAAAGAGTTACTAAAAAGATGGATGGGGTAATTGACTCAGTAGTTAATTTAACAACTGAAAAATTAACAATTACTGTTGATGAAGATTTAGTTACCTATGGTGATATAAAGCGAACAGTAGAAAAGGCTGGATATAAACTTATAAGAGAAGAAGAAATAAAAGATGATAAGAAAAAGAAAACTGATAAAGAGAAACTTTTTATAAGATTTATAGCATCAACTGTATTTACTCTACCATTACTTATAATAACTATGGGGCATATGGTAGGAATGCCACTACCTCATATTATTGATCCTATGATGAATCCGATGAATTTTGCATTGGTACAGCTTGTTTTAACAGTTCCAGTTATGATAATAGGATATAGATTTTATTATGTAGGGACAAAGAATTTAATTAAATTATCTCCTAATATGGATTCTTTAATTACAGTAGGTACTATAGCCGCTTTTGTATATAGTTTATTTGGTACTTATAAGATATATAATGGAGATAGTTCATATGCTATGCATTTATATTATGAAGCTGCTGTTACTATTCTTACATTAATAACTTTAGGTAAATATTTAGAAGCTGTTTCAAAAGGTAAAACTTCAGAAGCTATTAAAAAGCTTATGGGACTAGTTCCAAAGACAGCAACTATAATTAGAGATGATAAGGAATTAGTTATTCCGATAGATGAAGTTATTGTTGGAGATACTGTATTAGTTAAACCAGGAGAAAAGCTACCAGTAGATGGAGAAGTAATAGAAGGTAGTACGGCTGTTGATGAATCTATGCTTACAGGGGAAAGTATACCTGTAGAAAAAACTATTGGAAGTAAAGTAGTTGGAGCAAGTATTAATAAAACAGGTTTTATTAAATATAAAGCAACAAAGGTTGGAAAAGATACAGCTTTAGCACAAATAATCAAGCTCGTAGAAGATGCCCAAGGTTCAAAAGCGCCAATTGCTAAAATGGCTGACGTAATATCTTCATACTTCGTTCCTATAGTAATAGGACTTGCAATATTTGCAGCTATAGGGTGGCTTATAGCAGGAGAAACTCCTGTATTTGCTTTAACAATATTTATTTCAGTTCTCGTAATAGCTTGTCCATGCGCTTTAGGACTAGCAACTCCAACTGCTATTATGGTTGGTACAGGTAAGGGAGCTGAAAATGGAGTTCTTATTAAAGGTGGAGAAGCTTTAGAAATCACTCATAAGGTAGACACTATAGTATTTGATAAGACAGGTACTATTACAGAAGGAAAACCAAAGGTTACTGATATCATAACAACTAATTATTCTAAAGATGAGCTTTTAGTTATTGCAGCTAGTGCAGAGAAGGGTTCAGAGCATCCTCTTGGAGAAGCGATAGTAAGAGAAGCTGAAGAAAAGAATCTAGAATTTAAGGGTATTGAAAACTTTAGCGCTATTCCTGGACATGGAATAAAGGTTGATATAGAAGGTAAAACTATATTGCTTGGTAATTTAAAATTAATGAATGAAAATTCTATAGAAGTCGGAACACTAGGAACAGAGTCAGATAAATTAGCTCAAGAAGGTAAAACACCTATGTATATAGCTATAGATAATAAGTTAGAGGGAATTGTTGCTGTTGCAGATACAGTAAAATCAAGTAGTAAAGAAGCAATAGAAAATCTTCATAATATGGGGATTAAGGTTGCAATGATTACAGGGGATAACAAAAAGACTGCTGATGCTATAGCTAAACAAGTTGGAATTGATATAGTATTATCAGAAGTTTTACCAGAAGATAAAGCTAATGAGGTTAAGAAACTTCAAGGAGAAAACAGAAAAGTTGCTATGGTTGGGGATGGTATTAATGATGCTCCAGCACTTGCTCAAGCTGATATAGGGATAGCAATCGGTACTGGAACTGATGTAGCTATAGAGTCAGCAGATATAGTTTTAATGAAGGGTGACTTAAGAGATGTTTCAACAGCTATTAAGTTAAGTAAAGCTACTATAAGAAATATAAAACAAAATTTATTCTGGGCATTTGGATATAATGTATTAGGCATTCCAGTAGCTATGGGAGTACTTCATATATTCGGAGGACCATTATTAAATCCAATGATAGCAGCTGCTGCTATGAGTTTAAGTTCAGTATCTGTGCTTACAAATGCTTTAAGACTAAAAAGATTTAAAGCTTAAAAATATATTAAGGAGAGTAGATTTTATGTTAAAGAAAATATTAATTGAAGGAATGAGCTGTAATAAATGTGTTGCACATGTAAAGGAGGCTTTAGAAGAACTTAAAGATGCAAAATCAATAGAGGTAAATCTACAAGAGAAGTATGCTAAAGTAGATACAACTTCAGATGATGAAGAAATTAAAGAAAAAATAGATGATGCAGGATATGACGTAATATCAATAGATAATCTATAATTTTAGAGAAAAATAAGTGAAAAAAGAGAGTTAGTGCTTTTGCAATAATTCTCTTTTTTTGTTTATAATAGTTTCATTACTAATTTGTAAAAAATGCTAGAAATATAAAAATTTATATTAATGTGGGTGAAATATGATTAATAATTTAGAGAGAGGGTATTTCTATAATTTTGGAAGAGATTTAGAAAATATAAATAGAGTAGAAGAAAGATTAAATAGAATCAAAAAAATGGGGTATTTTAAAGGGGAAAATGACTTAGATATTTACTATGAAACTTATATAGTTGAAAGAGAAAAAGGAAGAATAGTAATAAGTCATGGATTTTGTGAATGCTTAGAAAAATATAAAGAAATAATTTATTATTTTATAGAAGAAGGATATTCAGTATTTGGTATTGAGCATCGTGGACATGGAAGGTCAGGACACTTAAGTAAAAAATATAAAAGTCAAGTAAATGTAGAAAAGTTCGATTATTACATTGAAGATTTAAAACGTTTTTTAGATCAAATTGTTAAAGAAAAGGGAAAAGATTTATATCTTTATGCACATTCTATGGGAGGAGCTATAGGTACATTATTTCTAGAAACATATCCTGGTTACTTTAAAAAAGCTGTACTTAATGCTCCTATGATGCAAATAAATACAGGAAAATATTCGAATTTTATAGCAGAATTGTTAGCCAAGTTCTATATTGCCATAGGAAAAGGTGATAATTATATATTTGGACATAAAGATTTTGATGGTATAGATGACTTAGAAGGGTCAGGAACTTCTGATAAATACAGATATATGCATCATTTATCGTATTTAAAAGAAAATAAAGAGTGTCAAAGAGGTGGTGGATCTTTTAGATGGGTAAATGAAGGGCTAAAAGCAACTAGGAAGCTACTAAAAGAGGAGAATATTAAGAAAATAGATATTCCAATATTACTTTTTCAAGCTGGAAATGATACTTTTGTAGTAAATGAGGCTCATAATGAGTTTAAAGCAATAGCTAAGGATTGTGTAATAGTTTATATAAATGAAGGTAAACATGAATTATATTTTGAAAGAGATTCTATACTACATTCCTATTTAGATAGAATATTTAATTTTTATGAGCAAGGAAATGTGTATTCTTAAGATAAAAATCAAAAATTTTATATATAATTGTCTAACATAAAATTAAGAGCTATATATTAAAGCTCTTTTTTTATATAGAAAAATTCTATTTGTATAAAAGAGAAGGGGAGAGTTAAAATTATATATAATAGATTTAATATACAAATATAGAGGTGAATAATAGTGATTAATATAGAAAATCCAAAAGAAGTAGAAGAAGTAATTGAAAATAATAAAATGAGTATTATTTATTTTACTGGTAGTGCATGTGGAGCATGTGAAGTCATAAAGGAAAAGCTTGAGAGTATATTAAATGAATTTCCTAAAATAGAGTGTAGAGAGGTTAATGGCGAAAAGCATATTGATTTAGCAGCTAAGTATGGTATATTTTCTTTACCTATAATGCTACTTTTTATAGAAGGAAAGGAATTTTTAAGAGTAGGAAGAAACGTTAATTTATTAGAGCTAAAAAATAATTTTGAAAGATATTATAATATGATATATTAATATTAAGAATAATTGGGGTAAAATTAGAATATTTACTTAAATGGATTATTTGTACAAAAAATGGTACAATTAATATATATAATTATACAAAAAGATAATAAAGAAAGGTTAACATAGGGAGAGAAGAGTATGGTTAGTAAAATTGAAAAAAGCACGAAAAAAAGTAGTAAAGCTATTATTAGCGAAGAAATATTGCCAAAAGAAATTATAGAATGTAAAAGTGAGAAGAATTTTGGCACCGATTCCAGAAAAATAATGGAGAAAATTCAAACAGAAGAAGAAAAAGAGATTTTTGAGTTGGATGAGCATTTGTTTCACGAAGGAACTCATACAAGTTGTTATGAGTTTATGGGAGCACACTTTGTAAAATATAAAGGAAAAAATGGAGTTAGATTTACAACTTGGGCACCAAGAGCTAGTAAAATAACTGTAGTTGGTGATTTTTCAAATTGGGAAATTAGAAAAGAAAATGAAATGAAAAGATATAATCAGCTTGGATTATGGACAACCTTTATAACAGGATTAAAGCCAGGCGAAAGATATAAGTTAGCAGTTACAAATTATGATGGTAGTAATACAGTTCTAAAATCAGACCCATATGCTTTTAAGTCTGAATTAAGGCCAAATACAGCATCTATATTAGTAAAGGAAAATAAATTTAGATGGTCAGATAAAAGATGGTTAAATAAAAGAGAGAAAAGTGATATTCAAAGTAGTCCTATGAATATTTATGAATTACATTTAGGTTCATGGAGAAGAAAAGATGGAGAATTCATGACTTATAGGGAAATAAGTGAAGTATTACCAGAATATATACAAGAAATGGGATATACTCATGTTGAGATCATGCCATTACATGAACATCCATTAGATAAATCTTGGGGATATCAAGCAACAGGATATTATTCACCAACATCAAGACATGGAGATTCTACAGAACTTAAGGAATTAATAAATAAATTGCATAAAAATGATATTGGAGTGATTTTAGATTGGGTTCCAGGACATTATTGTAAAGATTCACATGGATTGAGCTATTTTGATGGAACTGCAACTTATGAGTATCAAGATTATTGGAAGGCAAATAATGAGGGCTGGGGAGCTTGGAATTTTGATTTAGGAAGATATGAAGTAAAAAGCTTTTTAATATCAAATGCTATGTATTGGATAAAAGAGTTCCACGTTGATGGATTAAGAGTTGATGCTGTATCAAATATGCTTTACCTTAGCTATGGACGTAATGAAGGTGAATGGACTCCTAATATCTATGGAGGCAATGGAAATTTAGAAGCTATTAGTTTTTTAAAAGAATTTAATGAAGTTGTTCATAAAAACTTTCCAGGGGTAGTAACTGTGGCAGAAGAATCATCTACATGGCCTAAGATAACGCATCCTGTAAGTGAAGGGGGAATAGGTTTCGATTTTAAATGGAATATGGGATGGATGAATGATACATTGAGCTATGTGGAGCTTGACTCTATATATAGAAAATATCATCATAATAAGATGAATTTTTCAATGATGTATCAGTACTCAGAAAATTTCATTTTACCTATATCTCATGATGAAGTTGTACATGGTAAAAAATCATTAGTAAATAAGATGTTTGGAGATAATTGGTGCAAGTATGCTGGATTAAGATTGTATGCAGCTTTTATGATGGCTCACCCAGGTAAAAAACTATTATTTATGGGAAGTGAATTTGGGCAATTCATAGAGTGGAGAGAGTATGAACAGTTACAATGGCAGATAATTGACAAATATAAAATCCACAAGCAAGTTCATAATTATTTTAAGGTATTAAATAGATTTTATAAAGAAAATCCATCGTTATGGGAACTTGATAATAAAGAAGAAGGCTTTCAATGGATAGATGCAGATAATAGTGAAAAGAGTATATTATCATTTATAAGAAAAGGTAAAAATGAAGATGATATGTTGATCTTTGTTTTAAATTTTACACCTGTAACATATTATGATTTTGAGGAAGAAGTTCCTAAGGAAGGGGAATATGTAGAAGTATTAAATAGTGATAGCATAGAATTTGGAGGAAGTGGACAGACTTTAGAAAGGTCTGTATTTACTAGTGATGATAATGGTGAGCCATTTAAAATTAAAATTAAAGTACCTCCATTAGCAGTAACAGTATTAAGACCAAAGATTTAGAAATTGTATGTATGAAAATTACAATAAGGTGGTGTTTGAGTGGAAATACTGAATTATGTTGAAAAATTTGAGGTTGATGGAAATAAACATGGTAGATACGGGATAAAGTTAAGTCCTATGTCAAATACTATAAGATTTACAGCAAAATATGATAATGCTATATGTGCTTATATTGTAGGTGATTTTAATGATTGGGAAAAATCAGAAGAATTTAAGTTAACTTGGCAGCTTGATATTGAAGATGGCACCTTAAAGATGATAAAGGATGTAAAATTTGAAAATGGGTTAGAAGAAGGTCAGTATAGATATAAATATATATTAGTTGATAGAGAAGGAGATGAAATATGGGTTGATAATTCCTATGGTGGAAAAAATGGTTTTAAGTTTACTTGGGATAGAGTTGAGAGTGTTTTAGAAATATTATCGTCAAATAAGTTTGTAAGTTATAAAGCTCCAGTAGAGTTAGTAGGAAGAGTAGTTGAATTGTATGACAAAGTATCTTTTCCAGATATTAATTGGTATTTAAAAGAAGAGATAGAAGGGGTGAAGTTAGAAAATTCATACTTATATGTTTCAGAAGATGTAGAAGAAGGAACAGAAATAGTTGTAATTGCACAAACTTCTGATAATAAATATAAGAATGAAAAAAAAATTATCGTTTCTAAGAGTTTATCTGACCAAACATTGGTACATTTTCTTACTGATGATAATAAATATATTGGAGAGAGCTATTTATGGAATTGTTGGGCATTTCAAGATGGATGTGATTCAAAGGAAATAGACTTTAATATAGAGACAGATTTTGGAGATTCTGCATATATGCCGTATCATAATTTCATAATAAGGAAAAAACAATGGGGTCCTAACTGGGTAAACCAGTGGGCAGAACAAAGTCCAACCTTTAATACCGGCAATAAAGAGAATAACCTATATATTTTATACGGAATACCAAGCCCATATAATTCGTTAAAGGAGGCTGTTATGGCCTGTGGAACTAAAATAAAATTTGCGGTTATTGATAACGATAGGAAGATAAAAGCGTACTTAACAAGAGAACCTCTACTAGGTGTTGACTTTCACCTTTATATAAATGGAGAAAAAATAGAGGGAGTATCAACTATAATAAGAGGAAGAGAAGTAATCTTAACTAATATACCGAAGAATATAAATGCTAATGACTTAGTAGTTGTAAGTCCTTCAAATATGTATAATCCATGTAAGGTTACGATGAGAAGTTATTTAGATAAGTATTATTACTCGAAAGAAATTGGAGTTTCATTTTTGACGGAAGATATAGTTTTAAGACTTTGGGCACCTACAGCATATAAAGTAGAAATAGCTTTATACAATAATTATGATGATTTAAATCAGAATTATTGTACTGTAGAGGAAATGGCATATGATCAAAAAACAGGAACACATTATGCCGCTATAGATAGAGAAAAAAACCAAGGTAAATATTATTTATATAAGCTATATTTTAGAGATATAAATAATGATGGTGAGATTATAGATAAAATAAATTATGCTGTTGATCCGTATGCATTTGCAGTAGGTGTTAATGGAGATAAGGGAGTTTTAATAGATATTAATAGCAATGATTGTAAGCCATTAGGATGGAAGGAAGATAAGAGTCCTTATATCGATAAAAAGATTGATTCAATAATATATGAAGCTCACGTAAGAGATTTTACAATAGATAAGACTTCTGGAGTAAGTGATGATTTAAGAGGAACTTACTTAGGATTGGTAGAAGAGGGAACTTCTTATATAGATGAAGTTAGTAATAAGAAGGTAAGTACAGGAATAGATCATTTAAAGGAATTAGGAATTACTCATATTCATTTGCTTCCGACTTATGATTTTGGTTCTGTAGACGAGAGATTCAAAGATATTGAAGGCAATAGAAATTGGGGATATGATCCTAAAAATTATAATGTCCCAGAAGGAAGTTACAGTACAGATCCATACAATCCAATTACGAGAATTTTAGAATTTAGACAGATGGTTCAAGGATTTCACAAAAATGGTATACGAGTAGTTTTAGATATGGTTTATAACCATATGATGAGTACAGAAAATATGGATAAAATAGTACCTGGATATTATTTTAGAACAGATTATTTGGGAAGATACTCAAATGGTTCAGGATGTGGAAATGAATTATGTACAGAGAGCCCTATGGTTAGAAAATTTATTTTAGACTCTTGTAGTCATTGGATAAAAGATTACCATGTTGATGGGTTAAGATTTGATTTAATGGAATTAATGGATATAAAGACTACTAAGGAGATTGTAAGGAAAACTTCAAGAATAGATAAGAACTTTTTAATATACGGAGAACCTTGGAAAGGTGGGGATTCTCCTGTTAAGAATGGAACTTATAAAGGTTCTCAGAAGAAAGAAAATTTCTCAGTATTTAATGATACATTTAGAGATGCTATAAGAGGAGATAATTCTCCTTCGAGAGGATTTATAAATGGAGATCAGCATAATGCAATAAAAGCATGGAATATAGTTGAAGGGTTAAAAGGTTCTATATATACAATAACTTATAATCCAGATGAAAGTATAAACTATATGGATGCGCATGATAATTACACTTTATGGGATCAAATTGAAAAAACTCAAAATTATAATACTCAATATGGACAATATAGAGATAATATTGGAGACAATATATTAGACAATTATAATGTTAGACAGTATTTATTAGGAGCTTCAATATTATTCACTGCTCAAGGAATACCATTTTTTCAAGGAGGATCAGAATTTCTTAGAACTAAGCAAGGAGACCATAATAGTTATAAGAGTGGAGACATTATTAATAGTATTAAATGGAGTGATAAAGTTAAATACAACGAAGTTTTTGAATATTATAAAGGGTTAATAAAAATAAGAAAACAATATGATTTATTCAAAATAACATCACCAGAAGACGTTAAGAAAAATCTAAGTATAAAGTTTGCTCATAATGATGATAAGTCTGGAGTCATAATTTCTTCAATTTCTAGTGAAGATAACAGTGAAGAATTTATTATTATTTATAATGGAACTAGTATTGATAATTATGATGTAAATAGTGAGATATCTTTAGATGTTGATAAAGAGTGGAGTATAATAGCTAATGGTAAATTAGCTGGAGTAGAAGTTATTAAGAAGATAGTTGATTCTAATATACCTTTAATAAAATCATACTCAGCTATTATATTACGTGGAATTGCATTATTAGAAAAATAATATCAAATAAAAGATATGCCTGTGGCAAAGTGCTGAATGTCATAGGCATATTTTTTTAGTGAGTAAATTATTCAGAATAAAATTAGTATTTCAGCAGATGTAAAATTAAGGTAAAATATTAATTGGAAATGAAGAGTGATGAAAGAGGTGAATTTATGATAAAGGTAGAAAGTTTAACTAAAGAGTTTAGGATAAGTAAAAAATATCCTGGATTTAAAGGAGCTATAAAAACATTTTTTTCTAGAGAGTATACTGAAAAGTTAGCAGTAGATTCTATAAGTTTTGAGATAGGTGAAGGAGAAATAGTTGGATATATAGGTGCTAATGGAGCAGGGAAGTCAACTACAATAAAAATGATGACTGGAATTTTAACACCTACATCTGGGACCGTTACCGTAAATGGGTTAGTACCCTATGAAAATAGAGAAAAGAATGCTAAAAATATAGGAGTAGTTTTTGGCCAAAAGACTCAATTGTGGTGGGACTTGCCTATATCTGAGACGTTTACTCTATTAAAAGATATTTATGAAGTAAGTGATGAAGATTTTGAAGAGCGAATGAACTTCTTGAAGGAATTATTAGGATTAGAGGAGTTTTTTTTAAATCCAGTAAGAACATTATCATTGGGACAAAGAATGAGAGCAGATTTAGCAGCGGCGCTTATACATAATCCAAAGATAATATATTTAGACGAGCCTACTATTGGCTTAGATGTAGTTGTAAAGGAAAATGTAAGAAAGGCTATAAAAGAGATAAATGAAAAATATGGAACTACTATAATATTAACTACACATGATTTAAACGATATTGAGGAGTTATGTAGTAGGATAATTATAATTGATAAAGGTAAAAAGATTTATGATGGTGAGATTCAAGGAATTAAAGATAAATATGGATATTTAACTACAGTAGAAGCTCAAATTAAAGGCGATATTTCTATAAACGACTTAAAGTTCAAAGAAATAGTTAAAGACGATGATTTTAATTTAGATATAAAAGAAAATAAATTAGCTATAACATTTAATAAAAATAAAATATCTTCAGCAGAGATAATAAGTGAGGTTATGAAGGAAGCTAAAGTTATTGATTTTATAGTTAAAGAAACTAGTATTGAAGATATAGTAAAGAAGATGTATAGAAATGAGGTGTAAATATGAATAAATTAAAGGAAATTAGAACATATTTACCTTTTGCAAGAAATACATTTCAAAAATTAATATCTTATAAGGCAAATGTAATTATTTTTATGTTTGGAGACTTACTTATGCTAGCTGTAACTTATTACTTATGGAAAGCTATATATGGGAGCTTAAGTGAAGTGGTAATAAATGGATTTAATTTAAATCAAATGATTATATATGTTTTTATAACATTCTTAACCAGTTTAATGACTTCTGTAGACATAAGCCAGGACATATCTAGGGAAGTTTTAGATGGGTCGATAGCAATTAATTTAGTTAGACCTATTAATTATGAGAAGAGGATGTTTTTTCAAGGTTTAGGAAATGTCTTTTATAATTTTATAGTTATATTTTTGATTACATTTACCTTAACAACATTTTTATTTTATAGATACTTTGGATATATAAATGTAATAAATATTATTATATATTTTATAAGTATTGTATTAGGAATACTTATAAGCTTTTATTTTAGTTATATATTTGGATTATTTTCTTTTAAAATTACAAATATGTGGGGAATGTCACAAATTATGCAGGCTATTATTCAGCTTTTATCAGGTACATTAATTCCTATAGCATTTTTTCCATCATGGGCACAAGCTATAGTTAAACTATTTCCATTTAGTTCAGTAATTTATACTCCTACGATGATTTATTTAGGAAAGCTTAGTAATACTGAAATTATAGTATCATTAGGAATACAAGTATTTTGGATAGTTTTACTTATGATTATTGCAAAATCTATGTGGAAATCTATGATAAAGAATTTAACTGTTGTAGGAGGTTAGGTTATGAAAAGACATTTTAAATTATATATAAGATTCTTACAACAATATATAAAAACACTTATGGCTTATAGAGCAGATTTTATATTAGGTCTTATTGGATTTATATTAGTTCAATCTGTAGGTGTAATATTTATAAGCCTTATATTTAGTGCAATACCTACTTTAAGTGGATGGTCATTTTATGAAATATTATTTATATATGGTTTTGCACAGATACCTAGGGGGATAGACCATGTATTTACAGATCAATTGTGGATATTTAGTTGGAAAACTATAGCACAAGGTGAGTTTGATAGATATTTAGTAAGACCTTTGAATCCACTTTTTCAAGTTATAGTAGAAAAGTTTCAACCTGATGGATTTGGAGAAATAATTATAGGTACAATGCTTTTAATAACATCTTGGAGTAAACTTTCTATTGAAGTTACATTTGGAAAGATAATTGCTCTAATATTCATGATTCTTTGTGCAACAGTTATATATACAGCTATTAAACTTGCTGTCACATCAATTACTTTTTGGGTAAAATTCGCTCAAAGTTATATGTTCATGGTATATCAATTAAGTAGCTTTGTTAAATATCCAATTAATATATATCCAAGTTGGATTAGAACGACATTAACATTTATAATACCTTTTGCATTTACAGGATATTATCCCGGAGCATATTTGCTAGGAAGAGGCAGCTTTTTTCAAGGAGTAATAATGACATTTTTAATAAGTATGCTTTCTATTTTGGTAGCGTATAGAATATGGCTAATAGGAATAAGTAGATATGAAAGTACAGGAAGTTAAGATGTATCTTCGATAGGAGAAATATTTACCTAGAGCAAAGATAAATATGCTTTACAGCACATAAATCAAGATTTGATACAGAAATATAAATGTTTGCTACGTTAGGGGAAAGGTTGCAGTGCAAAGTGGAAGGTAAGAAAATTTTCACTATTGATGTAAGCAAATTTTTTCTTTAACGTAGTGAATTTTTCACTTTTGCAGAGCAACCTATTAATCTTGCCATCAGGCAACTAATTATTTTTCTTGAAAGCTTTGGCAATGTGCTTCTGAATATATTTTAACGTCATCTCCACCAACGCTAATACAAGGTAAATCACATAAACTATTACAATTATATTTACAGTTCTCAACTTTACAAATTAAAGCATCACATGAACCTGATGCATTTGTATTATTAGTTAAATCACTATAAAGATTCTTATCTAAAAAAGAACCACAACATGTATCTTTAGAGCAAGAAGAGTTTAAACCACCAATGTTAACTCTATTTGAATAGCATACTCCAGATTTGTTATGAGAACAATTATTTACTGAACAATTTATTTCTGCCATATTAAACACTCCTTTTATTATTTAGAAAAATATCTATCAAGTAATCCTTTAAATGCTCTTCCATGTCTTGCTTCATCTTTACACATTTCATGGACTGTATCATGAATAGCATCTAAGTTATTTTGTTTAGCTAAAGCAGCAAGTTTTTTCTTACCGTCACAAGCACCAAATTCAGCTTCAACTCTTGCACTAAGATTAGATTTTGTATCAGCTACAACAACTTCTCCTAAAATTTCGGCAAATTTTGAAGCGTGGTCAGCTTCTTCGTAAGCAATTCGCTTATAAGCTTCTGCAACTTCAGGATATCCTTCTCTATCAGCAACTCTTCCCATTGCAAGATACATACCAACTTCTGTACATTCGCCAATAAAGTTTGCTCTTAACCCTTCTATAATTTCAGGGTCAATACCTTCAACTATTCCAACTCTATGCTCATCTGCCCATTGTAATTCGCCTTTCATTTCTTCGAATTTACTAGCTGGAGCCTTACATATTGGACATACTTCAGGTGGAGTATCACCTTCGTGAACATAACCACAGACTGTACAAATATACTTTTTCATTAAATTTTCCTCCCTTTATTTATTTTATAGACAATAAAAGTTTCAACTGTAGTATTATTTGCTAATTAAGAAAGAAATATTTATTTATATTATTATATTGGGAATATAAATTATTAGGTGTTTACTATATAACAATAAGTTTACAAAATTATACATATGTCATACAATTAATATAATGTTAAATGCTGAAGAATAAAAGCGATACTTTAAAGTATGATGAAATCTAGTGCTAGTTACTTGAGATAGTAGAAGAATATTTTGGTAGAGATAGATGGTATCAGTAATATAGAAGAATTAGATGTAAAAAGTAAAGGAGTAGAGATATATTATGAAAAAACATGTAGGGATGAGAAAAAATAAGGTGTTATATAAGATATGTCTTGCCGTAGGACTAGCTTTAATTATTTATTATATAGGTTTAAGATTAATATCTGGATTTGTTGCTTTTTCAAGTATGTTTGGCTTATTAGGAGTGATACTTTTTGTATATGGATTTATAGAGCTAAAATTCAATATTAATATATGGGGAAGAATACCTAAGATTTTAAGAAGAATCATAACAGTATTATTTTCTATAGGTATGATTATCTTTATAATAATAGAAGGAATTATAATCTATAATGGACATCACTATGATAAGGAAAGACCAGATTATCTTATGGTATTGGGAGCTGGACTTAGAGGTAGTAAAGTAAGTACTTCACTTTTATACAGGCTAGAAACTGCTGTAGAGTATAATAAACTTTATCCAGATGTAAAAATAATAGTTTCAGGGGGACAAGGTCCGGATGAAGATATAAGTGAAGCAAAAGCAATGAAGGATTGTCTAGTTAGTAAAGGTATAGATGAAAATTTAATCATAAGTGAAGATAAATCTACCAATACTTATGAAAATTTCTTGTTTACTAAAAAATTATTAGAAGATGAAACAGGAGAAGAAGACTTTACTGTTACAGTAATATCAAACAACTTTCACATGTTTAGAGCTAAATATTTGGGAGAACAAGTAGGGTTTGAATGTTTAGGATATCCGGCACCGTCTCATGCTGCATCAAGTTTTATATTTTATACTAGAGAATTTTTCGGTGTTATTAAAGCCTTTGTTTTTAAGAGGTAGTATAAAAGGTAGGGGATAATATGTGGTCAGAGAAAAGAGGAATTGAAGGTACAATAGTATTTGCTATTTTTCCAATAGTTTGGTGTATATTAGGTAATATATCTTACTATTTAAGTGGTATAGAAAGGTTTTATAATTTTACTAGTGTTATTAATATAGAAAATTCTACAATGATGGCAATTCTTCCGTTAATTGTAGTAGTAATCGCAGCAATTGTGAATTTGAAAATTTATGTAGATGAAGAAAAGTTGTTTGAAGTTAATAAATCAATGTTTAAATATAAAATAGTTAATATATTATTTATAGCGTATATTATTTTTGCTATATCAGTTATAAGAGATAGTAAGGTGATTATATCTGCTTTACTAATAGAATTATCTTTTATTTGCATTTATATACTTAAGAGAAAGGCTAAATCTCTAGAATTAACAGATATACAGTTGAAGTGGAGAAAGGCCTTTGAATATCCTGATGCAGTAGATAAAGAAAGTAATTTATTTTGGAGGTTAAAACCTAAATTTTCACCTCATGTTAAAGTTGATTTTAAAGAAAGAGTTAAAGGTATACAATTTTTTTCTATATTTCTATTGCTTATTTGGTGGAGAGGTAGAGTCGATTTTATAAGTATATTAGTACTCATAGCATTTATTAAAGATTTAATTTATTTATTAGAAGTTCCCTTAGGATTATTTACAAAGACAACAGGATTATGCACTGGTGTAGTGGAGAAAGAATATAGTAAAAGTAGAAGAGCATACTATACAGTTTATATAACAGATTATGAAAAAAATAATGAGATTGTATTTAAAGTAGATAATTATTGCTATATAAAAGAAAGAGATACAGTAACAGTTATTCATGGGGCAATTTCAAAAAAAGTAATAAATGTTGAAGGAATGAGATTAAATGTAAGATAATATAAATAATCCGATTTTTAATATACTAAGAAATAATGGAGGTTGTATAATATGACCTTCATTTTATTATTTACATTGTGAATTGATTTGTAAAAATAATTAATAAGTTGTTTCTGTAAAATATTTTTTTGTCTAAAAATATGCTATGTGTCCTAATAACATAGTAAAGAATAGTAATGCTAATAATAAATAGTATACAGATAAAAACATAACAGATAGGAGTAGAAATATGAGATTAGGAGTTATATCAGATACTCATGGAGTACTAAGGGATGAAGTTATAAAAAATCTTGAGGGGTGTGATTACATAATTCATGCTGGAGATGTAGGTGGAGAAGAGATAATTGAAAGATTAGATAAAATAGCAAGAACTTTTGTTGTTAGAGGAAATAATGATGGTGATAGTTGGGGAGTAAAATTGCCTTATTATAAGGAAATAGAGATGGATGAAACTCTTATATACGTAGTTCATAAAAAAGATGATATCCCTTCTGAATTAAGAGAAGTAGATCTTGTTATATATGGACATTCTCATAAATATAGTGAAGAGAGAATAGATAACATAATTTATTTGAATCCAGGTTCTTGTGGAAGAAAGAGATTTTCATTACCATTAACAATGGCAATAATTGATATAAATATTGATAGAATTGATATAAGAAAAATAGATATAGAAGGGTAAAGTGTTCTATATATTTACAAATAAAGTGCTATAATGGAAGAGTGGAGCAAAATAAGGGGGAGAATATGCTAAAAGAGATAAATGAGAAGTTAATTAAGCTTAAAGAAGACATAGCTTTAAAAAATGTATTAGAGAAAAAATTAGAAACTTTAAATTTACAATTTGATAAAGATAAGAAAGAATTAAATGAATTAGAGATAAAGTTAAAAAAAGAACATAAAGATGTAGAGAAATTAGAAAAGTTATCTTTTGCTAACATAATAGCTACTGTTATGAAAAATAAGAGTGAAAAGTTAGAAAAAGAGCAACAAGAATATATAATGGCTAAAATTAAGTATGACGAGTTTAGTTCAAAGTTAGAGTTATTAAAAGAAAACATCGAAAGCGTAAAATCTAGGCTTGAAACTCTAAAATATTGTGAAAATGAATATAAGGTATTATTAAATAAAAAGTTAGAATTAATAAAGTTATATGGTGATGAAGAAAAGAAAAGTAAATTAGCAATGATAGAATCAGAAATAGATGAAAATTTATTAGAGAAAAAAGAGATAGAAGAGGCTATAAGTGTTGGAAAGGATTTATTAATAGCAGCTAACTCTGCTAAAAATTCATTAGAAAGTGCAAAAAATTGGGGGATATTTGATATTGCTGGAGGAGATATGCTTTCTTCTATAGCGAAGCATAATAAGATAAATGATGCAGAAGCACATTTTAGAAGGGTATCTAGTTTGATAAGTAGATTTAATAAAGAATTAGGAGATATTAAATTTGAGGGACTAACATTTTCATCTACAACAATAGCTTTTGATATATTTTTTGACAATATATTTACAGACTTTTCAGTACAAAGTAAGATTAATAGTTCTTTAGATAATGTAAGAAGTTTGATATGTAGAGTTGAAAATATATTAAGTACTTTAAATGGTAAAAAGGTAAGTATAAATTCTAAGATAGCAAATTTAAGAAAAGACTATGATAGTATAATTGAAAACATCTAAGAATAGAGAATAGCAAAATGAGAGGTAAATACTGATGAAAAGAAATATAAGTTTAATGATAAAGCCATCTTCAAGTAAATGTAACTTGAAGTGTAAATATTGCTTTTATCATTCAATAGCTGATGCGCGTGATATAAAAGATTATGGTTTTATGAGCAAAGAAACATTAAGACAAATAGTAAGTAAGGTAGATGATTATTGTGATGGAGGTAATTGTAATATAGGTTTCCAAGGGGGAGAATCCTTATTAGTAGGGCTAGATTTTTATAAAGAACTAGTTAAATGCACTACTGAAATTAATAATGGAACAAAATTTAATTATCACATTCAAACTAATGGAACTCTTATAAATGATGAAATTGCTAAGTTTTTTAAAGAGAATAACTTTTTAGTTGGAGTTTCTTTAGATGGAACTAAGGAGATTCATAATTTAAATAGGATTGATCCTTTAAATAGAGATACATTTAATAGTGTAATGAAAGGAATAAATATTTTAAAGAAATACGATGTTAACTTCAATGTTCTTATAGTTGTTACTTCGGTATTATGTAAGAAGATTGATAGTGTTTATAAATTTTTTAAAAAGAATGATTTTAAATATCTACAATTTATTCCTTGTTTAGATCCTTTAGAAATAAAAAATGGACAAACTTATAGTTATTCATTAAGGGTAGAAGAGTATTCAAAGTTTTTACTTAATTTATTTGATTTATGGTATAAAGATGTCATGGAAGGTAACTATGTAAGTATAAGATATTTTGATAATATAGTATCTCTATTCTTAGGACAAGATTATGAATCTTGTGATATGAGAGGCATATGCTCATGTCAACATATAATTGAAAGTGATGGATCAATGTATCCTTGTGATTTTTATACATATGAAAAATATTCAATAGGAAACATTTTAGAAGAGACCTTTGATGAGATACATCATAAGAATGAAACTATCAATTTTATGAAAGAATCTTTAAATAAGAATAATAAGTGTAGTATTTGTAGATTTAAAAATATATGCAGAGGTGGATGTAGACGACACAGAGAAAATAGTCAGGATAATATGAATTATTATTGTGCAGCATATTATGAATTTTTCTCAAAAACTCTAGATAGGTCTGAGATTGTAGCAAATAAATTAAGAAGAAATATGTGATAATTAAGAATTTGTAGTTAAAATTTGATAATTAGATATTTAAGTAATATTAAGAACCTACGGGTTCTTTTTTTTGATATATTTTTCTAATTAAGGGAATAATTAAAATATTAAAAATTAAGTATGAATAAATAATATTAATATAAAGGAGTAGATAAATGAAAGAACTTATAGAGACATTAAGAAGAAATTCTATTATAAGGTCTCTTATGGATGAATTTAAAAAGGATTTTAAAAATACATATTATGATTCAACGCTTAAACAAAAGGAAATGCTAATTGATTATAGGGATGTTATATTTAGGAGATGGTTATATTCCCCATTACGAGGGGGAACATATCTAACCCCAAGTTATATAATAAATAATATAGCTCAACAAATATATCCTGGAGATTATTGTATTATGCCGTATATTAAAGTGGATTTAGATAGTGAGGGGAGATTAAAGTTTTATAGAAAATTCAATTATCATTCATGTAATAATAGTCCAGTAATTAACGATTTAGAGAAATTGATAGATTTTTTAAAACCAACGATTATAGTAAGAGATGAAAATAAATATGTTATTGATGGTGGAGAAAGATTAATAAATAGGTTAAGTATTCAAAGTGACTATTATATTGAATATCTTATAAATATAGCTACAAATATAGGCATATTAGAACCTATGAAATCCATAGGTTGTAGGTGTTATAAAATAGGAAAAGATTATTATAATTATATAAATTTAAGGATAGATGAAAAAATTAAGATTATAATTAATAGTAGTATAGATATAGTGAGAGAAAGTATAAGTGATATTATAGAATTTGATAATACGAATAGTATATTTGATCTTTTAGATAATGGTGTCACTGAAGAGAAGTTTTTTCAAATGATGAAGCCATCTTTAAAAGAAACTATGGAGCATTCAAAATGTATATCAGATTCTCTAAAAGTTGATGAAAAAACAATTTATAATATTACAGAAGAAGTATTAAGTGATGAGATAGGTTATTGGCTTTTTAGACGAGAAGCAGGAATATATTTAGATACTTATTTAACTTGTATTTTAGGATATTACTTAGGAATAATAAATCCAATTTATGACGAATTGTTTCTAACAAAGATTTTTGTAGATTTTGTAAGTTATCATGGTAATTATAATAAGCCTATTTATTTTTATAATGGGCATGTAAAGGCAGGTTTTTGTTTAAACACCAGACTTGAAGATATGTATAATTTTACCGATGTTGATGCATTGAATGAAGTAAATGAAGCTATAAGAAAACATATGTATATGTTTGACGCAGTAGAAACAAATAAATTTTACTCATGTAACGATAATATGTTTTCTAGGGATAATTCACAAAAGAATCTTAAAGGATTATTGTTAACAGTAAAGGCGCAATATTATGGATAAGAATGTAGATGATTGGATAATAAGTGTTTGTTCTTCAGAAGGTGATGGAATAGACTTATATCGCCTCAGAGGTGCAACAGAGGAAGTAAAGGAAGCAATCGTAAAATTTATTCTGATGGATAAAAACGAGGACCTTAGACGATGGGAAAACGGAACTGAAAGTACAGCCGAAATCGAAAATGTGACCGGAAGAAGTAGTAAATTCTATGGATATGGAAATTATAGTAATTATCACATAGATTATATTGCCGTTAAATATTCCGACATTGAGAAAATAGAATAGGAGTGATAACGATGGAGTTTTCCACAAATAAATATCATTTTAAGATGTTGAATGAAGATGAGCTAAAAAAACTTAAAGCAGGCGATAAAGTAACAGTTTGTATATCAATGAATTTGCCTGAAAGTGCTGAATTCACTGATACAGTAGTCATTAACCCTGCCTTTTGGAATAGTGATTCAGATGAACCGGGATGGGAAATAGAAACAGCAATAGGATATGCAAGTATTGATAGTGTATATCAAGTTGAAAAAGTAAATAAACAATAGAATAAAATAAAAGTCTTCTAGCTTTGGCTAGAGGACTTTTTTTTAAGCAGCTTTAGAATTGTTGTTATTGACAAACTCTTAAAAACGTATATATTTTAAGCAAAGATTGATTTTTGCTAAAAGCACAAGCGAAAGCTAATTAGCAGACATCAGTCTTTTTTTATTACATGAACATTTAATTTAAAGCATTGTACTAAAAAATGGAAATAAGGAGGAATAGTGATATGTACAAGTACATCATATCGTATGACGGAGGCATTCTCAGAGATAGTTCAGACCACGATTATGTTTATGAGAGTTATGAAGAAGCAGAGGAAGAAGCTAGACTTGACAAAGAATCATTTATGGATGGTTGGAAAGCAAATGGCATTGACAGCTACTTTGCATCATGATGATGTAAGTGTCAAAAAGCAT
>OLNJ01000480.1_pt1 | contig 33683 bp, 6 predicted proteins | sample 1672191 | NCBI WGS metagenome assembly OLNJ01 (sample SAMEA3136657, study PRJEB25190) | human gut metagenome | biome: human gut; feature: human-associated habitat; material: faeces | place: Austria | collected 2013 | reverse complement strand
ATCTACGGAAAGTCGTAGAGAACAACGATTATCCGGAACTGACAGAGGCAGCAGAAGAACTTCTCGACATGCTGAAATCAGGAAAATCTGACAGCATTCAGACAGAAGATGTCAGTTCAAAAACAGACGAAACCAAATAAAAAAAGGGAAAGGAGGTGTATAGATGAAACTGCACAGCATAAAGAAAAAAACACTGACATTTGTTCTGGCAATGTCTCTGTGTGCAGGTGGCTCGTTTACAGTACTGGCTGCTGAAGAAAGTGCGGCTGAAGTGCAGGAAGAACAGGAACCTGTCGGCATGGCAGAAGAACCGGCCCCAGCCCCGGTGGTGGAAGAACCAGCTCCAGCCCCGGCAGCAGAAGAACCAGCCCCGGCTCCGGTGGTAGAAGAACCAGCCCCAGCTCCGGTGGTAGAAGAACCAGCCCCAGCTCCGGTGGTGGAAGAACCGGCCCCAGCTCCGGTGGTAGAAGAACCGGCCCCAGCTCCGGTGGTAGAAGAACCGGCCCCAGCTCCGGTGGTGGAAGAACCGGCCCCGGCGACAGAAGAACCGGCCCCGACGGCAGTACAGGCAGCCGGAGAAGAAGATTCTGCAGTAACAGGAGAAGATGATGTAGATACATCACTTTCTGAAGAAATAAAAGAAGGCAGTGCTCAGATTGCAGAACAGATTACAGGTGGCACGAATACAGCAGGACAGGAAGTTTTCAAAAATGATGCTCCGGCATCAGAAGAGAACAAAGACAGCAGAAATGCTATTCAGAAGGCTGTTGATGTAGCACTCAAATCAGCAAAGGAAAAAGCTGGCATTACAGATATTACGATTGTTGTGGATGACGGCGAATATGATGGAGATATCAATATCTCCTGGGGATCGGACAAAGCTCCGGGTTTATTTAAAACTCTTTATATCCTCGCGAAAAATTCTTTCAAAGAACCATCGGTCGGTGATGTGATCGACAAATCAACCATTAACAGTGGCGCAGGCGGCGGAGCGAAAGTAAACGGCAATATCATTATTGATGGAATCAATGTAGTACTTTCCGGTTTATATTATTCGCTGAATACAACGATCACATCAAAGAAAGCAACAACAACTGTTTACGGTACAGCAAAAGATGATAACATTCAGGTTGAACTGGAAGACTCGAGTCTGGAAGTAATATCCGGTGATGGTCAGGACAATATCCGCGTTAAAGGAAAAGGCGGAGAAAATCAGAAAGTTGATCTGGACGGCGGAGGCGGCAGTGATGTCTATACAGTAGATGTTTCTACAGGAACTACAGTAAATATCAATGATCAGGATGGAGGAAGAATTCATCTTACAGGTGATCTTAAGAAGAACAGCAATCCGACAGGAAATTATGACAGTGCGAAGCAGGAAGCTTCTTTTACGCTGACAAACAGTGCCGGAAAACTTTTGAAGATATTTACAAAAGGCATTACCGCATTTACAGATGAACTGACAAACAAAAAACAGATCGAGATCAAAAAATCAGATCTGAAATCCGGTATCTATGATGCAGGAAATATAAGCTTCAGTGATTTTGTATATAATCCTCAGAATGATGAAGCTGTTTCACTTATTATTAAAGGTAAAGGATTTATGGACTCTCTTATCGTCAGCAGTAAAAATCTGATGATCCAGAAAATCCAGGCAGCAGAAATGAATGTCCGACTGAAAGGACAGGTCATTACTGTAAAAGATAGTATAGAAGCTGTGAATGTTATGATCGAGGCAGGCGATGATGATACGCTTGTCAGCACAGACAATCCGCTTCCGGGAAGTATCTCAGACAAAATCTCTCTCGGAGATGAAATGGATGCTTCTGTTATGGATATTGTAACAAATGCAAAAATCATCCTTGAAAAAGGAAGTAACATAAAAGCTGGTGGCTCTGTAGTAATGAAAGCAGTCAGCAGCCAGAAAAATAATCTGGTTCCTTTTGTAGAAGGAGCGAATATCATTAATGTCAAGATCGGAAATGCTGTAATCAGTATTCTCGGCAACATAGAAGCAGGCGGCGCTGTAGAAGCAACAGCTTCTTCCACAGTAAATGTTGCAGCTTCTAACGAAGCTCTTGCAAAATATTACATCCCACTGGCAGCAGGTATCCTTGTATCAGAAGCCAGAGTGGAAACAGGTAAAGACTCAGTCATCACAGCAGGAGGAGATGTAAAGCTTTCTTCCATAAGTGATGTCACACTCACTACTCTTTCGACTGTAGGCGCACTGCCTATATCACTTGCTTTATCTGTAGTAGTGAACGATTCTCATGTTCAGGTCCTTGGTAAGATCATTTCCGGAAACGGAAATATCGGTCTGAATGCAAAAGGCAGTTCAACAGTGACTACAAAGTCGACGAACAAGACACCAGAGACCTCAGGCAGTGCGGTAAATCCGAAAAGCGGCAGCAGTACTCCTACCGGAAGTGGCAGCCTTTCCAATAAATATGGCGGATTTTTCGCAGCGTCAGTAGTAATTCAGGATGTAGATGCATCTCTGACAGGAAACGGAAGTCTGAGTGCGGTGAACGGTAACATCACCATTAATTCTCAGTCATCCGAAAAAGTAGATACACAGGCAGTTTCCGTTGGTGGCTCCAAAGAACAGAATTCTCAGGAAAGTCAGACAGTAGGAGGAGTCAAAGATAAGATCACAGCTCTGCTTAAGGGCGTTACCACAAAGCTTTCAGCAAACGCAGAGGAAACAAAAAATTCAGCAATCGGGAAATTAAACAGTGCGCTTGGCAGAATTGAAGGAAGCAGCGGAAATACCATCACTTCACAGGAAAATGAACACGGCACAGTTTCTGCACCGTCAAGAGCAGAAGTAGGACAGAAAGTCACAGTAAAGGCAGTACCTAATACAGGTTATAAACTTAAAGGCCTGACTTATACCTATCTTCCGGCAGGATCATCTTCTTATGTTACCAAAACTGTTGATATATCATCTGGAACCTATACTTTTGAGATGCCTGCATCAGAAGTAATTCTCGTTGCGGTATTCGAAAAAGATGAGCAGAGCGGATCAGAAAATACAAATGTAGGCGATCTGTTTGATGAGGACGATGATGATGATCTGGGATTGGGCGATCTTTTTGACGAAGGAACAGGCGGTGCAAGGGAAGACACACCGACATCGGCACAGCCGACCAGAATCGGACAGTTCGATATTAAGAATTATGAGAAAAAATCCCTTACAGGAAACCTGGAAGGTGCCATTCTTTCAGACCATGTGAAAGCAAACACAGGCGATACAATTAAACTGACTGTAAATCCGGCAGAGGGTATGAAGCTGAAAGACGGAAGTCTGAAAGCAATCTATACCAATGCAGCAGGAAAGAAAATTACTTATACAGTACCGAAGAACAGCGCAGGGGCATATATATTTACGATGCCTGAACTGAAGGTCGGAACAGTACTGGAATTTAAAGCGGATTTTGAAAAAGGTACAGCAGACACAACCGGAAAAGGCAGCACCTCTTCTTCACAGGCAACCGGAGCACTTGCCATTAACATCGTCTTCAACAGAAATGATGCATTCATTGATACAGATGGTGATGTGACAGCCGGCGGTGAACTGAGCGTAACAGCAACTGCAGATACATATGCACATTCAAATGCAGATGGTTCCAATTTTGATGAATCTTCCGCAGGACAGATTACTCCTACAAACCCGGCAACAGGAGAAACAGAAGATAATGACGGAGAAATCACCGGTGAACAGAGACATGGAAATGTTCGCATAGCGGCAACAACAAACGGAACAATCTCATTCAAATCTAATAACCAGACACCTCAGTCAGGAGATAAAGTGGCTGTAGCAGTAACTGCAAGAGAAGGCTATAAGCTTACAGACAGCTCCCTTGTATTTACTTATCAGAAGGTAATGAAAGATGCACAGGGAAATGTAATAACTGATAATAAGGGAAATCCGCGCATGACATCAGAAACAGGAAGTCTGAGTTATGACGGAAAGACAGGAAATTATTATTTTACAATTCCGGAGGATATGGCCGAGGGAACAGAACTGGTAATCAGAGCAGCTTTTGAAGGCGATGTACACAATATTACAATTGCAGGTACAGATTCTTCCAAAGGAACGCTTATCACTTCTTCTTCCGCACCGAAGACCGGTGATACTGTTGTACTCAACATAACAGCAGCCAACGGTTATAAGGTTTCAAAAGTATATTACTTTGATACAACCGAAAACGGAACAGAAGAAAATAACACCGTAGAACTGAAAGCCAATGCAGATGGAACCTGGACACTGAAAATGCCTGGAAGGAATATTACCCTGAAGGCTGTTTTCATCGAAAAAGGATATGCCATCGTGATCAACGGCAGCGCAGCTGCAGACAAACAAAGAGCGGATGCAGGAGAAACTGTTAAAATTACAAGTTCCATAGCAGGACAGAATCCGGGAAACGTAAAAGTTGAATACGGATATGAATCTCTGTTCAGCGAACAGGACGACCGTTCTCTGGATTATTCTGATACATATGGTGAACTTAGCTATGATGCTGCAACAGGTACTTTCGTACTTCCGGAAGGAGTAACCCTGAAAGATGGTATGATCATTCTCGTAACTGTAGACGGCACAACACAGAAAAAATACGAAGTAAAAGTTGATGTGACAAAAGCTTCCTCAACGAAAGCCGGCGGAACAGTTTCAGTTCCGGGCAGAGTTGATCAGGGCGATGTGATCACAGTCAATGTAACACCGGACGCAGGTTATTCACTTGTTGCAAATTCACTGAAAGCAATGATTACCAAAAAGTCCGGAGCAGAAGAAGTCAATGAACTGGTTGACCTTATTGCAGATGAAAACGGTGCTTACCGTTTTACAGTTCCAACTGATCTGGGCAATAATGCAGAGATCACCATTCTTGCAAAATTCACAGAGGGTACTGTAGAACAGCCGAAGAAGGCTCTGTCACTTGGTGTGGGTGTCAATGTATCTTATACAAAGCACAGCAACAATGCTTACATCAAAAAAGGAAATATCACGGCAGGTTCTCTGAATGTTTCAGCAGTATCCGGAAGTAAGAATTCACCGGTCACATCGATCGCAGAATCCTATGGAGGATATTCTGAAGGATCGATCGGACTCGGCGGATCAGTCACAGTTCATGTTGTATCAGCCAGAACGACAACTCTTATTCTGAAAGATGCAGTCGTTACCCTGAAAGACGATGCAAAATTAAATGTAACTGCATCTTCAGCAGAACGTTTCCATACAATAGCAGATGCATCCAAAAATGACAAGGCAGGCAAAGTCGGCATAGGTGCCGGAATTGCAGTTGCTGTTACAGGTGTGGATGTTATTTCTGGAATGGAAGACAATACAACAGTAAGAGGTACTGACTCTATTGTTGCAGATCCTGTTACAGGTGAAGGAAAACCTTCCTATATTAAAGACACTGTAAAACTGGATTCCGTAACAGTCAAATCAGATCATTCTGCGGAAGAACGTGTTACTGCAAAAGCAGGAAGCGCAGGTGGAATATCAGTAAGTCCGGTACTGGCACTGAACATATCAGGAATGCGTTCAGAAGCGTACATTGGAAATGCAGATTTGGAAAACGGTTCTCAATGGCAGATAAGAAATGATCTGACAGTTTCTTCAGACAGCGTGATCGATCGTCAGGTTGCAGCCGATGCGGCAGCAGCAGGAGGGTCAGTCGGCATCGGAGCTGCTCCGGTGATCACTGTCTATAATGACAGTTCCAGATCAGGTCTCAGAAGAAGCGTAAAAGCAAATAACATAAAAGTTTTTGCAGAAGGTATCAGTAAATTGAAATCAACTGCAAGAGCCGGCTCAAATGGAGCACAGTCCAATTCATCCGACAAGGGTTCCGGTGGGGAATCGGGCGGATCTTCCGGCGATGACTCCGGGGAGAGTGCCTCGCAAAAAGGAGAAACGGACAAACAGGCAGACAAGAGTATTGGCGGAGCATCTAAGATTGCAGGAAAAACCGGCAACAGTAATCTGAAACCGGGTATGATCAGCAATCTGACAGAAAACCGTCAGACTTCACAGACCAGTGAAGGTAATGTACAGATAGCAGCCGCTTTCAACCTCAATATTATGAAGAACAGCAGTATTGCAGCAATCGAGGGTAATATTGCAGTAGAAGCAGAAAATGAGCTGGAAGTATCTTCTATCGGTCAGACGACAGCAGAAATTTATGCAAATGCATCAGCTACTCAGGCCAAAACCGGCATCGGAGCAGCTGTGGCATTAAATATCGTTTCCTATATTAATGAAGCTTATATTGATCAGGCAGCAATAAAGGCCGGAACCCTTAAAGTTCTCGCACAGATGCCTGAAAAGGAAAGTAAAGAAGATAAAGAAACAGAAGATGAAGAAACAGAAGATAAATGGGTTAAGAATCTTGTAACAGGTCTTGTAACAGAGGCAGCAGACAAGATGGGACTCAAAGATCTGTTCGGTGAAGAAAATACAGAAAAACTTACAGGTCTTCTGGCAGGAACCGCAGATCAGGTAGTCACGGTTGCAAAGACAACCATGTTAAAAGGAACTCCTCTGGAAGGAATGAAACTGGAGGATATCCGAAACAACCCGGAAAATCTTCTCAAATTCAGAGAACTGATTGGTTCAAATATCACTGAAACTCTGAAGACTAATGCAAAGACAACATTAAGTGAGCTTGGCAGAGTACTGACAACAGCCGCACTTGATGGACTCTTTACCTGGCTGGATGTAGATGTGAAGGAAGTTGAAAAAAATCCTTCCAATGTATTTGTTACAGAAGCGGTTTCCGGTGCAGGCGCATCAAATGTCGGTGTGGCAGGCAGCGTGGCAATCGCAGTGATCAACGGTACAACAAAAGCTTACATCGGTGATTCTGCAAATGTAATTACGGCAACCGGTGATATCATTATAAATGCAGATGCAAGACAGAGCGAATCTACAACTGGCAGTGCAGCAGTAGGAAACGGAGGCAATTCCGGGACAGAGAGTGATTCCACAGTGGAAGAGGATCCGTCAAAGCTCCACAATATCGTGATCCGTCCGCTGGATCCGTCCGGAAACGTAAACGGTACAATTGGAAATCTTTTTGTGACAACACCATCCAAAAACGGAGAAAGCAAAGATTTCTCCAAAGCAAAATTTGAAGACAAAGTACTTGTCCGCGTAGTTCCGGCAGATGGAATGCAACTGAAGGAAGGCTCACTTGTATTTGTCTATACATCAGATGGAAAGAAAGTTATCAAAAAGATCGTAACCTTTGAAAACAGAGGCAACAATGTGTATGCATTCTATATGCCGGATTTTGATGTCTCAATCGAGGCGACATTTGAACCGGTACCGGCAGGAACCGTTACAGCACCGGCGAAGACCGGAAACGGAAAGACCATCGGTGTGGGTGCTTCATTTGCACTCGATGTAATTAATGTAACAGTAGAAGCCGGAATTGGCTCATCACGCAAAGTAACCGGAAAATCTATAGAGGTAAAAGCAGGTGCAGAGCATGATCGTACAACCGCATCTGTATCCGGTACAGATCCGATCAGTGGTGACAAAGCCAATGATACGAAGACAAAGGATGTTTCAGTAGATGCATCTGTAGCAATCGGACTGACAGATATTAATGTTAAGTCCTATGTGAAAAAAGATACAGTCCTTAAAGCACTTGGAGATTTTATCCTGGAAGCAGCTTCAAAAGGTAAATCTCTTACTCAGGCCAGCGGATTCGCAGCAGGTAATGAGACTGCAGTCGGTGCAGCAGTTGCGATCAATATCGCTGATTCTGATGTAAAAGCACTTTTTGAAGGAACAGGAATTATTTCCGGAAATGCATCACTTAAGAGCTATACTTACAATGAAGATGACAGTAAGGCTCTGGCAACAGCCATCGGTGCAGATATTTCCCGTTATCTGGCAAAATTCAAAAATGCAAAAGAAGTGACAGAAGAAAATGCCAATAAGATTATGAGCGGGGATTACGAAGGACTTGAAGCAGAAAAAGACAACACAGACAACCAGACAGCCAGCAAAATCAACGGCAAACTGGATGCAAACAGCAACAGCAGTAATCAGAGTGGAGCAACTGCCGGAAAGACCAACAATAATCTGTCACTTTCTGCAAATGCACTGAGATCTCAGGGCGTTGCAACAGAAGATACAGGTTCTGGTTCCAAGGTAGGGGATGCTTCAAAAGAAGCAAATGATCAGGCACAGGCAAACACTTCCGGTAAGGGTGGAAGTACCATGAACATGAATGCTCCTGGTAAAAAATCGATCCAGGCAGCGGCAGCAGTCGGACTGAACATTACCGGACATATGGCACAGACTTCTGTAAGCGGAAATATCACAGCAGGCAAAGTGCTTGAAATGCTGGCAGACAATGATGGCAATTTCCGTACCCTTGGAAGTGGTGCAACCATGACTCTGGGCCGGGCAAAATTCTCTCTTGCAATGGGAGTAGCTGTTTCTGTAAATAACAATAAGGCAATCGTCACAGCAGGCGAGACAACTCCTGTTACTGTAGAAGGCAAAGATAAAGTGATCATTGCATCTGAACTTTCTCAGAACATGGATGGCAAATATAAAGGATATCTTGGTGCGCAGGCTCTTGCAGGTTCTGTAACAGGAACGGCCGATGCAGCAATTGCAGGAGCAGTATCTGTTCTTGTTTCAAGAGCAGAAACAAGATCTACTGTAGGAAACAGCTCTGAGATCAGAGGCGGTGATGTAGAGATCACAGCAAAAGACAAGAGCAAACTTGCAGTACGTGCAGGTGGATATTCCGTTGCAACAAGAGGTGCCAAAGTTGGTGTGGGTGCATCTTATGCATTCATCTACGGCTATAATCAGATCCTTGCTCAGATAATGGACAATGTGAAGATTACAGCTGCATCACTTAAAGTACAGGCATTGAAAGAAAAAGTATCTGATTCCGATTACGAACTTCCGATGGGACTTGAAAGTCTTATCACAAGAAGTGAAGGCAATGCAAAGATTCCGGATTCACAGAAAGGAATTATTCATCTTACCAGAAATGGTAATAAATCAGAATCTTCTTATTCTGTAGAAATCAATCTCAGTACAGATACGATCCTTGAAGGAATCGACCTTCTGAATTTCTTAAGCTCTGTGAACTATTATGCAGAAGCAATTTCCGGAGCAGTATCAGGCGGAAAAGGAAGTTTCTCAGGAGCCGGCTCTCTTGCCATGGTATTTTTCTTTAATGATACACAGGCCATTATCGGAAAGAATGTACAGATCATTCTGACTGGTGATGCACTTGTAGAAGCTGTCAACAAATCAAATGTCCGAATCATTGCAGGTTCACTTTCTGCCAGCCAGTCCAACGTCGGAGCAGGCCTGACATTAAGCTTCCTGTATAACGAGGACAAAGTAAACACAGATGTTTTTGACGGAACAGTTATCCGTACTACAGGCGGAAACTATACACAGAGAGCTGAATCTTCAGCAAATGTACTGGTAATCACAGTTGCAGCTGCAGGAAGCAGCAGCAATGCAATTGGCGGAAATCTTGGTGCAATTGTCATGAAGAACAGAAGCAATGCACTTATCGGAAAGCAGGTATCAATTACTGCTGATGGTAATGTAACTGTAAAAGCTCTGCAGAACAGTGAACTTTACCTGATCGCAGCCAGCGCAGCCGTATCCGGAAGCAGGACAGCAGCAGGTGGAACACTGAATGTAACAGTAAACGGAACAGAAGCAAATGTAACTGTAAATGACGGAACAACAATTCGCAGTGAAAAAGGTTCTGTTGTCCTGAATGCAGATACAAAAGAAAAACTGATCAGTGTACTGGCAAGTGCAAGCGCTGCTCTTGGCGGCACCGGTGCTGCAGGCGTACTCAGTGTTCTGGTATCTGGTTCAAAAACAGTTGCAGATATCGGTAAAGTAACAATTTACGCAAAGAAAGATGTACAGATTCTGGCAACAGCAGTATCAAAACTTTTCCAGATCAATGCTTCCGTAAGCGGAGCATCCCAGAATGCAGTAGGTGCAACAGTGAGCGTAAATGTCCTGAACAGAAAAGTTCTGGCAACTGTAGCTGCTCCTTCCAGTATCACGGCAGAAGAGGGAAGCGTACTGGTTCAGGCAACCGGTGACGAAGCAGTTCTTCTCGTGATCATGGCAGCAGGTGCGGCAGGAAGTAATGCACTGACAGGTGTGGTTCCTGTGATCGTAAACAACAGCACTATCCTTGCAGAAGTGGAAAATGGAACAAAAACTTCTCATTCCAGAATCACAGCAGGTGACAGTATCGGAATCATTGCAGCAGCAGATTCTGATATCTATATCATCGCAGGCGGTCTTGCAGCCGCAGGAGCAAATGCAGCAGGCGCTTCCATTAATACAGCAATCCTGAAAAATGATATTCAGGCTCATGCAGGAACATGGACAGAGCTCATGACAACTGCGACACCGGCAGTACAGACTTCCTCAAATGGCATCAGGATTCCGAACCGTAATGAACGCAGACGCGGTATCATCATTTTTGCGAATGGAAATGAGGATGTAGTTATGGTATCTGTATCAGCAGGTGCGGGCGGAAGCAATGCCATAACCGGTGTAATTAATACACTGGTTGTAAGAAACACAGTAAAAGCAACATCAAGAGAACATGTGACCATTTCTGTAAAAAAAGCTGCCGGTTCGTCCACAAACGATACCGACCCTCTCCCCGGAGTCTATATTGAGGCTCATGATGATACGGAACTTCTGAATCTGGCAGGTGCACTGTCAGCAGCAGGAAGTGTAGGTGTGGGTGCAACAGTAGTGGCACTGGTATTCAACAAAAATGTAACGGCTGAAACAGCAAAAGAACATAAGATTCTGGCACCTGGAAAAGTACAGGTGATCGCAGATGCAAAAGATAATCTGTGGCTTCTGGCTGTGAACTTTGCAGCAGGAGGAAGTGTCGGTGTGGCAGGCGGTGCCAATGCACTGGTATTCCAGAATTATGTAACTTCTGCTCTTGGCGGAACTACAGGAGATATAAATAATCCTGTACAGTCCGTGAAAGTATCTGCAAACTCCGACAGCAGCCTCTACAATCTTGCAGCGGCAGCAGGAATCGGCGGAACCGCAGGTGTGACAGCAGTTGCAGTTATTACTTACTTCTATAATGAAACGTTAGCTTATGTAAAAGAAAACAGCAGAATCTATGCAGCAGGTGCTGTAGATATTCTGGCAGATTCAAAGGAATTTGTCACAGCAGATGCAGCAGGTGCAGCAGGCAGCGGAACCGTATCTGTAGGAGGAACACTGGATGTGGTCGTAACAAAGGTTGTTACGAAGGCATACACAGAGAAAAATGTTCTGATCCATGCAAAAGGAACTACAGCAGACGTTTCCGTAAAAGCAGATGATGATTACAAACTGATCGCAGTAGTGGGAACAATTTCCGCTTCCGGTGTGGCAGCAGTGGCAGTCAGTGTACTGACAACAGTTTCCTATAATACAGTCAGTGCCGAGATCGGAGAAGGAAATACCATAAACGCAGGAAGAGATATCATCATTCAGGCGAAATCAGACCGTCTGGTTCAGGGCTATGTATTTACAGCAGGTGCAGGTCAGGCCGGTGTATCCGGTTCTGTTATGGTGATCGTGGCAGGAAGCCTTCTTACAGATGATGCGCACAATGCCATTTATGTTACCAATAACAAAGACGGAAAAGAATACGGATCCATGAATCCGCAGACTCAGACAGATGCTGTTTTTGCACAGGCTCACAAAGAAGCTCTTTCATCAAAACCGGAAGATAATCTCGATGATCTTCTGAAAGGGGACGGATCTTCCGCAGAAAATACCGCAAACGGAAATGGAGCTCTTGATTATGATAAGTATGGTCAGGATACCTCCAAAAAGGATCATGATGAGAGCAGCAGCTCCAACATGAATGATAAAGCATACGACAGCGCAGCAGATACGATCAGGAAAGAAGGCACAAAAGGTGCCGTTGTAAACGGAACAGAGCTGAAAGATTCCACAACAGCTGTTGTCCGTGGTGGAACAGAGGGAACAACTCTGACAGCCGGACGTAATGTGGAAGTAGTTTCCGGTGACAGCTTAAGTGCTTATATGGCAAGCGGTACACTGGCAGCCGGTCTTTATGCAGGCGTTGGCGCAGGCGTTTCCGTAGCAGTTCTTTACTCCAATGTTCAGGCTGTTGTGGAAGACAATGTTATCATCTCAGCAGGAAAAGATGTTATTGTCAAAGCAGTTTCCGGTTCTTCCGAGCAGACCAAAGCCGAACTGAAATATGACGCGGCAAAAGACACAGACGGAAGCAAAGTGCTGAATGACAAAGTAAAAGAATCTGATCCTGACAATGTAGCAGCAACAGGTGACAAATCTACAATCCTTGTGATCGGTGTAACAGGAAGTGGCGGTATTGCAGGTGTATCTGTAACAGTAGCTTCACTGAACCTGATGAATAAGACCTATGCCAGAATGGCAGGTAACATTGTAAAAGCAGAAAATGTAACCGTAACAGCAGAAACTCAGTACGGAACCGTGCTCACCATTACTCTGGCAGCAGCAGGCGGTATTGCAGGTGTAAGCGGATCAGTTGCAGTTACAGATTTTGAATCAAAAACAGAAGCTTCCATAAGCGGAAGAGCAAAACTGGAAAATATTTCAGGAACTATTAAAGTCAGTACAGACGGAACCACAAATGCAACAGCAGCAGCAACTGCGGCAAGTGCCGGTGCAGTGGGCGCTTCTACAACTACAGCAGTAGCAGTTAACCGCAGCAGATTTGATGCATTTATAGGTCAGGGAGTCAGCATCAATGCTCCGTCCGCAAAGATTGACATGAAAGGTTATCTGAAAGCAGATGCAAAGGCAATCATAGTCAGTGCAGCCGGTGGACTCGCAGGTGTGGGAGTATCTGTGGCAGTAGCAGTTAACCGTCCGGTATCCATGACATATATCGGAATCACTCCGAATGGAGATATCATTGAAACTTCAAAATCTGATGTATGTGGCCAGATTACGGTATCTTCCGCAGATGTCAGAAACACAGTTGACGGTTCGACAAAAGTGACCAGCCTTGGTCTTGCAGCAGGTGGGATTGCGGTAAATGGTGCAGTAGCACTCGGATTTAACCGTGCGAAGAGCTATGCGGCAGTAAATAAGGCAAACGTGACAGCAACAGGTGACCTGACTGTAGAAGCAGCCATGAATGGAAACACCACCGTATACATTACTTCAGTAGTTGCAGGTTCTGTAGCTGTTGGTGCTTCAGTGGCAGTAGCACAGATAAAGAGCGAAAACATTGCGCTTATTGATGTAACAGGCGGAACTGTGAAAGCAGCAAATATCTCTGTACTTGCAGGAACCGAAGCAAATCCGTATGACACAGAAGCACTTGCAACTGTGATTACAGGTGCAGCAGGTGGAACAGCAGTGGCACTGAATTTTGCAGTAGCTCTCAACAGTTCTGTAAACAGAGCACAGGCGGGCGGCACATCCGGCAGTCTTATCGCAGAAAAAGAACTGAAGGTTCGTGCAGATGGCAGAACGAAGGCTTACGGAATTGTATTAAATGCGGCGGTTGCCGGTATTGCGGCAAACGTATCCATGGCATGGGCAACTCTGTCAAGCATTCAGGAAGCACTTCTTGACGGAAACATTTCCGTAAGTGCAGGAAGCCTTACTGTAGAATCTGTGCAGAATAACAGTGAGACTACGAAGCGCAAAGACCCTGTTACTGTAGTGATCGACACAGCAAAGAAATTCACGAAGACAATCACTCCGGATTCTATGGCACAGACATTTATCTTCAGTGCGTCCGCAGCAGCAGTAAGTATTACAGCAAATGCAGCTGTTGCAACAGCAGATGCAGTATCAAGAGCGAAAGTAGATGTAAATAACCTCAGAGTATCCGGAAATATCAAAGTAAACAACAAAGCAGATTCTGTGGCAACAGTGACTGTAAATAATCTGGATCCGGTAAGCTTTATAAGCGCAGGTCTTATGACCGGATACGCTTATGCCAAAGGTACATTTGAATCAATCTTAAGTGGAAACGGAATTGTCCGTGCAGACGGTAATGTAGATGTTACTAATACATGGAAGGGAAATTCCGAAGTAAAACTTGTACCTGCATCAGGCGGAATCGCAGTAGCTTACTATAAAGCCGGTGTAAATGTTGCAATCGCAGAAACAAGTACAAAAGCATACGCTTACATCAGCGGAAAACTGAATATTTCGGCAAAAGGCAATGTAAACGTAAAAGTAACGGGAAACGCAGACTCCGGTGCAAGAATCGATGGAGCTGTGATCGAGATCAGCAAAGTGGCAGTGGCAGTCAATGTTGTAACTTCCGAAGTAAAAGCAGAACAGAAAGCTTATATCGAAGGCGCAGGCAAAAATTCAGCCGGTTATACAGGAATTGTTTCCGAAAACGGAAGCATTACTGTAGAATCAGTACTGAATGTAAATGCATCGGGCGTGATCGGTGGAAACAGCGCAAAAAAAGGTATCAGTGTTTCCGGTATTAACGGAAAGGCATCTTCGGCAACTGCAAAGGCAGAATCCGTAAATATCGCTTATGTGAATAATGGAGTTCTTGAAGCAGCAAGAGGAAAAGCTTCAATCAGTGCGAATACCTCATCAAAGACAGATGCACAGGCACTTGCTCCGAACTTCAGCCTTTCACTGGCAGAAATGAACATTGTAAATGTTTACACTGATTCTAACGACAGCGTGGAAGCTTATGTGACAGGCGCAAGCCGTGTCAGTGCACTTAAGGTTGATATCCTTGCAAACGGAACAGCAGAAGTAACAGCAACAGGAGCAGTTCCGGGAGTAACGGTCAGCCTTGTAAACGGAAATGCAGTGCTCGTTACAGCTACAGCAGCCAAAGGCACAAACGGCAAAGTAACAAAAGCATATGTTGGCAGAGATTCAGAAGTATATGCCAACGGAGTAACTGAAAACGAAAATACAGTGCACAGTCTGAAAGTCTCTGCAGAGTCAAATCTGACAATTACGGCAAAGGTTCCGGAAACAAAGAGCATCGGAGCACTGAAGCTTGGTGTATTTCTTGTAAAAACTATTGCCGGAAAGACAGATACCTGGGCAGCAATCCTTGGCAAAGCAGAATCCACAAATGATATTTTTGTTCTTGCAACAGATAAGATCACTGAAACCTCAAATGTGGAACTGTTCAGTGCGGGACTGGTTGCAGGTGGAGCATCCAGAGCAGAAAATACTGTGGAGAGTCAGAATTCATCTGTACAGATCGGTGACGGTGCAGTGCTGAAAGCCTGGGGTAATATTCAGGCGAAGGCTGTTACAAAAACAAATGCACAGACACAGATACAAGATGCGGCCTATGGCGGCGGAACCAACTGTTCTGTAGAAAGTAAAAACAATATAACAAGAAAAACCTCTCTTGTAATAGGTAATAATGTAAATATTACCTCTGTGATCGGAAATATTGAACTTCTCGCAGAAGAAGACAAAACAAGCCACATTGAAAGCATTGCAACCGGTTCTTCCGGATCTGTGTATGCAGGCGGTGGCCCGAAAGCAGAGATCAATTACAATTCCACAGTAACTGCAACTGTAGGAAACGGTGGAAACATTGATGCCAGATATGGAACACTTGATATCAAAGCCATTGCAAATACCGATCTTTATGCGGATGCTTACAGAAAAGCAGCAGCAGCGGCAGGTTCCAACAAGAGTGAAGCAAACATTAACAGCAATGTGACAGTAGTTACAAACATCAGCAAAAACGGGGCAAAAACCAGAATCCTCGGTGAAGTGACCACAATTGGTGCTTATATTGAGAATCAGGTGATCCTGGCAAAAGCAAAATCCTATACTGCATCTGCAGGTTCCAAAACAGAGGCTTATGCAACTTCAAATGTAAACAACAATGTTTCAACAGGAGTTGATAATGCATGGATTGGAGGAACAGAAAATCTGAATGTTGAGGCACTTGTAGTAGCTCAGAATATCAGAAGTGAATCTTATGCAGAAGTAGTTGGATTTACCGGACACGTATATGCAACATCAACAGTGACCGGAGGTAATAATGTAAATGTAAATGTAACTTCCAACGCGGAACTTGCCGGAAAGAATATTTCCGTAAGAGCAGACGCTCCGGAACTTACCACACAGGTCATCAGCCGCAGCGCAACAGCAGTTGCAAATACCGTGGTCAATTATGTATGGACCAAGGTAAAGACAGTTGTAACAAAGATCATAAATAAGATCTGTAAGATCCCGCTGATCGGAAAACTGATCAAAAAGATTGTGAAAAAGGTTGTTGAATGGGTTGACAAACTTGTAGAAGTTATTCTTTATTCGGATGCAGAAGCAAAAGAAGCCGGTGAATTCAAAAATGCAGGAAATATCATCTTTAACGGAACTGTTCATGTAGGCGGTGGTGCAGCAGGAATGTTTGTAGATATTTTTGACGGCCTGATCGCATATACAGGACTTGATAATGACCTTACAGACAGTTTGAAAAAGCCTGATAAGTTCCTGGAAACGGATGGAAATACAATTACAGTTAAGAAACTTTATAACAATGATGTGGGAAGTCTCAGACTGGAAGCAGGTGTCGGTAATATTTCCGGCAAAGGAACGGTCATTACAAATTCCTATCTTCCAAATGTACAGATTACAAACCACACTGACAAAAATCTGATTCTGAAAAACATTCAGATGTCAAATTCCAATGCTCTTGCACCGGATATTGATACATCAGCAGAAGGAAATGACGGCTTCAGTTATCAGGTCAGCGAAGACATACCAAATCTTATCATTCGGACAGAAGGAAAAGGCAATATTACATTTGCAGACGGCTCTTCTGATGCGGATGGAAAAGGTTCTATAGAAACTGATCTGGGCGAAGGCGTTCTTACCATCGAGATGAATGGCGGAACACTTAAGACTTCCGGAAAGGCATTTGTAGCAGCCAACAAGCTGTATATCAGCGGAGCAGGAAAAATCGGAGATGGTGTTAAGAATCCGTTCCGTGCCTATATCTTTGATATCAGCAGTTATCCTGGAATCTCCGGTATGGTATCTGCAAAACCGTCAAGCCCGAATGAAGTAAAAGTAAAAGCCGGCGGAGATATCTATCTCAGTCTTACTCTGGTAAGAGAGTGGATGACCCAGAAGCAGATGAATGATGCAAAGAAAGGCATCGGAGAAAAAGCAGCCCTCAATCTCAAAGAGATCATCGGAGGTCAGAACAGCACTGTTTATGTAAGTGTTGAGGCACCGAAGGTGGTTTGCGCAGGAAAACCGGACTCAGCAGATGATTACTTCATTTCTGTTCCGAGAACAGCAATGGACTTTGTGACACTGCCGGGCGCAAAGGGCAAAACCTTCCGGAAAGTACAGCTCAAAGATGCAAACGGCAACAATACAGATTTCTGGCTGACAGATGACGGAATGCTCGTAAATATGAGCGAAGACATCACTTTTGTTTCAGATGCATACCTTGTATCTCAGACATCGAAGTATGACACTTATCTTCTTCCAAATGGCGCAACTGTTGTAGTAGACAGAGTGTCAAAGAAACTTATAAGAATCATTAACCGGCTTCATGATGAAAAATCTGAAGATTACAGCGGCGGAATCTATGATCTCTCCAATATGAAGGTGGAAACAGATTCCAATGGAAATCTGACCATTACCATTAATGAGAGCGGAAACACATTTAACCAGAAGATCACCTTCAGAAACGGCACAGCCTATATGGAAATTGGTCAGAATGGTGCGACAACCTATATTGAGTCATCAGGTCTGGAAGAAGGACTTGGCTGGCGGCTTCCGAATGGAATCGTTGTTTTCTACAAGCAGGTATTCCTGGACGAAAGAACAAATACAGTTGTCAATGGTACACCGATCATGGAGACAAAAGACGGACGCTGGATTCTTCTTGAAAGTATCACGGAAGCAGGAAGAACAAAATACCATGTGGTACATGTAACCGGAACTGACGGTCATTATGAATTCAAGGAAGGATACATTTATGACAGAGCAGATCTGGAAGCAAAAACAATATCACTGAATCAGTCACTGAAAGAAGCAAAGAAAGCTGTCAAAAATGCACTTGGAAACAAAAATGCCATCACCAGTATGGTAGAAACGGCACTGAAAGGAGCCGGTGTACAGACAGAACTTTCCGGATATGCAGATGCCATTCGCAATGCGATCATGGCTAAGCTGAAAGGAAAAGTTACACCGAATATCATTGTTGATGTGCTTGTAACCCTTTCTAAGACAACAAAGACAGAGAAATATAATTACACAGGCGAAACTCTGGAATATACAACGTATAACACACCGTGGAAGTTTGTGGTTTCTCTGAAAACAAATAACGGCGACAAAGAAGTAAGTGAAACTGTTTATAATGAGAAGGGTTCTGTTTCTGAGAAAATCAATGCAGGCAGCAGTGACAAAGCACTGGAAATCGGCAGTGAGGTAACATCTTCGACAGCCGGAAACAGTCAGAACGGTACGAAAGCAGCAGATTCCTACACAGTTTACCAGGAAAGCGCTGATTCAGATATCTATTACAGATATGATGATGATACAAAGACCTGGACAATAAACGTAAAAGGAAAAGACCTGCTGGGTAATGACTACTGGTTCACATTTGATCTGAAACAGACTAACGGTGAATGGTATCAGGCAGAGGAAGGCATTTGGCTTTTGAAGAGACATGCAGCTTATGAAACAGTGAAGAACCTGTTTATCCGCATTTCATCTGCACCTGTAACGGTACTGAAAAATCAGACAAAAGGTGGTTATAAGACTACTGATAAAACTGTAACTTTCCTGGATAATGACGGAGATGAAAAAGGTATTCTGCTGATAACTGACCGTGTGCTTGCCCTGTTCCCGGATGGGACTTACAGTTTTGTTGCAGTCCGCAAGGACGAAAATGCGACAGATACCGGAAGTACTCCTGGAATGAATGAAACAGTGGCGATCGCACCTGGAATGCAGCAGAAAAAAGATGAGAACGGAGATCTGGTTTACTCCAGGGTATTCCTTTCTCTTCAGAAAAATGACGGATCAGGAAGCTGGCTTACCGGAGATGATGTGACAGCTGCATTCAGTTCCACACTTGCAGGAATGATCAGAAGTCACATTCAGAACGGTGTTGTCATTCTGAATCCACAGGTCGATAAAGACCTTATTGCAGCCATTAATGAAGAATTGAGCGGAAGATATGATATCAGTCTTATTTCTTATTACACAATGGCTGGCAGCAAAAAACATTATGCATATGACACTTCCAGTGACAGAGTATATGTACTCGAAACAGATGTGACAGATGCAGAAGGAAGAAAGCGGTACAGAGTTGACGGATTTACTGACGGAAGTCTGTATTACAGAAAGAAATCCGGATTATTTATCGGAGCAAGTGATGATATCGGTACTGTAGAGGTAGTAAACGGATATGTTTATCTTACTGATGAAGAAGCGGAACGTCTGGCAAGAGGTGCTTACACCAGCAAGCGGGACGCAAGATTTGAAACAAGGGTAAACCGTTCGATCTCCTTTACAAAAGTAACCGGTTATATACCGGGAACGATCATCATCAGCCCGATCGAGAAATCAGATACTGACAGCAGTAACAGTGCATATCTTTACTTCAAGAATGCGACAGAACAGTTTGCTGCTTCACGTGACAGCAACGGATATGCAATCATTGACCGTTACCTGAGGGTTGTAGATAAAGCAATGGAAAATGCTTCCGGTCTTCCGACAGGAACAATTCTTTTCCTGGATGAATCCGGTCAGATCGCAGCATATCTGAAACCAGACGGAACTTTCCGCGTATATGAGATTTCTTCCGGAAAATCCGAAAACGGATCCACACAGTATGTGGAAGTAACTAAGGACGGCACAACAGAACGTGCATATTCAGAATATACTGTTGACAGCAACGGAAAACTGAATACAACAATCTCAAAAGGAACTGCAACTTATCTGATGGAGCTTTCACAGGACGTTTACACAAGTATTTACGGACTTCATCAGGATCCACCTGCAGGCAGTCTGTATAACTATGACAGTGCACATTACTTCGGTTACAGCGAAGACGGTACACTGGTGGAGCTTACAAAGACAGATGAGAAGTATAAATATGTTGGAGCAGATGGTGATTATCTGCTGGCACGTGATGATGCAAACGGAACAGAAAAAGGTTTTGGTTTAAGCAACGGAAAACAGAAACTTCTTTCTATTCTGAATAACACAGTGAAACACCCGCTGTCAGTCAGAAATAATAAAGCAATTTATATTATGACAGATAACAGCACCATTGATTCTGATGGTAATCTGTCCAGCCTGACAGCAGATACAGCAAGAATCTATGCTGATCTTGAAGATGACACAGACCTCATTCTGGGCAAAGTTGAGGGCGGAGAAGTGATCATTGAGATCACCAGTCCGAAGAACGGAACTGTTCAGGTAAAAGGTGACCAGGAAACAATCAAAATCGTTTCCGACCTGCTTGTTCTTCTGAGCAAAGGTGAAGGAATCACCAGATATGGTGACTCTGAAAAACCGATGGAAGTGACACCTTCAAAAGAAAACGGAACCACAAATGTGATCTTCCGCAGAGAAGCAGTTGAGGATGCTGAAGGAAATATTTCCTATGAAGGCGAATTCACAGGAACCGCATATGTGAATTTCAATGGAAATGTATTATTCAAAGATTCTGTACTCAAAAACAACGCACTGGCAGACATAAAAGTCAGCACAGGCAATGTGGAATTTTCCAATATGGAATTCAGAGACAATGCAAATATGACTCTGAAAATTCTGAACAAAGGTAATGTAAGCTTTGACAGTATCTCTGTAAATGGAACCCAAAGTACAGATAAGCCGAAACTTGATGTCAGCACAGTTGACGGAGATATTGTTTCCGGAGATGTTAATGCAAATGCACAGTCAGAAATTCTGCTGACAACGAAAAAGGGAAATATCCGGACGGGAAATGTCAGTGCAAGTGAACAGTCAAAAATTCTGCTGACAACGAAAAAGGGAAATATCCGGACGGGAAATGTCAGTGCAAATGCACAGTCGGAAATTCTGTTGAAAGCAGAAAGCGGAGACATCCGTACGGATGATGTAAGCCTCAAAGATAATGCTGTATTAGAAGTAAATGCCACAGACGGCAACGTAACTGTCAAAAAAGCAGATGTTTCCTCTTCGGACAGCAGTCATGCATCACTGATTGTCACAACAAGAGACAAAAACCAGAAGAAAGGAAACCTGACTATTGGCGAAACATTAAATGCACAGGGCAAAGTTGTTCTTGATCTTTCAGGAAGTCTTCTCGGAGAAATCCAGAAAGACGGAAAAGAAAAGACCAGTACACTGATTCTTGGCAATGATGTTTATAATAATGGTTCTTCCTTCTCCTTCGGAGGAGACATCGGATCCAGAGAAATTCCTCTGGTGGTTGATGTAACAGAATCAAATGTACCATTTAAGATCGTTACTGTAAGAAACGCCTTTATCAGAGGTGCAGAGCATTACAGACTGACAGAAGATTACAATTCTGAACCAAAAGACAAAGACGGACAGATTAATATCAGAGTTGATCTGGATACAGAAGAGATCAGTGATGCACTTGAGGCATACAGAAAACTTCTGGAGTCTGAGGACAGTTCAGAAGAAGAACTGGCAGCAGCCAGAGCGGCTGTTGAAGAGGCACTTGCGAAGCTTGCAGAAGAAAAGAAAGCAGAACTTCTGGAACAGCTGAAAAAAGCGGCTGAATCGGGACGCCCGACAGGCATACCGAAAGATCCGGTTTCCATGGTTGTTGAAATCGGTACTTCTACAGGAACTACTGATGGAATCAATATCAGCAATTACGGAGATATTACAGTAATCCAGAAAGCCGGCGATCTTTATATCGGACGTATTGAGACCAATCGCAGTGACCTTACCCCTGGAAACATTGCACTTGGCAATGTAACAGTGAAAGCACTCGGCGGAAGCATCATTGGTCTTAACCAGAATGGTACAGAGACTGAAGAAATTGCCAACATAACTGCAAACAACATTACACTGGAAGCAAAGAAAAATATTAGCGGCCTCCTGACAGACCTGATCCAGAAAGAATATCAGGTATCTGATAAAATTCTGACAGGAAAAGACGGAGAAGAACTTGAAGATCCGAAAATTTCATTCAGTATGGTGAAGAAAAATAGCGAAACTGTAGATGAAAACGGAAATCCGATCACAGTTACTGTATGGGAACCGGAATTTACCGTATCCGGCTATGTGGACTATACCGGAAACTGGGTATTTGATTCAAAGAAAGAAGGCATTCTGAATGCATCTTCCGAAGAAGGAAATATCCAGATAAAGGAAAAAGAAGGAAACATCGGCCTCGGCGTGATCACAGCACCAAAAGGAACTGTAGAGATCGCGACAGATATGGATTCCGATATTCTTGACAGAAGATCAGAGGATCAGAAAGAAGCAGGACTGGTAAATATCACAGCAGGTAACGGAAACAGCAGCCTTACAGGTAAGCGTATCGGTACAGAAACAGATCCGATCACAGTTGATATCAGAGGAAAGCTTCTTGTAGATGCGATCGAAGATATCAGACTGGAGGCAAAGAACAGTCTGGATGCACAGACTGATAGCCAGACCGGAAAGGTTTATGCTTCAGCCGAAAAAGACCTCACACTGTCCAGCAGTAAGAAGTCTTACGGCGGAACCGGTGACCTGTATGTAGAGAAACCGAAAGCCGGAAGAGATCTTACTCTTGCAGCAGCAGGAAACCTTTACACAGATGAGCTTACCGCTCCTGGAAATGTAACTGCGAAAGCAGGTGGAAACATTACTGTTGATACAGTGAAAGCCGGAAAAGATGCTGCTCTTGAAGCTGGTGGAGATGTACTGGCCGAAACAGTAAAAGCCGGAGAAAATGCTTCCATAACAGCAGGTGGTTCCATTCTTGAAGGCGACCGCGGTGATGAACCGGCAGCAGTAACTGCAAAGAACATTACACTGATCGCAGGAAATGAAGTCGGAACAAGAGAGAATCCATACGAAGTAGATACTTCCACAGATGGAACTCTCACTGTAAAAGCAGACAGTGCAGTGATCCGTGAAATCAGCGGAGATCTTACACTGAAACAGGTAGAAACAAAGAAAGATTTTGTTCTGGACGCAGACGGAAGTGTATACGACGGAAACGGAAACCTGGCAGATAAAGCAGCAGATGCAAAAGCAGATGTTGATAAAGCACAGGTGAAGAAAGATGCCGCAGAAACAGATGAACGTGTCCATGAAGAACTGATTCTTCCACCTCTTCGTGATAAGAAAGATCAGGCAGAATCCGCAGAATCCGAAGCTGAAAAAGCAAAAGATGAAGCGCAGAATAAGTCTGCTGAACTGGAACAGAAAATCCGGGATATGGAAAATCTTCAGAAAGATCGTGAAAAACTGATTCAGAAAGCTGTTGATGCAGCAAGAGATCAGCTTAAAAAAGAGCTTGAAAAGAAACTTTCAGACACGGATCAGACGCTTGAGGATATCGAAGCGGAAATAAGTGAGCTGGAAGCAAAAGAAGATCCTACACCGGAAGAAACTGAACGGCTTGAAGAACTGAAAAATTCCAGAGACAAACTGAACGGACAGAAATCTGAACTGAGCGATCAGCTTCAGAATCTGAAGGATACAGAAGGTTCTGTGGAAGAAATGCTGAACAGAATCCAGGATATTCAGGACAGACTGGAAAAAGGTGAGCTGACAGAAGCGGAAGCAGAAGAACTTCTGAAAGAACTCCTGCCGGCAAAAGAACTTCTGGAAAGCGGAGACATTGAGAAGCTTGCAAAAGATCTTGAATCGGCACGGGAAGAATTTGAAAAAGCAGAAGAAGCACGTAAAGAGGCAGAAGAAAACTATGCAAAAGCTCATGAGGAAGCAGAAAAAGCCAGACAGGAATATGCAGCAAGTGAAGAAGAACTGAATCAACTGAAAGAGAAATTAAGAAAAGCTGAGGAAGAACTTAAGGAAGCAAAAGCTGCATACGAAGAGGCTAAGAAGAAAGCGGAAGAGGAAACTGCAACGGTTATCGCCGGTGGAAATCTTGATATCAGATCCAACGGTGAAGTAGGAAAAGAAGACCATGGACTCTCTGTTAAAGTTGGTGGAACTGTTGAAATAAAAGCAGAAGGAGATGTTTCTCTTACATCACCGTCTGATCTTACCGTAGACAACATCAACAGCAGTAACGGCACCGGAGATGTTACGATCCGGGTAGATGGAAATCTGAAAGATGTTCCGGGAAAAGCTCCGGCAGTTAAAGCAAAAAGAGCAGATCTGTCCGCAGCGGATGGCGACATCGGAACAACAGATAATCCATTCAGTGTCAGTGTTTCAGAAGTCAAAGCAAGCGCAGATAATGTTTATCTCGAAAATGACAGAGATCTTATTGTGGATGAAATCCACGGAAAGAAAGAAGGCGGTACTGTACAGATCAGAGTTGACGGTGATCTGACCGGTAAAACGACAGATTCCATGATCAGCGGTGGACATTTGGATGCAGAGATCAATGGCAGTCTGGGTACACCGGAAAACAGAATGAACACAGATGTGGACAGTATCAAAGCAAAAGCTGATGATATTTATCTGAATAATATTTCAGACAAAATGGAAATCAGAGGAATGACAGCAGAGAACATTGACATTATCGCGAGAGGTGATATCTTTGGAAAAGATGTAAGATCCGGCAATCTGGTGATCCGTTCCAATGGTCATACAGGTTACAGTGACAATCCACTTCTGATCCATGTCAGTGGCAATGTAGATATAGGTTCGGCATATGGTGAAGTTCATTATGTAAACAGCTACCGGGCTGAAAAGCCATCTGAAGAAAAACCGGGACAGAAGCAGAATCATGATTCTGAAGAAAAGCCTGAAAGAAAGCCTTCTTCACAGAATGAGAAAGAACCGGGACTCTCAGAGTCTGAGCACGGAGCTGCAGAAATTTCCGGAGCTGTAAAGACAGGAGATTCTGCACCGACAGAAGCAAATCTGTATCTGGCATTACTTTCCCTGGCAGCAGTAATTCTTCTGCTTAAGGAAAAAAGAAGAAAGAACAGATAAAAAATATCTGACATAAGACTGACGGGGCTGTTGCACTTAGTGCAGCAGCCCCTTTTTCTGTGCAGAAAATACAGGGAAACCATTATTGAAGATATATTTGTGAAATGGTACAATAAAACCATATTATGCCTGAAATGTTATATGCTTGTAAAGATATATGAAAGTTCTGAAGAGGAGATAAGATGAAACAGAAGAGAATAATCACTGTACTGGCAGGAAGTGCACTGCTTGCAGGAATGCTTACAGGATGCGGGACGGGGACCGGAAAATCAGATGAACCTGTGAACCTGACGGTATGGACTTATTATAACGGAGAACAGTTGGATGCATTTAATGCTCTGGTAGATTCTTTTAATGAGAGCGTAGGTAAGGAAAAGAACATTGTTGTAGAAAGTTCCAGTCAGGGAAGTGTTAATGAGCTGGAATCAAATGTAATGGATGCTGCCGAAGAAAAAGTCGGTGCAGCTGATATGCCGAATATTTTTTCTGCATATGCAGATACTGCATATAAATTAGATCAGGCAGGTCAGGTGGTCGATCTCAGTGATTATCTGACTGATGAAGAAAAAAATGAATATATAGATGCTTATTTAAAAGAAGGTGATTTCTCCGGTGACGGCAGTATTAAGATATTCCCGGTTGCAAAATCTACAGAACTTCTTTTTCTGAATAAAACGGACTGGGACAAATTTGCTGAGGCAACCGGTGCAGACGAGTCAGATCTGGAGACCGTAGAGGGGCTGGTAGAGACTTCAGAAAAATATTATAACTGGACAGATGAACAGACAGAAGAACCAGATGACGGTAAGGCACTGTTTGGAAGAGATGCAATGGCAAATTATATGTTTGTAGGTGCAAGACAGCTTGGAGGAAATCTTTTTGAAGTGAAAGACGGTAAGATGACGTTAAATTTTGACAAAGAGATTGTCCGTAAACTCTGGGACAATTATTATGTTCCATATGTAAAAGGATATTTTGCGGCATCCGGTCGTTTTCGCAGTGATGATATTAAAACAGGAAATATTCTGGCATATGTGGGTTCAACTTCAAGTGCCACATTTTTCCCGACACAGGTAATGACCAGTGACACAGAATCACATGATATTGAACTGGAAGTACTTACACCGCCTGAGTTTGAGGGAGGAAAAAAGGTTGCAGTACAGCAGGGAGCCGGAATGGTTGTAACGAAAGGTTCTGATGAAGAAATCGAAGCGAGCGTTGAATTTTTGAAATATCTTACAGAACCGGAGAACAATACCAGCTTTTCTATTGGGTCGGGATATCTTCCGGTAACCAAAAAAGCAAACGATATGGTTGAGATCAGAAAGGGTGGAACAGATCTTCCAAAATCTATGGATAAGGTTCTGACAAAAGCTGTTGAAACAGTAAATAACAATGAATTATATACAACACCGGCATTTGAAGGCGGGCAGGATGCCCGTTCAGTACTGGAATATTCGATGAGTGATCTTGCAGATGCGGACAGAAAGGCTGTTCAGGAAAGAATTGATGCCGGACAGACGATGGAAGCGGCAACCGAAGAATTTCTGACCGAAGAATATTTTGACAGATGGTATGAAGATACGCTGACAAAATTACAGACATATGAAGGTTAGTGTATTCTGAAACTGGAGAAGGAGGATTTTTCCGGATGCATCAACAGAGGAAAAAAGAAAAATCGATTTTTCAGTCAATATTTAAGGCAATGCTGATTGTATTGATAATAGAATTGTTCCTTTTAGTGGCTACGTTGTACTTTGGAAATGTAGGAAAACAGCTTAACCAGAATGCCGTGGATATTCTGAAAAAACAGGTGGAAAACAGACAGAATTATCTGGAAACCACTATGGTAGAAAATCAAAATCTGTCGTCTATATCCGGTATATTGAATAATGCTGTAGAAAGCAGGATTGCATCAGGACTGGATATTGAAAAACTTGATTCTGATGAAAAAGCCTGTGCATCTCTGATGGAAGAAACCAGTGACAGTCTTATCAATGTGCTGCGCCACAGGTCGGTCAATGGTATTTTTGTGATATTTAATACACATGATCTTGATGAACGTGAGACAGATTCTGTATTGCAGGGAATTTATATCAGAGATCTGGATCCGATGACAGCCGCTTCCGAAAGAAATCATGATCTTCTGCTTGAGCGTTCGCCGGTGCAGCTTGTTAAGTCTCTTGGGATTTCTACGGACAAGGGCTGGACACCGGGAATAAAATTCAAAAATAACAAAACTGAGGGAATTCTTTATCCTGTTTTTCAGGCAGCATATAAGGATGGTGGACAGCTAAATGCAGTGGATTACGGACGCTGGACAAGTACACCGTATACTCTGCCGGGAGATGACCGTTCAGTGGTGGCATATTCTGTTCCGCTGATTCTGGACGATGGAACAGTATATGGTGTCATAGGTGTGGAAATGCTTACGACTTATCTGGAGACGATGATTCCATATACGGAACTTCAGAATAATAATACAGGTACGTATATTCTGGCTGAGACAGGAGAAGATCCGGACTCAGATACTGTAAATATAAAATCTGTAGATGTATCGTCAAAAGAAGGAACACTGAAAGGTACAGTGGGTGAAGACATTAAGTTGAACCGGCTTTCCAGAAATATTTATGAAATGAATGCCGGCAAAAAGAAATACATGGTATCGGCATATCCGCTGGAACTGTACAACAAAAATGCGCCATTTTCAAAAGAACAGTGGATGCTGATTGGTGCAGTAGAGGAAAAAAATCTCTATGCATTTGGAAATCAGGTTTTTGCAATGCTGAAGCTGACAATTTTGATTACGCTGCTGGTTGGTGTGGTATGCAGTTATATTATCAGTCGGCGTCTGGCAAGTCCGATTGCAAAACTTTCAGAGGAAGTGGCAGAAGCACAGGGAAGCAGAAATACGATTCCGAAACTTTCCAGCACAGGAATCCGTGAACTGGATCAGTTTTCTGATGCGATTACACAGCTCAGTCAGGATGTCCTGAACACTTCTACGAAATTCCTGCGTATTATGGAAATGGCGAGTGTGGAGATCGGTGGATATGAGATTCGGTTTGATACAGGAAGTGTATTTTTTACAGAAAATTTCTTTGCCGTGATAGGAGCGCCTTTTAGTGCAGATGCTGTTTTGAATCTCGACGAGTTTCGAAAGATACTGAGAGAATTTACAGAAAATTATTTCTTCAAATCAGAATCAGGTGATACAAATATTTACTGTGTCCGGCTTCCGAAGAGAGGTCTTCGTTATGTACGAATGGAAGTGAAAATGGAAGGCTGGGTACAGGTTGGCCTGGTGGAAGACGTGACAACTGCTATGATGGAACGTCTCCGAATCGAACATGAAAGAGATTATGATGCACTGACCGGTCTGCATAACCGTCGTGCATTTAAACGGGAAAGTGAAAAAATATTCAGTCATCCGGACAAGATCGGCCATGCTGCTTTGGTTATGATGGATCTGGATAACCTCAAGTATACAAATGATACATTTGGTCATGACTGGGGCGATGAATATATCCGTCAGGCAGGACGTTGCCTGGAAGAAGGCACACCGAAAGGAACGTTAAGTGCGCATATTTCCGGTGATGAGTTTAATCTTTTATTCCATGGATATAAGAGTCAGGATGAGATTCGTTACCAGCTTGATAAGTTGAGAAAAGCAATCGAAGGAAAGGTTATTCACCTGCCGAATGGTCAGAAACTGTATTTAAGTATTTCGGGTGGTGTGGCATGGTATCCGGAGGACAGCAACAGTCTGGGAGTTATGAGAAAACATGCGGATTTTGCTATGTATCAGGTCAAAAAGACAGAAAAAGGCAAAATTGCAGAGTTTGATCAGGATGTTTACGAAGAAAAATTTCGTGACAGTCAGATTCGGCGTGAATTTCATCGCTTTGTGGAAGAAGAACTGGTTACGTACTACTTTCAGCCGATCGTTTCCGCCAAAACCGGTGAGATTGAAGCTTATGAGGCTCTGATGCGATCAGAACTTCCGATATTGAAGCGCCCGGATGTAGTTATGAAAATTGCCTGTGAAGAAGGTGCACTGCGTGAAATTGAGCGTATGACATTATTCCACGCCACACAGGAATTCAAAGAACTGAAAGAAAAGAATCTGATAAAGGGAGATGCACTTCTCTTTGTAAATTCCATTGCGAGCCAGCATATGGACAGAAAAGACGAGGAAGAATTTGCACGGCGTTTTAAAGATCTGGCAAAGCAGCTTGTCATCGAAATCACAGAGGAAGAATCACTGGATTATCACGCACTGCAGCACAAGAAAAATGCGGCAGCATTCAATGGCGTCTTTGCACTGGATGATTATGGAAGTGGTTACAGTAATGAAAAAAGCCTTCTTGATCTGGCACCGGGTTATATTAAAGTCGATCTTTCGATCATTCGTGACATTGATACGGATCCGGATAAGCAGCAGATCGTGGAAAATATTGTTGCGTATGCGCATAAACGTGACATGAAGATTGTTGCGGAAGGTCTGGAAACACCGGAAGAAATCAACAAAGTTCTGGAACTTGGAGTGGATCTGCTTCAGGGATTTTACATTGCAAAACCGCATCCTGTTCCGACAGGTATCAATCCGCTTGCATTAAAAACGATTTCACAGTTTTACACATAATTCTCCTGTTTTTCCATATAATAACGATACAGCAAACGACACTTGTGAAGATATAAATATGGAAAAACAACAGGAGGAACATAAAAAATATGAAGGCAACAGGAATCGTCCGCCGTATCGATGATCTCGGAAGAGTTGTGATTCCGAAAGAAATTCGTCGCACATTGCGGATAAAGGAAGGTACGCCGCTTGAGATTTTTACGGATAAAGAAGGCGAAATCATCCTGAAAAAGTATTCGCCTATCGGAGAATTGAATCTTTTTGCCAAAGAATATGCCGAGGCACTGGCTCAGGCGACAGGAATGGTCGCATGTATCACAGACCACGATCAGGTGGTGGCGGCAGCAGGGCAGAGGAGCAGGGAATTTGCCGGTAAGGAGATCAGCAGGGAACTGGACAGAGTAATCTCAGACAGAGAAATGCGTTGTTTTCATTCTGGGGAACGCGGAAAAATATCTCTGGTCGAGAACCAGAAAGAAAATGCGGGAGCAGTGATCGTACAGCCGATCATCTGCGACGGAGATGCGATTGGTTCAGTATCACTGATCGGAAAAGGCAATGGAGAAAAGTTCGGAAACCCGGAAAAGATGCTCGTACAGACAGCAGCAGGGTTTCTCGGACGACAGATGGAATCATAAAATAATAATAAAAACTAAAATGGAAGATTTTCGGAGAACCGAAAGTCTTCCATTTTTGGTAACAGGGAGTTTATCGAAAATAAGTTAGCATTTCTCAGCAATTTCGTAAATGAGACGTTCCGTATCTTCCCATCCGAGGCACGGATCGGTGATGGAGCAGCCCGGAGTCATGTGATCACTGATGTCCTGTCTGCCTTCAAGTAGATAGCTTTCGATCATAACACCTTTGATCAGTTTGTGGAGATCCGGATTGTAGTTGCGGCTGTGAAGTACTTCGCTTACGATACGAATCTGTTCTTTGAACTGCTTTCCGGAGTTGGAATGGTTTACATCTACGATGGCAGCTGGATTTTTGAGATTTTTTTTGCCATACAGGTCATAAAGACGCATCAGATCTTCATAATGATAGTTAGGGATGGTCTGACCGTATTTGTTGACACCACCACGGAGAATCGTATGTGCAAGTTCGTTTCCGCTGGTTTCTACATCACAGCCACGGTAGATGAAGTGATGTGGGTGCTGTGCGGCAATTACAGAATTAAGCATAACGGACAGGTCACCACTTGTCGGATTCTTCATGCCGACCGGAATGTCCATGCCGCTTGCGGTCAGACGGTGCTGCTGGTTTTCGACGGAACGTGCACCGATTGCTTCATAGGAAAGCACATCATCCAGATAGCTTCGGTTTTCCGGGTAAAGCATTTCATCTGCTGAGGAAAGACCGGTTTCTTTAAGCACACGGATGTGCATTTTGCGGATTGCGATGATTCCTGCAAGAAGGTCTGGGGCTTTATCCGGATCCGGCTGATGAAGCATGCCTTTGTAGCCGTCACCTGTAGTACGTGGTTTATTGGTATAGACTCTCGGAATGATCATTAACTTGTCAGATACTTTGTCAGCGACTTTTTTGAGACGATTGACGTATTCGCAGACCGTGTCTTCGTTGTCTGCGGAACAAGGGCCGACCAGAACGACAAATTTATCTGATTCGCCGGTAAAAATACGACGGATCTCCTGATCGCGAAGCAGCTTGGCTTTCTGCAGCTCTTTGCTGAGTGGATATTCTTGCTTCAACACTTCCGGAAGCGGAAGCTGGTGATTGGTTTTCATAGACATAATTGTTTCCTCCATGGATATTTTCACACATATACTGTGTTTTTATCAGCTTTGAACAGTAGTATAACACGTTATTTCAAAAAAATAAAGTAAATTAACGCGTTAAACTGTCATAGTGCAGTCCTTTTTTGAATAGTATAGTATTCATCCAGCGTCATGCCTGTTTTTGTAAGGTAGATGGCCAGGGTTCGGGTGACAAAACGGATATGCCAGGGTTCATAAGGATACCTGGTAATGTCTTCTTTTCCGAGAGGATAGCGAAGGATAAATCCATAAAAAGGTGCGTGGGAGGCAAGCCAGCGTCCCTCCGAAGTATCTCCGAATTTTTCTGTAAGCTCCATCTGTACGGATGGACTGGAAAGATCAAGGGCAAGCCCGCTCTGATGTTCGCTGGTACCGGGAGCTGCGACGTAGGAACTGCCACGGAAAAGCTCTTTTTGGCGGTCATAGGAGCGGTAACCGGAGATACAGCACAGACTGATTCCCTCGTGCTGACTGCGACAGATCAGTTCGCTGGCAGCATATGCAGTCCTTTTTTCGAGAAGTCTTTTGGGATTGCCGGGAGCACAGTCAAATGGAAGTCCGATGTCGATCAGATCCGGTGGCACATAGTCCGGTGGAAGTGGATACTCTTTATTGATAAGACGTGTGTAATCAGTAATCATAAAAATCCCCCCTCATTTTCCAGTATATGAAAGGTGAGAGGGGAGTATGAAGCCTTTTTAATCGAGAGCTTTTTCGCTCATTTCTTCAAGAAGGTTTTTCTTAAGATCGAACAGCTTCTGAGAAAGGTCTACGTAAACTTTCTGCGGATTTACGAGACGGCGGGATTCATCCCACAGAGTATTCTGTTCTTTCTGGCAGTATGCACGCAGATCCATGACTTCAGGAGAAGTATAGACACGTTTGCCCTCACGGATGACTGGAACCAGAAGCTCACGGAGTTCATAGGTGCCGCCGAGGACTTTGGTCTTTTTCCATGTATCAGTCGGATCAAAAATGATCATAGTTTCCTCCGGATCAAAGACTTCGTCTGCGAGACAGATAAGATCAGCTTTGATCTTACCGGTGGATTTGCTGTAAATACGATAAACGGTCTTGTTACCAGGATTGGTGACTTTCTCAGTGTTTTCGGAAAGTTTGATCTTTGGAGTGAAGGAACTGTTTCCGTCATCTTTGACTGCGGCGAGCTTATATACACCACCGAAAGCCGGGTTATCTTTGCTGGTGATCAGGTTGGTGCCGACACCCCAGGAATTGATTTTTGCATCCTGAGTCTTCAGGCTGTCAATCAGGTATTCGTCGAGGTCACTTGATGCAGAAATCGTTGCATCGTCAAAACCGGCAGCAGCCAGCATTTTGTAAGCTTCTTTGGAAAGGTAGGCAAGATCACCACTGTCGATACGGATACCGTAGTGAGTGAGCTGGATGCCTTCTTCACGCATTTCTTCGAATACACGGATCGCGTTTGGTACACCGGATTTCAGGACATCGTAGGTATCAACAAGCAAGGTACAGGAATTCGGGTACATTTTTGCATAGGTTTTGAATGCGGTATATTCATCCGGGAAACTCATGATCCAGCTGTGGGCATGTGTTCCGAGAACAGGCACATTGAACATCTGGCCGGTGAGGACATTGGATGTTCCGGCGCATCCGCCGATGACTGCAGCACGTGCACCGTAGATGCCGGCATCCGGTCCCTGAGCACGGCGAAGACCGAATTCCATGATTCCGTCACCACGGGCTGCATAGCATACTCTGGCTGCTTTTGTGGCAATCAGACTCTGATGGTTAATGATATTCAGGATCGCAGTCTCGACAAGCTGTGCTTCCATGATTGGCGCGATCACTTTAACAAGAGGTTCGCGTGGGAAGACAACTGTCCCTTCCGGGATTGCATAAATATCGCCGGTAAAATGAAATGATCTCAGATATTCCAGGAAGTCATCTTCAAAAATATGAAGGCTGCGGAGATATTCAATATCTTTATCACTGAAATGAAGGTTTTCAATATATTCAATCATCTGCTCCAGACCTGCTGTAATAGCAAAACTGCCGCCACAAGGATTCACACGATAGAACATATCGAAAATTACAGTCTGATTGGTTGGGTTCTTAAAATAGCCCTGCATCATGGTTAATT
>OLNJ01000474.1_pt1 | contig 33857 bp, 31 predicted proteins | sample 1672191 | NCBI WGS metagenome assembly OLNJ01 (sample SAMEA3136657, study PRJEB25190) | human gut metagenome | biome: human gut; feature: human-associated habitat; material: faeces | place: Austria | collected 2013 | reverse complement strand
TTATGATAAATAATATCATTTTTTAACAGAAGATATTATAAAAAGCTATAGATTACTCTATAGCTTTAATAAATAACTAAATATAAATTTTATACTACTGCCCATTAAACTATTATTAATCGACCTTTTTTTCAAATACTAAATCAAATTCCTTAACTTTACCTTCTCCAGTTTTATAAGTAGGTATTGCAGTTACAAATCTCCATCCTTCTCTAGCTAATTTATCTATCACCTCTCTATGATCCGGTTCTGTAAAAAACGTTCCCCCTGATGATTTTTCATATCTATACTTATACATAAATCCATCCCCTTAATCTATATTTTTTTACTATGCTTATTCTAGATAAAACACCTTATTACAGTATAATTTTACTGTTTTATGTTATTAATTACAACAAAAAAGGAGATAGTAAATATAATTACAAATAATGTTTTCTTTAGACAGAAGCCTTTAAACATAAAAAAATCTACCAAAAGAATTTATTAAAAATCAATAAAACTTAATAGAAAGAAGAATAACTCAGTAGAGAGTTTAGCCTAAACTAAACCCTCTACTGAAAATATCTACAAAAACTTATTTAACACTTCTATAGAGCTATTTATTTCAGAGTAATCATTAATTTCAATAGTCATTGATGGATTGTAACAGTATTCATTAATTTTATGAAGCAAATAACAAATATCCATATTGCCTTTATTTAAGCCTTCATGTGTATCTTTAATTCCATAATTATTATGGAGATGAATATGACCTATCTTATTTCCTAAAGATTTAATCCACTCTTCTACTGGTACATCTGAATAGCAATTTGCATGTCCAATATCTAAGCATATCGTTAAGTTGTCATTATTTACTCCTTCTACAACTTCTACTAAATGGTCCATAGACTTTTCCAACACATTCTCTATATGTATTTTAATAGACTCATCCTTATCAGCTAAAAATTCTTTCCAGAATTCTATAGAGTTGGTAACATAGATTTCTTTGAAATAAATATCTTCATAAAAACATGAGTGAAAAATTATTCTATCAGCATTAAGTTTCTTTGCAACAGAATATACTTGATTAAATCTCTGCATAGTTGCACTTCTTACTAAGCTATCAAAGCTAGCTGGATTTAAATCAAGGAATGGTCCATGTAACGATAAGTTTCTATTCTTTATACTATCTCCCATCCTACTTAAATAATCACTTAATCCGTTATCCTCTTTATCAAGTACGCTTCCAATACCGAACTCGATAATTTCAAGACCTATATCTTTATCTTTAAGCAATTCAAATACTTCTACATCTGAAAAAAGCTGTGATACATAAATCTTTCCCATACTACTCCTATCTAGTTTACAAATTCGATGCCTTCTTTTAGCATTAATTTAAACTCTTCCCAATCTATAAACCTCCCACCCATACTTTCTAAGTGGTTAGTATGCATTTGACAATCTAAAAATATAAAGCCTTCTTCTTCAAGCTTTTTACACATACTAATCAATGCTACTTTAGATGCATTTGATTCTATTGAAAACATACTTTCTCCAAAAAAGCACTTTCCTATCTTAACTCCATAAAGACCACCTACGAGCTTTTCATTATTATACACTTCGACACTTGATGCAAAACCTCTTTTATGTAAGTTTATATACGCATCCATCATTTCATCAGTTATCCAAGTGCCTTCTTTATTTTCTCTAAGCTCTTTGCAGTTTTGTATTACCGCTTTAAAATCTTTATCAAAAGTAACAGTAAACTTACCTTTATTAAAAACTCTTTTCATAGACTTTGATACATTAACTTCATTAGGTTTTATAATAAATCTTGGCTTTGGACACCACCAAAGTATTGGTTCTCCATCACTATACCACGGGAAAATACCATTACAATAAGCCAATATAAGTCTTTCAAACTTTAAATCTCCTCCTACAGCTAGCAATCCATCCTCTTCCGCTAAGTCTGGATTTGGAAATATTATTTCTTTACTTAATCTATATACAGGCATTTTTTACTCCCTCTTTCTTAAATTTTTACTATCTAGCAATTATCATTTAATTAGAGATTATATATTTTCTGAAATATATAAATTAACAATTTAAAATTAATTATAAATATCTGAGAATTCTACATTAAACTTTTTTACATTTGTATAATCTCTCTTAAATTTAACATAATTATCACTCATCTTTTAATCCACAAAATTCCCTCTTACATACTCTTATGTATATCAAACCAATTTTAGACATAATATCATATATTATATCATATTTTATACTATTATAAATTTAATTCTGCATGCTATTCCTATATTTTGATTCTTAGCATTTAACTCTTTAATCTTTACTAAATCGCCATAGTTAAAGGCTAGTGCAGATGCTCCACTTTCTATATACTTTTCTATACTATAATTCAGTATATTTCTTACTATTTCCTTTAGCTTTTTCTACTGGATATTTCTTTTCGTTCTTATCCATCTTCTTATTTATAATGTCTTCAATATCAACACCTAATGAATCTGCCATATGTAAGCAATAAACCATAACATCAGCTAGTTCTTCACATACTTCTTTTTTATTAAAATTATTGTCCCATAAAAAATGCTCTAATAACTCACCAGCTTCTATATTTATAGCCTTTGCTAAATTTTCTGGTGTATGAAATTGTGACCAATCTCTATCTTCTCTAAATTTTCTTATTCTTTCTATTGTTTTATTCATTTATTTACTCCTTTTAAATTTAATTACATATCTACATATAGTATTATTTAATAACTTTATTATTCTATAACTAATAATTTTAAGATCGCTGTTCCGCTGCCTTAATTAATTGTGCCATTTCTTTAGGAGATTCCTTCATTCCTCTTACAATCCATTCATTAATCCAACCAAATAATCCATGAGCTAACCACGAATTAAAATATGCTTGTAAATCATCTTGTTCTGCTTTAGGTCCACAGACTTCTTTAATATTCTCTAATACTAAATATGATAAATTAGAGCGATATAACAATTTGTAAACTTCACTATAATTTTTATAAAGACCAAATAAGTTTTCTATCCAATCTGACTCTTCTCTTTGTTCTAGTTTAAGTTTCTCTTCCCATTCTTTAATCAGTTGTATAAGATATTGTTTTATTACATCCTCTTTATTCGTAAAATTTCTATAAAACGAAGCTCTTCCAACCATTGCTTCTTTAACTATATTAGTTATTTTAATTTCTTCGAACACATGAGTCTCCATTAACTTCAAAAGTGCCTGTGTAATCTGCTTCTTTACATACGTATTATTTTCTTCTTTTTTCATATGATACAAAACCTCTCAACTTGTCTCATTTTTTATAAACTATTGTTTTTGCAATAAAGTGTATGATACACTTGTCTCGAACTTATGATACAGCTGTCTCATCATATTGTAAAGGGGGAAATATTAATGGTAAAAAAATTTATAAAAACCATTTTAATTGTATTTGTAATTATTCTTTTCTTAATAATTGCTTTTTTAATACTATTGAAATACTTTGCATCAAAACCTATTAATAGTGAATATTTCAATAATGTTGTCGCTGGTGGAGTTCTTGAAGAAAAATATATAGCTTATGGAGAATATGATGTTACTTCTTTAGAGATTGACAGTAACGAAGAGTTATTTAGTAAATATAAGATATGGTATCCAACTGAACTAGTCCACAATAGTAACAAAAAATATCCAATCGTATTATTTGTAAATGGAACTGGTGTACCTTATTCAAAATACGGAGCAACATTTGATCATTTAGCTTCATGGGGATTTGTTGTTATAGGAAATGATGATGAAAATACTGCATCTGGTGAATCTTCTTCAATTACATTAAGCTATATTCTATCGTTAAATAATAATGAAAAAAGCATATTTTACAATAAGCTAGATATAGAAAATATAGGTATATCAGGACATTCACAAGGGGGAGTCGGTGCAATCAATGCTATAACAAACTTTAATAACAGCAGTATGTTTAAGTCAATTTATACTGCAAGCACCACTTCTCTAGAGCTTGCAAATGCACTAGAGTGGAACTATGATATAACTAAAGTTAATATTCCTTATTTTATGGTGGCTGGCACAGGTAAAGCTGATGCTGAAACTATTGCACCACTTGATTCTTTGATTAGGAACTTTGAATCATTAAATGATAATATAAAAGCAATTATGGCAAGACGAAAAAATATTGACCACGGAGATATGTTAATATATGCTGATGGTTATATGACCGCTTGGTTTAGATATACATTGATGAATGACAATGAAGCACTTGGAGTTTTTTCTGGAGCTTCACCTGAAATATTCCAAAACGTAGATAATTGGCAAGATGTACAAAGTAAAAACTTAGACTAAAAAAGTACGTAAGAAATAGTTGATAAATATTTTTCAACTATCCTTACGTACTTCTATTTTATATTTGCTAATCTCTTATTTAATGGACATACATTATACTATATTATAATAGTTATATGCTCACCACTTTGTAATACTACTTCAACTACCTTTTAACCCCTCATAATCTTTTAAGCTACATTTTACCGCTTTAAAAAGCTGTAATGCTATCTTTTTTGTTGACTATTAAGTTTATTCTTTGTTTTCATATTATTTCATTATTTGATTTGTATTAACTTCTATTAGAAATGACTTTCATCAATTTCTATGCTATCTAAAGCCTCATTAATTTCCTGCACTTCTTCACGAGTTAGATTAATTGCTACTCCTCCAAGGTTTTCCTCTAAACGATGTAATTTCGTTGTTCCTGGAATTGGTACTATATATTCTTTTTGAGCTAATTCCCATGCTAAAACAATTTGAGCACTTGTGGCATTTTTTCTTTCTGCAATTTCTTTAAGAAGATCTAATAATACTTGATTACGCTCCATTACTTCTAGACTAAATCTTTTCATATTATTTCTAAAATCGCCTTCTTGATATTTTGTATCCTTATTATATTTACCACTTAAAAATCCATTTCCTAATGGAGAGTAAGCTACAAAACCTATATTTAACTCTTCTAAAACATTAAATAGTTCATTTTCTGCTTCTCTAAATACCATAGAATATTGATTTTCAACACAAGTAATTGGACATATAGCATGAGCACGTCTTATATAATCAATTGGTGCATTAGACACTCCCCAGTATTTTATCTTTCCTTCTTCTATTAATTCTTTCATAACCTTTGCTACATCTTCAGGCTCAACTTCTGGATCAATACGATGTTGATAATAAAGGTCTATATAATCAACCTTTAATCTTTTTAAAGATCCTTCTAACTGGTTTCTTATAGATTCTGGCTTACTATCCAATATATTTAGTGGTTTACCATCTATTACTGATTGGCCTATAATTCCAAATTTTGTTGCTATTACTACCTCTTCTCTATTGTATATTTCTAAAGCATTTCCTAATAACTCCTCATTGCTTTCACCATATACAACTGCAGTATCAAAGAAATTGCAGCCTAAATCTACAGCTTTTCTTATAAGCTTTATCATTTCATTACGATCAGCAGGAGCTCCATATGCATGGTCCATCCCCATACATCCAAATCCAATAGCTGATACTTCTAAATCTCTACCTAAAGTTCTTTTCTTCATTTTATCTTCCCCTAAAGTTTTATTTTATACCTTTTCCCATTTCATAAGCTTGTAAAAATGCTGAAGTATTTTTAATCTCTCCCTTTTCCCAGGCTCCAGTTCCATAAATAATTCCTTTTTCTTTTGCTCCACTAAGACAATCTTCTGTAAATCCACGTAATCCTTCTATAGTGCGCTCAAGCATATTTTTATCTGTATCTGCAGCAGTCATTATATAATAGAAATCTTTATTAGATATCTCTGTATATCTTGGTACAGTTCTATCAATAAGAGTTTTTAGTTGTCCATCCATTGAATAGAAATATACAGGTGTTGCTAATACAATTACATCAGCAGATACCATCTTATCAAGAATTTCTGCCATATCATCATTTTGAACACATTTATGAATTGAATTACAAACTCCACAACCTCTACAGTAATTTATATTTTTCTGAGCTATAAAAATCTTTTCTACATAATTACCACTTTCTTGTGTCCCTTTCATAAATTCATCACAAAGTAAATCAGAATTTCCACCTTTTCGTGGACTTGAAGATAAAATCAATACTTTTTTACTCATTAATATAACCCCTTACTCTTAATTTATTTTACTATTTCAATTTTAAATACTCTTCATCAAAAACAGGCTCACACCACTCATTTGATGCACCATCAGCTGGGACTTCAATAGCAAGATGTGAAAAAGCACTATCTTTTGCTGCACCATGCCAATGCTTTACTTCAGCAGGTATATTAACTATATCTCCTGGATATAACTCTTTTGGTTCTTCACCTTCTGCCTGATACCAGCCACGGCCAGATATAACAAGAAGAGTTTGACCACCCTTATGATGGATATGCCAATTATTACGACAGCCTGGTTCAAATGTAACATTTCCAATTCCAACACCACTTGTAGTAAGCATATTTAGATATGCAGTGCCAATAAAATATTTTGAAATTTGTTCTGGAAGTTCATCTCATATAGGAAATATAGTATTAATATTTTTTAGACTATATTTATTCATTTATATTGCTCCTCTAATTTTATTAAATTATTCTCTATAAAATAAGCTTACTCCTTAGAGTTAACTCGAAGTCAATACTCTAAAATGATTTTTTAATAAAAACTTCTGATTTTTAAAAGCATGCTATTGTTTTTAAAAAGTAAATATGTTACTCTTATTAAGAAGTAACTAAGGAGGCCTTTAAGTAATGAAACATAATCCATGTGGACTATTAATTAAACAAATTCATGATTCTTTAGAAAAGCAATCTAATAATGAATTACGTAGCAAAGATTTAACTATGACTCAAGTTACTGTTCTACTTCTTTTAAATGATGCTCCTGATAAAAAGTATTCTTTAAAGGAACTGGAAAAAGTTCTTCAAGTAGCTCAATCTACTGCTGCTGGGGTCATTTCAAGATTAGAGCAAAAAGGGTTTGTAGAAGGTTTTAGTGATCCATCAGATAAACGTATAAAAATGGTTAAGCTTACTCATCGAGGCGAAGAATGTTGCTTAGATGCTGAGAAAAGTATGGATGATGCTGAAAAAAGACTTTTATCTGGATTAAGTGAAGAAGAAAAATTAATCTTCAATGACCTATTAGAAAAAGTAAATAATAACATGAAATAAAAGCTCGATACTATTTCGAGCTTTTAATAAAATCAAATTAATAGCACACTATTAATATTGTGCTAACGAATATTTTAAAGGAGAAATAACTATGGAAAACAAAAAATCTCTAGATGTATTTAACTCAATGCCTGTCTCAAAGGCTATATTTAAAAATGCTGTTCCTGCAATCGCAGCTATGATAATGGTTCTAATTTATAACCTAGCAGATACTTTCTTTATTGGACAGACCCACGATCCGTTTCAAGTAGCTGCTGTATCTCTAGCTACTCCAGTTTTTTTAATCTTTATGGCTATAGGTACTATTTTCGGTATAGGAGGAACTTCAGTTATATCTCGTTCTATGGGAGAAGGGCGAAAAGATTATGCAAAAAAAGTATGTTCATTCTGTATGTGGTCTTGTGTTATAGTTGGGATTATTATATCACTACTTTTCTTTATATTTATGGATCAAATTCTTGTATTTATTGGTGCAAGCTCAGATACTATTGAATTAACACGTAGCTATCTTATTATAGTTATTTGTTCTGGTCCTTTTGTTCTAATTTCAAACTGTTACTCAAATGTTTTAAGAGCTGAAGGTCAATCTAATAAGGCTATGATGGGTATGTTAATAGGTAATCTTTTAAACATTATTCTTGACCCAATAATGATTCTTGGTTTTGGTTGGAACATTACTAGAGCTGCTATTGCTACAGTTATTGGTAATATAATTGGAGCTCTTTACTATATTGCATACTTTATGAAGGGAAAATCTATGCTTAGCATAAATATTAAAGATTTCACTATAAAAGATAAGGTATGTAGTAGCGTACTAGCCATTGGTATACCCGCTTCTCTAGGTTCTATTCTTATGAGTGTTTCTCAAATTATAATGAATAGTCAAATGGCTTCTTATGGTGATATGGCTTTAGCTGGAATCGGTGTTGCTATGAAGGTAATTATGATTACTGGTATGGTTTGTATAGGTCTTGGGCAAGGAATTCAACCACTACTTGGTTTTTGTGTAGGATCAAAGAATTGGGATAGATATAAAAAAATATTAAAATTCTCCCTTTGGTTTGCTCTAATTCTTGGTGTATCATTAACAGCTATATGCTATTTATTTACTAATCAAATTGTAAGTGCATTTTTAACTGAAGTTAGTGCTTTTGACTATGGAGTTGAGTTTTCTAGAATCCTTCTTTCAACAAGTGCACTATTTGGAGTATTTTATGTTTTAATTAATGCATTGCAAGCTACAGGAGCTGCAGTTTCTTCACTAATAATAAATATTAGTCGTCAAGTAATTATATATATCCCTGCACTATTTATTCTAAAAGCTATACTTGGAATAAATGGACTTGTATGGGCTCAACCAGTAGCAGATATTCTCTCTATTTGCCTAGCTATTATTTTATATGTTATTACTTCCCAGAAACTTATGAAAGACAATGTAGATTCAAAAGTTGTCTTAGAGAAATGCTAATAATCATTGTAATAAATTTAGTTTGTTATTTATAAATATAGATAAAATCCTATGAAAATCAAAATTTATGATTTCATGGATAATAATTATATCTACGACAAGAACTTAATCATTGCCTAAGAATATACTTATTATTGTATAAGAAAGATAAAAAAGCTCTGTGTATTTAAACATAGAGCTTTCCACCTGAAAATCTACTGGACTTTCAATATAATCTATTACTATTTCATATTACTTATTATTAGCAGCACTCTTACCTGCAATTCTACCAAATGTAAATATATCTGATAATGAGTTTCCACCTACTCTATTACCGCCATGAATTCCACCTGTAACTTCTCCAGCAGCATATAAACCCTCTATAACATTTCCTTCTTCATCAATAACTTCTATCTCTTTATCTTTTGAAACTCTAACTTATAATTTTGAAGCTTGATATTTTCTTCAAATTTAGTTTTCACTTCAGAGATTGAATTCCATTGAAGTATCTCATTACACTCCTTAAGTGAAAAGTCAAAACTTCTAAAAACCCTACATGCATTAAATTTTGAACTTTCATATACAAAAAAAGTGGAAAGCTAAAGCCTACCACTAAAATTATACTAATATTTTATAATGCAAAAACACTCTTGCTATATTTATTTAAATACTTTTAATCTCTATACTTAATGCTTTCTTTTTACACTCTTCAAGCCAATTTGATTTTTTATAATATATTAAAAATACAGTTGTACTTAAGAACCACGTAATAGGATATGCCCAGAATACTACTGCTATATCATTTATTAAATGTGTTGCAATTTGTATATATGAAACACGTATTACGCACCAACAAATCAGCATTGTTAACATAGGTATCTTTGACCTACCAGCCCCTCTTAAAACACCAGATACACAATGTGAAAATGATAATAAGAAGTAAAATAATGCATTTAGATGTGCTCTTTGTGCCCCTACAGCTATAACATCTGGATTATTTCCAAATATACTAATAAGATATGGAGCCAAGACAAATATAACTAGCCCAATTACTTCAGCGCAAATACAAGAAAATAAAATTCCAAATCTTGCTCCTTCTTTTACTCTATCAAAATTTTTAGCACCAATATTTTGACTTACAAATGTAGTAATTGCCATTGAGAATGCTGTAACTGGTATAAAAGCAAAGCCTTCTAATTTTATATATGCACCATTTCCAGCCATAACAACTGCACCAAATGAATTGACACTTGATTGAACAACTACATTAGCAAAAGCAATCACTGAATTTTGTATACCTGAAGGTAATCCTATATTTATCATACTTTTAAGAATACTTTTTTCTATACAAATACCTTTTATGGTTACTTTGTATGTGCTATCAATACGAGCTAATCTAAAAAAAGCTAAAAATGCACTTGTACCTTGTGATATTACTGTAGCTATTGCAGCTCCTATAACTCCCATATTAAAAAATCCTACAAATACTATATCCAAAATGACATTAATTATAGCGGATATAACAAGATAGTATAAAGGACGTTTGCTATCTCCTACAGCTTGAAAAATACCACAAGCTGTATTATACATAACAACAAAAATAATACCTGTAAAATATGTTCTTATATATATTGATGAATCTTGAAATACATTATCAGGAGTTCCCATAAGTCTTAGAATAGTCGGTGTTAATAAAGTGCCTATTATAGTAAGGATTGTACCGCTAATAAATCCAAATGATACTGCAGTTCCAACGGCTTTTTTAATCTTTTTCTCATCCTTTGCTCCAAAGTATCTAGAAATAATTACACCTGCTCCTGAAAACATTCCTCCAAAAAAACCTACAAGTAAAAATATTAATGCTCCAGTACTAGTAACTGCTGCTAAAGCATTTTGCCCAACATAATTCCCTACAACTATGGCATCTACAACATTATATAGCTGTTGGCATACTTGTCCTAAAAATATTGGAAGAGCGAACTTTAACATACCAATCTTTGCATTTCCTTCTGTCAAACTTATCTTTTCGTTTGTCATTTTTATACCATCCCCAAATTACTTATATTTCTATTTATTTTATCAATTGGAAATAATTATATAATTTGATACAGTATAAGTCAATAAGATACATTGGTTTCTAGAAAAGTGACAAGCAACTGCTTGCCACTGGAAATTTACTGGACCTTCAAGGTCTAGTTTTTATCTTTTTATATCAAAACGGTCTGCATTCATAACTTTATTCCAAGCATTTACGAAATCTTGCAAAAACTTTTCTTTATTATCATCACATGCATATACTTCAGCTATTGCACGAAGTTGCGAATTAGAACCAAAAATAAGATCAACTCTTGTTGCTGTCCATTTTACCTTTCCTGTCTCTCTATCACAACCTTCAAATCTTTGCTTATCTTCATCTATTGGTTTCCATACTGTATTCATATCAAGGAGATTTTGGAAGAAATCATTTGTAAGACATTCAGTTTTATTTGTAAATACACCATCTTTAGACTGCTTATAATTTATATTTAACACACGCATCCCACCAATTAATACTGTCATTTCAGGAGCAGTTAGTGTTAATAGTTGTGCACGGTCAATTAACATTTCTTCTGGTTTTGCTGAAATTTCACTTTTTATATAGTTTCTAAATCCGTCTGCTTTAGGTTCAAGTACGCTGAATGAATTTATATCTGTTTGATCTTGAGTTGCATCAGTACGGCCTGGAGTAAAAGGAACAATAATATCATATCCTGCATTTTTTGCAGCTTGTTCAATACCAGCACATCCAGCAAGTACAATAATATCTGCTAGAGAAACCTTCTTATTTCCAGATTGTGATTTATTAAACTTTACCTGGATTTCTTCTAATACATTTAGAACATTATTAAGCTCTTCTGGCTCATTTACTTCCCAATTTTTTTGTGGTTCAAGACGTATTCTTGCACCGTTTGCACCACCACGTTTATCTGAACCACGGAATGTTGATGCAGATTCCCAAGCTACTTTAACAAGCTCACATATAGATAATCCAGATGATAGAATCTTTTTCTTAAGATGTATGATATCCTTTTTATTAATCAATTTATGATTAACTACTGGCACAGGATCTTGCCAAATAAACCTTTCAGTTGGAACATCTGGTCCAAGATATCTTGATATTGGCCCCATATCTCTATGAGTTAATTTAAACCATGCACGTGCGAAAGCATCAGCAAATTTCTCTGGATTTTCTAAATAATCTAATGCTATTGCTTTATATTTAGGATCAGTAATAAGTGATAAATCTGCTGTAGTCATCATAGGTCTATGTTTCTTTAAAGGATCGTGTGCATCAACTACCATATCCTCTTCATCAACATTAATCGCTAACCATTGATATGCTCCTGCAGGACTTTTAACTAACTCCCATTTATATTTAAATAATGTTTTTAGATAACCCATATTCCACTGTGTAGGATTTGCTTTCCATGCACCTTCTATTCCACTACCTATAGTATATTCACCATTACCACTTCCATAACTATTCTTCCATCCTAGTCCTTGTTCCTCAATAGGTGCAGCCTCTGGTGCAGGACCAACATATGTAGCAGGACCTGCACCATGACACTTACCAAAGGTATGTCCCCCTGCTATAAGTGCAACAGTTTCCTCGTCATTCATAGCCATACGTGAGAAAGTTTCTCTAACATCTTTAGCTGATGCCATTGGATCTGGTTTTCCATTTGGCCCTTCCGGATTTACATAAATTAATCCCATTTGGACAGCCGCAAGTGGATTTTCTAATTCTCCATCACTTGACATTTTATTATCTCCAAGCCATTTTTTTGCACTTCCCCAATAAATCTCTTCTTGTGGCTCCCATACATCTTCACGTCCACCACCAAAACCTATCAGTTTTATTCCCATAGATTCAAATGCACAGTTACCTGCCAATATCATAAGATCCGCCCAAGATATTTTATTTCCATATTTCTTTTTAATAGGCCAAAGTAAACGACGTGCTTTATCTAGATTAACGTTATCTGGCCAACTATTAAGAGGTGCAAAACGTTGTGTTCCTTTACCAGCACCACCTCTACCATCTCCAATCCTATATGTTCCTGCACTATGCCATGCCATACGAATAAATAATGGGCCATAGTGACCGTAATCAGCAGGCCACCAGTCTTGAGAATCTGTCATTAACTTATACAAATCATTTTTTATCTCTTTAAGGTCTAGTTTTTTGAATTCTTCAGCATAGTCAAAACATTTAGACATTGGATTACTTAAATCTGAATTTTGATGAAGAATTTGAAGATTTAATTGGTCTGGCCACCAATCTTTTGTTGTATATCCTTCACCAGACATATCTTTACTACTCCTTCCTGTCACTGGACATTTGCTTTCTGTCATACATTATCCTCCTTATATTTAATTTAACAAATTAATGCTGTTACTGTATTATATTCATAATTTAACTAATTATTTTAATTAATACGTAATATTAATGTTATGATTAAAAGCTTTTATTTCTCTAACCCAAAATACAATTTGAAAATAAAAATGCCCCAAAGGCTTATATTTTTACAAACCTTTGGGGTAATTTAACATTTATTTTATTTTAAACTTACCATCTACATTTATTACTTTAATACCTAAAGCACTTAGTAATTTTTCCATACTCTTTACTTGATTAACATATTTAATATTATTCTTTGCAACTAACTTTCCTACCATCTCTTTTATAGCTATTTTGTCATCACCAGTAAGATATATTTCCCTCTTTATATAGCCTCTATTAATATACGTAATAGTAGTCCATATCTGCTCATCTGTTATATTATTTATATTCATAAGAACTCTTGTAAATCCCTTACCTCTCATCTTCGCTGGATATGCTAGCTTAAAGTATTTGATAAATCCATGTTCTTTTTTAGGATCTTTATCACTTACAAATTTACCTAACTGAGCCTTTAAAGCATTCATTAAGAACATTATAGTATTTGGTTTTACTGAATCATTCATTTTATCTATACTGTTGTATATAAGATTGTATGTTTCTTGAACCTTTTCTGGATTAACTTCAGGATCTCTTAAAAATTTTACTATTTCTATATATTCCAATACAGTTTTCTTACTTTCTAACTTTTTACCATAAGCTCTTTCTAAAAGTTCTACTGCACTTAATTCATTAATTTCATTTATGCTTAATTCCATTATAAAATTACTCCTTTTTTTCTTTAGTCAATACATTATATCACTTACTCTTATCTAATGCATTATTTAACTTTTCCAAAGCTTCTTCATTATCATTTTTAGCAAAATTTATCACACAATAATTTGTATGATCTTTTAGTAATATCTTTCTACTAATTTATATCCATTGCATCTAGCTTTAAATCTTCTGTAAATACAAAGATAAATCTTACATTTTTCTCAAGATATTCCGTCTTAACAGCAGTTACTGGATTTCCATCTTTTTCTCTTACTTCATAATTTAATATTTTTTTAAAAGCTCCTACCTGTTCGCTAATGCCTGTCCATATACTTTCTAATGTTCCTTCAGAAATGGTTTCTTTTAAAGCATCTGTACTCATATCATAAACTGCCTCATAATTATTATGATTCAAATTATTTATTATTTGTTCTGATACTCCCTTTATTTCTTCCTCATTATACTTATCACTAAGCTTCTCAGTACCACAACTTATTAATAAGCTTAAACATAAAATTAATGACATCACCTTTATAAGCTTTTTCATAATAAATCTCCCCTTTTGTATATTAAATTTTATCATAAGCTATATGATATATTTTCAATTATACATTAAATAAAATTTTGTATGAAGAAATTACTAATAAATTAATACTTTTTATAATTTCATACTTTTTAACTAGTTATTACCTTATGGAAAATATTTGAATACATATTATATAATATAGTTTACATAATTAGATTTTAGTCTATAATAAAGTAAGTAGTTAAAAGTATTATTTTGTGGACAAATAAAAAATTAATAAAATATAGATATTATGAGGTGTAAAAATGAAACCGATATATAAAAATATAGGAAACTCTTATGAAGTAAAAGATAATGTTGTTTACATTACAATTCTAAAAAAAGACGGAACAGAACTTATTACAAAAATAGATGAGGATGATTTAGCTTTAATAAATGATATGGGAACTTGGTTTGCAGAATGGAATAAAGATTATAACAATTATATAGCTCAAAATATAAGTAAAACTAAGAAAAATAGCAAAAATAAGCCTTTAAAGCAAAGCATAGCAAGCGTACTGTTAAAGGTTAGTCCAAAGGCACCTATAAAATATTTAAATGGTGACACTTTAGATAATAGAAGATGTAATTTAGATATAGCTAAAAAGAATAGTGGTAATGAATACGAAGAAAAAGACGAAAATACTATTTCTATAATATTAAAGGATAAACTTGATAAAAAAGAAGGCTATGCATTAATATCTAAAGAAGACTTAGCTTTAGTAATAAACGATACTTATAGTTGGGTTCTTCATAAAACTCATGGTAATGTTTCAGTTGTTGCAAATACTCCTGAAGGTAGACTTCCTCTTTGGAAGGTTATTATGAAACCTCAAGAAAATCAATATATAGAATTTAAGAATCATAATCCGCTAGATAATAGAAGATCTAATTTGATACTTAAAAATCATGAAGAAGAAAATCAATAAAATAAACAAAAGGTTCTAAATATAAGCATTTAGAACCTTTTGTTTATTTTATTAGGTTATTTTTTATTATTTATAAAACATCCTATAAAAACTTGTTTTTGTTTGCTAACAGTAACTGATATTTAAAATTTAGTAGAATCTTACTAGAATAAATCAAGATTCTACTTTTATAATAATTCAATTGTTTCTCTTGAGTCTATTTTTACAGTTTTTCCATCAACACTAATCCATACGTCTAAAGCACTTGGATTGTAAACTCTTGACTTATTTCCAGAAAACTTAAGCGACCTAACAGCAGTTATATAATCATAAACTTCTATATTTGTTGCGTACCAAATATCTTCTTTATTACTGACCTTCTCAGCAAACTCTTCAATAAGCTCCCAATTATTATCAACTTCAAATTCATAACTATGTCCCCAAATATAAAATAAATCTAACTCACCATCTTCTTTTTCTAAGAATCTCTTTGTTATTTCCATTAATCTTGGATTAGCATGTCTACAAGTTGAATGCCATTCTAGAAAATCATTTGGCAATGTAAAATCCTCATTTTCAACAACAGTTCTTGAATAGTCAACTCCGCATGTTCTAATAATATCTTTAACCTTTGAGTTATATGTTCCAAAAGGATAAGACATTCCTCTAATTACTCCTCCATAAATTCTTTCTAAGTTAATTTTATCTTCTAAAACTTCTTTAAGAATCTCATTTTCATTTAATTTCTCTAAATGTGGATGTGTTAAAGTATGAATTGCTATCTCATGTTCTTTATAAAGATCTTTATTTTCCACTAAATTTATTCTTGTTACATCTATACCTTTATTTATCCAAGTAGTTCCTGGCTTAATACCTGAATTAACATTAAATGTGGCCTTTAATTTATATCTATTAAGTATTTTTACTAATTTCTCATCAAATTGAACACCATCATCATAGCTTATTGTTAAAGCTTTACTTTTACCATGCTGATATAAAAATCTTGTTTTTCTCATATTATTCTCCTCATATATATCTATCTTTAATTAAATTATATCAAAATATATTTAAAGTAAAAAAGCTTTTGTATCTTCCTCAACCGATTCCCTATTACAATAATTAATACCCATTGGTAGTTGAGTTAAAAATACCATTAGCACAAGAGTTTATAGACTATAATCTAAATTAATTGTTAATATATTATTAATTAAATTGCGAACGATTGTTATATAATGTAAAATGTTAAGATGTAAACTGAAACAATATTAGTATTAAAAGGAGAGTATGTCATGTTATATCTTGTTTATATTTTAGCAGGAATTGGGTCAGGTGTTGTAACAGGACTTGCTGGTCTTTCTGCAGCAGTAGTTATTACCCCTTTGCTTGTTAGTGTATGTGGATGGCAGAGTTATGATGCTGTAACAGTAGCACTTTCAGCAGATGTGCTTGCTAGTCTATTGACAGCGTACACTTATTATAAAAATAGAAATATTGATTTAAAGAATGGAATGCTTGTTACAATAACAGCTTTTATAGGATCTATCATTGGTAGCTATAGCGGATATCTTTTCTCACAGTCACAACCCGATGGCCTAGGCTATATTTCTATGGCAACTACAATTTTTCTTGGGATAAAGTTTTTAGTAAAACCTATTGAAAAAGGTCATGATGCAAAATCTGGAATAAATCAAATAAGTAAGAAAAAGATCCTACAAGCAATGTTTTTGGGATGTGGTATAGGTTGGATTTGTGGATTTACTGGAAGTGGCGGAGGAATTTTAATGCTTACAGTATTTACATTACTCCTTGGGTATAATTTAAAAGTTGCTGTAGGGACAAGCACTATGATTATGACTCTTATTGCTTTAACCGGTGCAATAAGTCATATCTCTATGGGAGCTATACTACAACCTATTCCTATGTTATTAGTTACAATCTTTTGTCTTATTGGTGCATATGTTAGTGCAAAATTTGCAAATAAGTGTGAGATTAAAAAATTAAATAGAATTGTAGGTACATGTCTTGGAATTCTTGGAATAGTAACTATTTTAATAAAATTAATATAATAAGTATTTTTATTAATAAAATCATTAAACTTTATACTTTATATCAAAAGGAGCATCATATAACACGAAGCTCCTTATCTTTTTTATATTTTAATAAATGTAATAATAAATACCAATCCAATGCAGAATTGCACCTATCATCACAAAAAAGTGCCATATAAAATGTGAATACTTTTTATCTTTTGTAAATGGAATCATTCCAACAGTATATACAACCCCACCAATTAAAATCATCCACATAAGTGGTCTATTATTATGAAACCAGTCTGGCAAGAACACTAATCCACTCCATCCAATTATAAAATATAAAGAAAAATGTAACCATTTAAATCTTCCTGGTCCAAAAACGCTAATCATCACTATCCCTAAAACAATTAAGGCCCATTGTATAGAGAAAATAATTATTCCAAGGGTATTCCCCCAATACACTAGGTACAACGGTGCGAATGTTCCTCCAATTAAAAGATAAATAGAACAATAATCAAACCTTCTCCATAAGCGTTTTACCTTAGACCCACTTTTAAAAGCATGATATAAGGTACTCATAATCATTAATAGAAATAAACTTATCCCATAAAAACAAGATGCCATCACCTTAAGACCTGTATCTGATTTTAATAGAAGTAGAATAAATCCCGCTATTGCAAGCCCTGCTCCTATACCATGGACAACTGCATTACCAACCTCTTCTAAAATCGTAAGCTTTGGAGGTTCATTTAACGCTTTAATTTGTTTCTTTCTCTTTTCCTTTTCTTGCTTCATATCTATATTCCTCTCCTAATTTAACTTTATATAATTTATAGATACTATACTAAATATTAAATATAATTGTTTTTATAAATAAATTATACATAATTAAAAACTATATATAAACATTTTTTACCATCAAATTATTTCCTTACTTAATTTACCCTATATTTATCTTTCATCGTATTTATCTATTTCATTCCTAAATTTTGTTTTGCTTGTTATTGTGTAAAATGATCAGTTTGGTTTGTTTTTTTATATTTAATCATCATTTACGAGTATTTTATTTAAAAGTAATATTGTTAATTATTTAAGTAAAGACTTTATGATAAAAGGATGTGTTTAAACACATCCTTTTTGTTACAATTAATTTTGTATTAAATTATAGGTGCCATAAGGATTTTACCTGTTCCTCGATACACATTTACAAAACCTTCGCCTGAAACTGCTGATCCTACTAAGCTTTTACTTGACTTTTCTACTCTAAAATCTAAAGATTTTGACCATGCAATAGCAAAGTTACCATCAATTCTTACTTCATCATTTTCTAATATAAATTCTATAAGTTCATCTCTTGGCACTGGACTTTCAAGAATTGCAATACCGTCTCCTTCAAGACATAAATTAAATAAACCTTCATTTCCTAACATTGCTGAAGATAAATTAGTTCTTGCAACTACCTTCTGTTTTATTCTTGATTCACAAGCAAGAAAAAGTCCATCATCTAGAACTAATCCATTCCACTCAGAAACATCTTCAAGAAGAATATGTTTATATGTAGGCTCTAACATTAGTAATCCAGTTCCTTCATATTTAGGTTTAATGGCTGATTCCTTTGTAACCTTTGAAGAAATTGCTTTTCCAAAAAAGTCTCCAATCCCTTTAACATCCGCTGCCATTTTCACATTCCCAGAAGTCCATTGCATTGCCCCAGCACTAATTGTATATGCATTGCCATTTAATTCAATTAATACTTGTCTTCTTCTTACGTTCATCTCTGATGCATAATATGCAGCCATAGCATTTGCAGTGTTAACACTTAAATCTTTTTTATATTCAAGTACTTTAACACCACCCTTTGATGCTATAACATCTATATTTTTATTATCATATAAATTATTACATTTCACCATAAGTCCTACCTCCATTTAATAAAATCATATAAATATTATACCATAAGAAAAAAACTTAGATAATTTTTATGCATATACTCTACAAAAGTAATAATCCACTCTTTTCATTACCTTTAAATCCATTTAAATACATATACTATTACTTTATTTTGTAGTTTCATAAAATTGATTATATCTTCGTCTGATATTTCAACAACCATTTTCTTTAATTTAATAATTTATCTCCTTTGTGATTGTAGTATTTATACAACTTTTATTAATACTCAGTTTGGTTTATGTTTTTTTATTTTATCATCATTTACGAGTATTTTATTTAAAAGTAATATTGTTCAATTATACTTGTAACTCTTTAATAACTAAACTATTTAATGCCGTAACTATAACTGTCAACCCCTTAGTTCATATGCACATATAACTCTCATACTATTTTAGAATTGCTAATAAAAAACACCGCTTATTCCCTTTTTGAATAATACAGTGTTTTCATTTATATATACTTAAATTCTCTTATTTGTAAAGTGTTAAAGTATTTTATGTCTAAGATTAATTATTCTTATAAACCATAGTATATTCAAGTTCATTTGTTTCTTCATTAATCTTACTACCTAATGCTTTGAAGTTATTTTTATAATAAAAATTTAATGCATTTTCATTTTTAGCATAAACATTCAATGAAAGTTCTTTATATTTGGATTTGCTATACTCTATCAATTTATGCCCTATTCCTTCTCTTTGATATTCATTCTTTATAAAAATTCCAGCAATATATCCATCCTCAATAATACCTATAAATCCTTTTATAATATTATCTTCTTCAAACACATAAATATTTGCATCTGGTAATAAACTCTTAACTAATTCATAATTATTATTCCAATACTCTTTTGATATAAAACTATGGGCATCTTCATTAACTTCAAGCCAAATTTTCATCACTTCATCTAATTGATTTATATTAAATTCTTTTATCATATTCTTCTCTCCATTTTTTAATATTAAAAGCTGTTTTTTATTACTCAATTTATAATTTTATATTTTAATTAATAATACTAAATACACTTCTCTTCAAGTTCTTCTTCAATTTTACTTATTACCTCTATATTTGAACGTTTATACAACATATATCCTATTATTATAGCTAATCCTTCAGCTATTGGAAAGCCTAACCATACTAATGGTAGCACTTCTGTTAATGATAATAAAAATACTATTGGCATCAATAATATAATTTGCCTTGCTAAAGATAAGTACATACTATACTTTGCTAATCCTAACCCTTGGAAGAATGATGATAAGACTATACTTATTCCTCCAAGTGGAATTGTTACGCTTAATATTCTAATAGCAGTTATTCCAATTGATTGCATTTCTTCAGTTGGATTAAACATATTTAGTATTAATGCTGGGATAATATTTAGTATTATCATTCCTATAGTTCCAACTACTATACTAAATATCACACTAAACTTTATTGCTTCTTTTACTCTACTTCTTTTTTTAGCACCATAATTATAGGCAACTACTGGTATAACTCCAAGTCCCATCCCATGAGGCATAATTAGTATCATATTCAATACTTTTAATACAACTCCATATATTGCAACTGCTGTAGTACTAAATGATATCAAAATCATATTTACACCCATTGTCACCACTGATACAAAACCTTGCATAAAGGCTGTTGGTATCCCTGTTTTCAACATTTCAATAAAGGTATGCCAATCTGGTATTATACTAAACTTCATATCTAAATCTTTGTTGAATTTGTAGTTAAAGTATAATGCTAAAAATGCTGAAAATGTTTGTCCAAATACTGTTGCAACTGCTGCACCCTTAACTCCTAATGCTGGAATACCTAAGGCAGATAGTCCAAATATGAACACTGGATCTAGAATTATATTTATAATTGCTCCTGATGATAAAGTAATCATAAATAATTTTGTCTTCCCTGTTGAAATTAAAAGTCTTTCAAGAACCCACTGAAACATTACTCCAAAGGCTAAAAACATTACTGTATTTAAATACTCTGTTCCTTGTCTTATAATTTCTGCATCATTAGTCTGTGAATTAAAATACGGTTCTACTATTATAAGCCTTGATGTAACAATAACTATATATGATGCTAATGCTAAAAATAAAGCTGTTCTTATTGCCTTTTTAACTTTATCATCATTCTTCTCACCTAGAGCCTTTGATAATACTGCATTTAACCCTATTGCATTACCACTTCCAAATGCAGCCATCATCATCATTATAGGTGCAGATAATGAAACTGCACTTAAGGCACTTTCTCCTAAACTTGATACATACATACTGTCTATTAGATTATAAAGATTGCTTATTAATAAACTAATCATTAATGGCAAACTCATTTTTATAAGTAGCTTTCTAATCTCTTCTGTTCCCATTTTATTTTCCATTATTTTTCCCCTTTATAATTATTTTTTCAACTGAAAATTTTCTCTCTCCTATGTTACTACTTAAAGTTAACTTTAAGTCAATATAAATTTCAATTATTTCCTTAAAATGAATAATTAAATTCTTGTTTAATCATTTTAAATATTTACTATTTTATTAAAATCACTAATAAATAAAAAAGAAACCAAGCAAATTGTAATATTGACATTCTCAAAAAAGTCTATACACTCTTCTACTTGATTTATTCAACTTTATATTTATTTTAAATACTCTTCAGAGATAGTTACATTAAAGTCTTTAGCTAATTCTCTAAAATTATTTGAAGTTATAGTTTGTCTCTTTCCACCCATAGATAATACTTTTACAAGTATTTCAGCTGATTTTTCTACTGTATCCATAAGACCAAAAGTTAAATCTAAATCTTCTCCTGAACAGAATACCCCATGATGAGCCCAAAGAACTATGTCATGTTTCTTCATTAATTTACTTGTTGCTTCTGCTATTTCTGCTCCTCCTGGAACCATCCAAGGAACAACGCCTACTCCTGTGGGAAATACAACTGGACACTCTGTTGCCATTTCCCATAGCTCTCTTGTAAATACTGCTCCATCTAATGGTAGTACAAATGTTAACGCTATTAAGTTAGTTGCATGTGAATGCATTATTACTCTATGCTTTCCACCTGTTACATCAAATTTAATTGAATGACTCATAAGATGTGATGGTAATTCACTTGTTGGCTTAGCTCCATTTATTAAGCCCCAAACTATCTTATATTTTTCACCTGTTTCATCTATTTTAATTATTCCGATATTTGATTCTAAATCCACTGATATATTTCTTATAAACTTTCCACTTCCAGTTACTAAAAAATACTCATTAGCTAAGTTAGGTACTTTTACACCTATTCTATTCCATCCATTATTGTATTTAATTGATAGGGAGATTTCCTTAATATCTTCTGGTGTTAATCTATAAGTAATATTTCCACCATTTCTTTCATGCCATCCTTTTTCCCAAGCATCCTCAGTTATCTTCATAAAGTTTTTAATAAAATTCACGTTATTTAATCTCATAGTTACTCCTACTTTCTACGTTTTCACATCAATTTTGAGCTATATTTATACCTTAAATTATTTATATACTAGTTTCTCTTTGATAAAACTTTCTCTTCATATTCTTTAACTTCTTTTAACCAAGTTTCACCTACTGGTACATTATTCTTTTCACAGTAATAATTCCAAACATCTCCTATTGGATAAGTTTTAAATTCTTCCATTAAAGCTAATCTTTCTGTGAAGTTTCCTTCATCTTGAAGCTTTCTTAATACTTCATTTGGTGTTAACATTGCATTTAATAATGCTTTAATCATGTTTCTTGTTCCAATAGTCCATGCTGCTATTCTGTTAATGCTTGCATCAAAAAAATCTAATCCAATAATAACTCTATCTAAAGCATCATTTCTTACTATTTCTTTTGCGATTTCCTTTAATTCATCATCATAAATTACAACATGATCACTGTCCCATCTAACTGGTCTACTTACATGTAATGCAACCTTTTCATCAAATAATAACATTGCTGATAATTTATCTGAAACTACTTCTGTTGGATGATAATGTCCTGTATCCATTAATGAAAGAATGCCATTTTCAGCTGCAAATTTTAAATAAAACTCATTAGAACCTACAGTATAGCTTTCTGCACCAATTCCAAATACTTTTGATTCTACACAGTCTAAGTTATAGTTTTTATCAGTTTCAACTGCATATATTTGTTCTAAAGAATCCTTAAGTCTTGCTCTTGGCCCTAATCTATCTGCAGGAATATCCTTATATCCATCTGGAATCCAAAGATTTGTTAAGCAAGTTTGTCCTAATTCTTTACCAAAGTATTCTCCAATTTTTCTTGATGCAATAGAATGTCTTATCCAGAAATCTCTTATTTCTTTATCTGGGTGAGATAATGTTAATCCATCTGAAGCTTTAGGATGAGAGAATATTGTTGGATTAAAATCTAATCCTAATCCTCTTTCTTTTGCCCAGTTTACCCAATTTGCAAAGTGTTCTGGCTTTATTTGGTCTCTTTCAACAACTTCTCCATTGCTTTCTAAGTAAATAGCGTGAAGATTTACCTTATGATTACCAGGAATTAAGCTTAATGCTTTATCTAAATCTGCTCTTAACTCTTCAGCATTTCTTGCAGCTCCTGGATAATTACCATTACATTGAATTCCTCCTGATAATGCATTTTGAACTACTTCAAATCCCTTTACATCATCACCTTGCCAACAATGTATCGATACCTTTACTTTATTAAGCTCTTCTAAAACCTTGTCTACATCTATTCCCCATTTTTCATATTGCTCTTTTGCTAATTCATATTTTTCCTTAACATTCATATTAAATCTCTCCTTTATTTGGTTTAAATATATTTATCTCAAATGATTCTTTAATTACATTTCTAGCTTGTCCTAAATCTTCTAGAATTCCAGTACTTATTAATTGAGCTGCAAGATTTCCTATTGCTGTTGCTTCTATTGGTCCTGCTAACACTTCTTTGCCAGTAGCATTTGCAACTAATTGATTTAATAAATTATTTTGGCAGCCACCACCAAATATATTTATTCTTTCAAAGCTCTTTTCAAATATTTCTTCTAAGTTTCCTACTGCTTTTTTATAACTATAAGCTAAGCTGTTAAATACACAATAAGCAATTTCCCCAACTAATTCTGGTACTCTTTGCCCTGTTTCCATACAGTAAAGCTTTATTTCATCTATCATATTATTTGGATTTAAAAATCTATCATGATCTACATCTATAATAGAAGGAAAATCTTTATGCTTATTTGCTTCTTGGACTAACTCACCAAAAGAGTATTTATGATATAAATTTCTTTTTACCTCTTGTATAACCCAAAGACCCATTATATTTTTTAAAAATCTAAATCTATAATCAATTCCCCCTTCGTTTGTAAAGTTATAATCCATAGCTTGAGGTACACATATTGGGAACCTATTTTCCACACCAATTAATGACCACGTACCAGAACTTACATATATACTATCTGAATCATTACAAACTGAAGAAATAAAGGCTGATCCTGTATCATGAGTAGCTGGAAGTATAACTTCCATGTCAAAGCCGAACTCTTCTACTAATTCATCTCTTAAATTACCTAAGCTTGTTTTAGGCATTTTTATCTCTCCAAAGATTTCTTTATTTATTCCATACTCTTTTAAGATATTTTCATCCCATACTCTATCAAAAGAGTTTACTAGCTGAGTTGAAGTTGCATTTGTATACTCGTTTACCTTCTGCCCAGTTAACAATAAATTAAGATAATCTGGTATCATCAAAAATGCTTTTGCATTATCAAGAATCTCTGGCTTTTTATCTTTAATTGCAAGTAATTGATATAATGTATTAAACCTTTGAAATTGTATCCCTGTGTGTAAATACAACATATCCTTTGGAATAACTTCAAAAGCTTTCTCCATAATCCCTTCTGTTCTATCATCCCTGTAAGATACTGTATTTCCTAAAACCTCATCATTTTGATCTAACAAAACAAAATCTACTGCCCATGTATCTATTCCTATTGTTTTAGGTATCTTTCCAACTTCCTTACACTTTTTGATACCATTTTTTATTTCCTTAAATAACGCTTTAAGATTCCAACAATATTCATCATCAATTTTATGAATACCATTATCGAATCTATATATCTCTTCTAATTGAAGCTTGCCATCTTTTAAACTTCCAAGTATATGTCTCCCACTAGAAGCCCCTATATCAATAGCTAAATGATAACTCATAACTCTCCCCCTTTAATTAATCCTATTTGGTTAACAGTTAATATAGCTCTCAGCTATACTCTTCTGTTTTATGTATATAAGCTTATCTAACCTTTGACTTAAACTTATAGTTTCTAAGCTCAATAATCCATTTCTTTCTATAGTTTCATGTAACAACTCTTTCATAGCTCTTATAAGAACTCTAAGTATCTTCATCCCTTTACCTCTCATATGCTATTTATTATCTTAAGTATACAAAAAAACAACCTTGGTCTTAATAACCAAAGTTGCCTAATTTATTAACCTTATTTGCATTTTTAAATATCATAACTTTTAAATTCATTTGGTGTGCATCCATATTTTTCTTTAAATATCTTATAGAAATATGTAAGATTTTCATAACCTACTGAAGTAATGACTTCTACTATTGGTAACTCTGTATCACTTAATAGTTTCTTAGCTATATCAAGCCTTTTTTCTTGAAGCAATTCCTTAAATGTCATATCTGTATGTTTTTTTATAAGCTTACTTATTTTATAATTAGGCTGATTTAACCTTTCAGAAACTTCTGTTAAAGTGGCTTTAGCATAATTATTATCTATATACTTAAATACATCAATAACCATAAGGCTATCATAATTATCTTCTGAATACATTTCAATTTTATCTGGTGTCTTTATTAATTCAACTATTAATAAGCCTACCAATAGTTTAATGCTTGTACTACTTATCATACTAGGTTCATATATCTCTATAATTATTTTCTCTAATATTTCTTGAATATATCTTTCATCGTTAACTTTAAAATAGAGATATTCACCTTTATTGTTATTCATATATATTGACTTTAATAAAAAGCTAAAAATAGTATTTTCCTCATTAGATAAAGATAGTAAAAAATCAAAAAATTCAGGCTTAATAATAAAATTAATTATTATATCATCTTTTGAACTTTCCTTAATTTTATGTGTTATATCTTTATTTAAAAATATTATTTCTCCTTCTTTTAGATTTATCTCTTTATTATAAATAACTTCTGTTAGTTTTCCTTTATATACGTAATTAAACTCAATGTAATTATGTTTATGTTCTGGAAATTCTACAAATCTAGTATGTTTTCTAATATTTATAAGTTGATCCTTTGCTAATATCTTATTGCTATCAATAATAAACTGGCTCTCATCTGTATAGATGCTCTTATCAACATCAGCCTCTCCTTCTAATATCTGTTTTTCCTCTTCTGTCAATTCAAATAACTTCTTTAATATATCTTCTCTCATAAAATTCTATATCCTTAAATTTTCTTTATTTAATTATAACTATTATATTAAAATACTTACCTGTTATCAATGTAATTTACTTATTATAATTTCACTTAAATGATATTAGAGCTGATACATTACTGTACCAGCTCTAAATAATTTATAATTTAATTTTAATATCTAATTGTTAAATATTAACTCCCCTGTTTCAACGTCTCTACTATATCTTTTAAAGAAGTTCCACATGTACTCTGCCTCTGGTTTGTAGTTCCAGTGTGCTAAATCTTTAATCGCTGCTAACTCCATAACTACACCATTTTCATTAGATAATGTACCTGTATACATTTCTTTATCGCCTAGTGTTGTCCACTTTTGGTCATCTAATGCAATGCCGTAATATTCATTAGCACTCATATCCATTTCGCTTACTTCTAATCCATTTACCTTTTGATACGCTTGAAGTGAGCTGAATATATGGACATTTTCATCTTCATCCCATACCTGATTTCCAAATAAGAACGCTGTTCCATACTCACTGCTTCCATCTACAGGTATCATTTGGAAGAAATCGTGATCTCCACATAAATATAGTAATGGAATTTCTCCAGCAGTATAATTGTTAGCTATTTCTATTACTTCATTAGCAAATACATTAACTCCAGAAACAACACCTACTCCTGCAAATATATTACTATACTTCATTCCTAATAAAAATGATTCAGCCCCTCCAATTGAAAGTCCTGTCACATAAATTCTAGATGGATCTATTTGAGGATATTTTACTTTTAAATCCTCTACTAAATTCATAACTCCATCTCCACCTAAACCATCACATTTGAAAAAGTTAACTTCTTTTTCTTGCCATTCTGGTGATACAACAATAAAGTTTTCCTTTGCAGCTAACTCTGGCCAGCCTGTCGAATCTCCTTGTAATCTGGGATCATTTTGATTTCCATGTAAAGATACAACTAAAGGCACCGTATTTTCCTTACTTGATGCAACTGTATTAGGTACGTATTCAAACCATGTATACTTTCCATCCATACCTGTTATATTTTGATCAATCTCTTGATTATAAGTTATTCCTAACTCTTCAAATATAGGAGCTTCTATTAAATCATAATTTTCTGTAGCAGATCTTGCACTAAGCATATAAAATTCTGCAATATCATTATGTTGTCTATAATTTCTTGATAATACACTTTCCCATGCATTATTAAATGCTTCTTTTAATGTTTCTTCCTTAGAAGCAACAACAACCTTTTGTAGTGGCTTATCTTCATTTTCATATAAAACATAATTATCTTTTTCACTCTTCTTTGTAGCATCATTTATATTTTGATAAAACTCTACTGCAACATCACATGTATTACTTGCATAGACAGGTACTACATCATTTTTTTCTAATCCATCATCCATTTGACCACCATAAATCATCATTCCAGCGATAAAATAGCATGATTGTGAAATATAGTTATTTACAAATGTAGCTCCATCATCTATCCCAATTACTTTTACATTATTAATTGCTCCTCCGACTAAATCAATAAATGCTTCTTTATCCTTGTCATCATATACTTCACCACTTAAAGGACTAATAACATATACTTCTCCAGCCCATTCTCTAACATTTTCAAGTAACCCTAAATCAGCAATTAAATTATTAGCATCTTCTTCAGACTTATTACCAGCAAATATATAATATTTGGGAGTTAATACATCGCTTCTTATTGATGTATATCCATCTACAAGTGCATTATACATGTAATAAGAATAACCTTCTGTAACTTCACTATTGGTTAAAGTTAATATATTTTCTACTGGTTCTTCACTAACTTCATCTGTAACAGTATTGGTAACATTATCACTTGTACTTTCTTTATTTGAGCTAGCACATCCTGTTATAGAAAAGATATAAAATACTGTAACTAACGTTGATATATATCTAATAAAATTTCTTTTCATATTATTCTCCTACCCTAAACTTTTTACCATATAATTATTATCTATTTACTCATTTCCATTTCTCTTTTTTGTTCTTCTACATAAATTTGTTTATCTGCAATCTTTACGAAAGGTAACCAAATGAGTGTTGCTACAACTAATAATACAATTTGTAAAATAGAACCTGAAATACTTCCAGTAACTAGATATCCACTTATTATTGGTGGAGTTGTCCAAGGTAATTGTGCTAATCCTGTTGGAATAGGTACTAATTTAAATGCTAGTGCTGCATATGCTATTAGTGATGATACTGCTGGTGTTATTACTAGTGGTATAAAGTATATTGGGTTTAACATTAGTGGTACCCCAAATAAAACTGGTTCACCTATATTAAAGCAGTATGGTACAAGACCAACTTTTCCAACTTCTTTGTATTGCTTACTTTTTGCTACTATAACCATTGCAATTACACATCCAACAACACCTATACTTGCAAAAGCTGTTCTAAAACTTGAACCGATAATATTTACTGGTGCTTCACCTGCAATAGATGCTACTCTATTGGCATCTTCTAACATAGTCCAGATAGGATTCATAGCTCCAGATGAAACTATTGATCCACCATGAATACCAAAGAACCATAAGAATTGCTCGAATAATAATGCAAAAACAAATCCACCTAAACTTCCACCTAATAATAATAAAGGTTTTCCAATAATTAAATTAATAGTAGTAAATAAATCTGAATTAAGTGCTACATCAAAAATAACTCTTACAATCCAGAAAACTAAGATTGTAACAAATGCTGGTACTAAAGAAGCAAATGGCTTTGCAACTGCAGGTGGTACCGCATCTGGCATCTTTATAACTATTCCCTTTTGTTCCATTCTTCTATATATCTCTACAGAAACCATTGCAACTATAAATGCAACGAACATAGCTTGTGCTCCTACTTTAACCATAGGAATTGCAGTTCCAGCATCACCTGAAATATAAGGTGTAACTACTAAAAATGCTGCTAATGCTGTTAATGATGCTTGTAGCTTGTCAACATTATATGACTTAGCTAAGCTGTACGCAGTGGCAAATAACACGAAGAAACCTGCAACATCATTAGTGGAATTTGTTACATATACAAGCTTTCCTACCCAAGCTCCTCCATCATTAAATAAATTAGTCATAAATTCTGAATACCCCGGAATAGGTAAAAATGCTATTATCAAGAATATTGATGAAATAATTGTAAATGGAAGATATGCTAACATACCATCTCTTAATGCAGTTAAATGTCTTTGTCTACTAAACTTATCAGCTACTGGAAGTAACTTACTCTCTATAAAATTTCCGAATCCCCCAACTTTTTCTTTCATATTAAATTCTCCTCTCATACTTTTGACTTCAATACTTTTATCAAAACTTTCTCTCTTTAATATCTACATTTTTTAATTAAGTTTAAATTAAAGCTTTATTATCATATAATACTGACCATTTTCTCTTCTTTTCCCGTTATAGTTTGTTTCTATAACTGAATAATCACTTGAAAGTATAACATCAAACTTCTCAATATCTCCTGGAATATTAAACTTCCATATTACTTGTCCATTTTCTACTTTCCAATTACTACTTATCTCTCCTGATAATGTTTTAAAGGTACATTCAACTTGATTTACTTTTTTTGAGAAATATGGTTTTAAAGTAATTTTATTAGCTTTTATAGCTTCATCATTAACTCTTATTCCAGCTAATCCTTGATAAAACCATTGAGCATAACTTGAAAACATTGCATGATTATGAGAGCAATTCTTCATATCAAATTGTTCTGATAGAGCTGTTTTTCCCTCTTTAATCATATTTCCTATACTCGGATATTCATCTTTAAACAACCATTCTTCAATAACCTCATCATATCCATATTTATTTAATACTTCAAAAGTCATCATCATTCCAAAAATACCTGAACGTAAATACCCATTATCTTCTTTTATTTTATCTACATACATTTTACATAGCTTTTCTGGTTCATCAGAAATATGGGTAAAAATTGCAAATGCAAAGCTACTTTGAGATTTATTGCCGTATGTTCCATCATCATTTTTAAAGTTATCATCAATAAATGCTTTTACCTTTACTAACTCTTCTTCATATTCTTTATAAATCATATCCTCTACTAACATAGCAAAATATCTGTTATACTGTAGGAATAAATAATATGCACAACATGCTAAGAATTTCTTATCTGGAGTTCCAACTTTGAAGCTAACCTTAGTATCACTACTGCCATGGTCTCCTAAGCACTTATCTTGTAATTCTTCAATTCCTATTGACTTCAAATACAACATTTGTTTTCTTAAATATTCATATTCATCTAATATTAACTCTTTATCTCCGTAATATTGATAATGTTTATATACTAGATACGGATAAGCTAATTGCCATAATATAGGCCCCTCACCTTCACCTGTACCGTTAGTTTGAATCCCCATATACGGAGCTGTTTCAGGTACTCCCCCTTTTTTAGTTTGATCTTGTCTAAAATCTATAACTGTTTTTTCATACATTTTATCTAAATCAAACATAAAAAGACTTGATGTAGCTAATGCAACTATATCTCCCCCATAACCTAAACGTTCTCTTGCACAATCTTCAAAAACTGAATGAATATTATTTAACTTAGTCTTTAAAGCTAAATCATATAATTTATTAATCCAACTATTATCTGTTTCTAATTTACCAACTACATCTACATCTGTATAAACGTAAGTTGCTGTTATACTCTTTAAATCATCTTTCTTTAATCCTGAAACTTCAACATATCTAAATGAATGGTAAGTAAACTTGTTTGTATAATGATTTTCTCCATCCTTAGATATAATTTCATCTACTTGCATTGCCTGCTCTGGAGCTCCAGGTCCTCCATCAAACCTAATGTTTACGCCTTCAAGTACTACTCCAACATTTCCTGCTAAAGAAGAATCACAATTAACAGTATTATCTTCATTAATATTTTCAGCATAAACTAGCTTAACGCTTTTATCTTTAACTCCTAAAAATGAAATATTAATTACAGCTGATAAGGTCTCTCCAAAATCAATAATTAAATTTCCTTTACTATTAATATTTATAGATATTGGTTCAAGGATTTTTTTCCTCTTTACCTTAGGAATTTTACTTTTAACTAATTTACCTTTTTTATTATTATCTATAATTGCTTCTTTCCAATTAAGATCATCAAATCCTATTAGCTTCCAATGATCTTGAGCTTGTCTAGCATCAAATCTCTCACCAATATATAAATTATTAAATAGTAGAGGGCCATCACTTACTTTCCATGACTTATCTGTTTTTAATATACATATCTCATTCTCATGAATACTTGCAATTAAACAAGGCTCACCTATTAATCTTAATCGTTCTCTTAAATTATATTTTCCAAACAATCTTAAAGGTGCTGGATTATACATACCATTGTCTAGTTCAAATGAAATTACATTTTTGCCATCAGTTAATAATTCACTTACTTCATAGGTGTCGTAATATATAGTTTTATCATATTGAGTCCAATCAGAGTTAAGTTCATAATCTCCAACTCTCTTACCATTGATATAAGCTATATAATATCCAAGACAACCTACATTTAAGTAATAGTTACTATTTGTTTTTTTTATGTTGAATTCTTTTCTTATTAAAGTATTTGGATTGTCATCATAATAATCTGATGCATCATAGTTATACTCTTTAGGAAACTTAGAAATCCACTGTCCCTCCAAGTTGATTCTCTCTGTCGACATCTACTTCCTCCTAGTCTTAATATTGAGTAATTGTTTACACATCGATGTTTAATCATTTATCATAGCTATATTCTTATGATATTATAGTTTCTCACTCTCTACTATGCTTATAAATGCCATTACTTATAGTCCATTTCTGACATTTTATACTTTCATATAGCTTATGTATTGTAATCGTTATATAATATTATTATGTAAAGTTATTTTATTTGGGGGAAACTTAAAATGAACTTTTTAAATTTAGATACATATCTATCTCTATCATCATCTGAAATGATGTATAAAAACATATTTATTAACAATCCAGAATTTACATTAGATAAAGCTAAAACAGTAAAACATGTATCTTCTTTATTAGATAGTTTATGTAATTGTAAAAAAGGTGGCTCTGATTCTTCTTATGATCCATCAAGAGAGTTTATGGAAGAAAATATTATACCTGCTCCTTATGATGTATTGGTTAGCAAACATCTTCGTTACAGTCCTTGTTTTATTCATACACATAGCTTTTTTGAAGTTATCTATGTTGCAAACGGCAGTTGTATAAATGAGATTTCTGACCAATCAATCAATATGAAAAAAGGTGATCTTTGTATTTTAGCTCCTGGTACTTCTCATGCTATAAGCGTTTTTAATGATGACTCTATAGTATTTAATTTACTAATTAAAGCAAGTACCTTTGAAAGTGCATTTTTTGGTACACTTAGAAATAAGGATATCCTATCATCCTTCTTCTCTAGAGCACTATATTCACCCACTTCTGAATCATACTTATTATTTCCAACTGGAAATGATATAATTATTCAATCTTTAATATTAGAGATGCACTCCGAATTTAACTTATCTTTAAGTTATTCTGAACGTATGTTAAACACACTAACAACTAAGTTATTTATAACTTTACTTAGAAGCTATGAATAAACAGTAATTGTTCCTAATCCTCTAGGTAATACACTTGATACAAATATTGTTAATATAATGAATTATATTTCAAGTAATTATAAATCAATAACACTTAAAGATTTATCAGTATATTTCAACTATAGCGAACGTCAAATGTCTCGTATTTTAAAGGATTATATAGGGAAAAGCTTTATAAATATAATTCAAGATATAAAAACTCAAAAAGCCTGTGAACTACTTAGAAACGCCGATATATCTATAAATAATATAATCGATATTGTTGGTTATTCTAATACTAGTCATTTTTATCGTGTATTTAAAAAATAATATAATATGACTCCTGTAGAGTATAGAAACAAATATATTTATCCAAAATAAGCTACATATTACATGAATAAATGGGGCTGTATCAAAAAAAATTTGATATTTGCCGATAAAGAAAAGGAAGTTCGAAT
>OLNJ01000468.1_pt1 | contig 34204 bp, 30 predicted proteins | sample 1672191 | NCBI WGS metagenome assembly OLNJ01 (sample SAMEA3136657, study PRJEB25190) | human gut metagenome | biome: human gut; feature: human-associated habitat; material: faeces | place: Austria | collected 2013 | reverse complement strand
AAACAGGCGATTGTTAAGCAGGAGCATTATTTATAAAGTTGTAAAGTGGTGTATAGATATAATTTCTAAAATATTGAGGCCATTTCCAATATAGAGTAACTTTATATGGAATATTCTTCCCAAAACCTTCTTCGGAACTTTTCGGAGCTTTCAACGTAAGGGTTGACTTCTCACCCAGCCAGTCATAATATCCATATTCATCATTATGGTGTCTGAATAGAAGAATATGCCCATTGATAAGATTTTATTATCGCTAATTAATTCTGCTTTTTCATCCTTTAATGTATATCCCTTCAGATTCAATTTAACAGTCACTGACTTTAAGCCTGTTTTTTGGGGAATCAGATAGAATTCCAATTTATCACCCGAACCCGGTGCCAGGTTTTTCTGCACTTCCATACGCCATGCAACACCGCTTCTGCCGGTATAGTATGTTTGATATACATCTTTTCTTTCTCCATTATCAACATCTATATAGCAATTATATATTTCCTCTGCCGTTCCATCCGAAAGAACATTTTTGCTCTCAGCATCTTTCAAGTAGTCTACTTCCACTTTCTGACGCTCTCCCACACTCGCAATTTCAAACTGCTGATCATCCTCCGCCGAAATCTGTATTCCGTTCACTCTTACCTGTGTATTATTCACAAACCAGGCAATGCAGACAGCTATAATAGCGATCAGAGCTGTGAATGCAAATCTCAGGCTGCGTCTCGAAACCAATGGGGACGGGGAAAAGTGGCTTTCAGGGGAGTCTGTGGGAAACGAAAACTGTAGTTCATTTGGCCATGGGGGACAATAACCAAGGCCGAAAAACACCGTCCCCAGTAGCATAGCAAATATGAACATTCTGTGAAATTAGCACTCGACTATTGACTTGGCTAACAATGCGTGTTATAGTACATACAGAACAAAGGAAGAGAGAAAAAAGAAGTTCTTCCGGATGTTCCAGAGAACAAAACAACAACCACAACGGAATAACCCGAAGTGGTAACTATATACCGACAACAGTGGGATCTCTTGATCCACCGGAACGGCGTTTCAATTTGAAAGGAGAAATGACTTATGATGTTCCCGAGTGTATTTGGAGAAAACTTATTTGATGACTGGATGGATGATTTTGGATTCAGAGATAATTTCTTTAACGGCAAGAATCCTCTTTATGGTAAACATGCTAAAAATATTATGAAGACTGATGTTCGTGAAACAGATCAGGGTTATGAACTTGACGTAGATTTGCCGGGCTTCAAGAAAGACGAGGTTCAGGTTCAGCTGAAAGATGGTTATCTTACTATTTCTGCTGCTAAAGGTCTTGACAAGGACGAAGAGGATAAGAAAGGCAATTACATCCGTCGTGAGCGTTACGCCGGAAGTTCCAGCCGAAGCTTCTATGTCGGCAACGGCGTAAAGAACGAAGATGTACATGCTAAATTCGAAAACGGTGTTCTGAGACTTTCTCTTCCGAAAAAAGCAGCTGAAGAGATTGCCGCTGATAAATACATCTCTATCGAAGGATAACGATGACTCACTTTCACCAGGAGGGGTGGGAATCCGGATGGGTTCCCATCCCTCCTCTTTTTATGCCTGTTATTCCAAAAAACACCGTCTCCATCGGTTCATTATAATCTTGGTCATTTTTTAACAATCTTTTGTCTCTATTCCAAATATTTTTTGTATATTTTGCAGTGCATTGTTCCATTTTTTTGCAATTAATGGTATAATATGCACATTAAAAAATATGTTTTTCAGTCCTTCAGGACACATCTTCTGAACAACCACACAAACATGTTAATGACAGGAGGTTTTTATTATGATGGATCAGGACAAAATCATAAAAATTTATGCAAACAGTGACAGCCGTATCCAGTTGAAAATGATTCCGGGACATTTTGTAACTTCCCAGTCTCATATTACACATTATCTGGATCTTACTACTATGAAGTCCAGATGTTCTGAGGCTCAGAACATTGCTGCTGCTCTTGCTGCTAATTATGAAGCTTCTATTCCGGTAGATACTATTGTCTGCATGGACGGTCTGGAAGTTGTCGGTGCTTATCTTGCCGAAGAATTGACGAAAGCCGGCGTTCTTTCCATGAACGCACATCAGACTATTTATGTTATCACCCCGGAATTCAACAGCACAGGACAGATGATCTTCCGTGATAATTATGAGCCCATGATAAACAATAAGAATATTCTCATCCTCAACGGCTCCATTACAACAGGTTCCACCCTGAATCGTGCTATCGAGAGTGTTTTATATTATGGTGGTAAGATTCGCGGCGTTGCAGCGATCTACAGCTGCATAGACAGCGTAGCTTCCCTTCCTGTTCATTCTATTTTCCAGTCCAGGGATATTCCAGATTATCACTCCTATCGCTCTGACAACTGTCCAATGTGTAAGAACCGTCAGAAAATCGATGCTATAGTCAGCAGTTACGGATATTCCATGCTGTAATTTTCGGAATAAAGTTTGGATTTTTTAATCAAAAAGAGGAAGCCTTGTATTTTTATATACATTCACTTCCTCTTTTTCTTATTTCCTATTTTTACAGATGATATTCCTCATACATACGCTCACATGTGTTTCGATCCGTTACAACCTTTGAAATTTCATCACTTCGTCCGTCAAGGATAAGTCTGTTGATCAGAACACTTAATCTCTGTTCTCCCTGAAGTTTTCCCTGGGTTATTCCTTCGGCTCTTCCCTCGGCTCTTCCCTCGGCTCTTCCCTCGGCTCTTCCCTCGGCTCTTCCTTCCTCTCTTCCTTCCGCAAGCCCCTGCTCTCTGGCCTTCTCTTTTTCTTCGGCCAGAATTCTGGCTCTTCTTTCAGATTCCAGTTCCAGAACATGTCCGCCCATAATCTTACCAACTCCTTTCCTCACTGTTTCTTCATCCTTGAAAATATAATCAGATATCCTGATGATCAGTTTTATCAGATCAACATACAGTTCCGATTTGCCTGTTTCCGTAATCTCTTCTTCCAGTTTAACGCGAATTGACTCAAATTCATTCAGCAACCCCTGAAAAAGTTCCGGATTTTCCTGTATCTCATGACTTTTCTTTTCATATCGCATGATATAAAACGGCAGTAACATTAAGAGATTTTTTTCGAATATATCATCTTTTGTATAATCTGCCAATTTTACAGTTGGTACTCTGTATAGATGTTTTTTTCCATCTGGAAAAATTATTTCTGTTTCCAGAAAATCCGGCGTATTTTTCGTACTTCGCAGATAGAGGACACAGGAATACGGAAGCTTCAGCTGATATCGTCGTCCCTGTCTCTGTGCAGTCTCAATCGCTATCGCAAAATCATACTCAATCATACGGATAGACATTGTCATATCATCTTTACTCTGACACTCGATATGATATATCTTATCCCCGATCAGCAATCGGGAATCTGTAATGATCTCACCATCTTTTTGCTGATACTCATTACGCAACTGCGTAATCTTTATATCTTCCGGATATGACGTATGAAATACCTCGTTAATTAATGGCACTACAAGAAACGTCATTTTTTCCAGCATCGTACGGAAAACATCATCAAAAATCGTATTGTCACTCAATTAATACTCCTTCTGGTATTACAATTATACCATTCAACACACATTTTCGAAAACCCTGTATACAGTTTTTTATTATTTTTTTGGAAATCGCTTCAGACTTTGAAGCAGAATGAATGCCTGAAAAAGGCCAGATCTTATAAGATATTTTTATATTATCATATTTTACATCTCTCATCCAGAAGTTTTCATCACCAGAATTCGACATTTTCATTTCTCGTTACCATTCACAGGCAATATTCCACAAGGTATTTTTTGCAAACGAAGGTCACCTGCAGAATCTGCCACCGTCAGTTTCTTACAGATGCTTAGCAACAGTAAACCCTTATCTTGCCCACACCAAACACGTGTGCTATAATAATCCAAAAAACCGAAAAAAGTCAAAATCCGAGGTAAACCATACATGAACAAAAAAGAAATCGCAGAAATCAAAAAGCAGTTCACACCGGATCGTTGTTCCATCACGCGCATCTGTGGCTGTTATGTTGACGGTGAAAAAAACAAAAAGACAGAGCTCAGGGAAGCTTTCCTTTCTTTATCAGAAGAAGAAATGTTCAAATATTTTGATATCTTCCGCAAGACTCTCAGCGGTACCGTAGGCAAGAACCTTATCAACATGGAATTTCCTCTGGAGCAGGAAGCAGAAGGCGGTACTCAGAATTTTCTTATGAAACTCCGGGAGAGCAAGCTCACTGACGATGCGCTCACTGAAGCCTTCTATGATAAGATCATCGAAAACTACGACTACGGCGAAAACTACTACATTATCCTTATTCACGCAGTTTATGATATCCCGGGAAAATCCTCTGACGGTGCGGAAATGTTCGATACTTCTGACGAGATCTACGATCACATCCTCTGCAGTATCTGCCCGGTGAAGCTCTCTAAAGCAGGTCTTCATTATAATGCAGAAACCAATAATATCGAGGATAGAATCCGTGACTGGCTGGTGGAAATGCCTGACTGGGGCTTCCTTTTCCCGCAGTTCAATGACCGCAGCACAGATATCCACGGACTGCTCTACTACACCAAAAATGCCGAAGAGCTCCGTTCTGTAATGATGGATGAAGTCTTTGGATGCACTACACCACTGTCAGCCGGAAGTCAGCGTGATTCTTTTAACGCCCTTGTGGAAGAAACTCTTGGTGATGACTGTGCTTACGATACAGTCCTTGAGATCCACGAAAAACTCAATGATCTTATCGAGTCCCAGAAAGATGAGCCCGAACCCGTTGTTCTTACAAAATCCGAGGTTAAACGTCTTTTTGAAGAATGCGGTGTAGAAGATGAAAAGCTTGAAAATTTTGATGAACGGTATGAGCTGGCTGCCGGCGAAAAATCCGCCCTGGTGGCTTCCAACATCACCAATACAAAAAAATTCGAGATCAAGACTCCCGATGTTGTGATCCATGTAGCGCCGGACCGTGCTGACCTTGTGGAGACCCGCATCATTGACGGCCGTAAATGCTTAGTCATTCCTATGGAAAGCGAGGTAGAGCTTAACGGTATCCGTGTCAGTGCACTGAACCCGACCACAGATAAAACCGATGAAGTATCCTCTGAAAGTAACAGTGAAGAGGAAATTCCTTTCTAAGTCACTCTAAAAAGGAGATAACACATGAACAATAAAAAAATCTTATTCTTTGACATAGATGGTACGCTTCTCACCCCGTATCCTTTCACAGTTCCGGAAAGCACAAAAGATGCCCTTAACAAAGCACACGAAAATGGTCATCTGCTCTTCGTCAACACAGGACGGACCAAAGCAATGATGCCACCGGAAATCGCAGAGCTTCCTTTTGACGGCTATGTATATGGATGCGGAACTCACATTTACATGGATAATAAACTGCTTTTTTTCCGTACAGTCCCTAATCTTCTCTGTAAGGAGACTGTAGATCTTCTTCGTAAATGCAAGATCGAGGCAATGTTTGAATCCAATACTGCAATCCTGTATGACGGAGCTTCCCCTGCCCAGTCCGACTTCGGTGCCAGAATGCGAAAAAAGATCCCTATGACAGACATCACGAAATTCAACCGTGAAGACGCATGCACCTACTCTTTTGATAAGTTTCTTGTCAACATGCTTCCGGATTCCGATGTGGAAAAATTCCGCACCTTCTGTGATGATCACTATACACGCTTTGAGCACGAAGACGGAATCTGGGAAATAACACAGAAAAGTATCAGCAAAGCCACAGGCATGGATTTTCTGCTTGACCGGCTTTCTATCCCTCGTGAAAACAGCTACGCATTCGGTGACAGCCCTAACGACCTTCCAATGCTGAAATCCGCCGGTACCAGTGTTGCCATGGGAAATTCCTACGGCGATATCGAAAAAGACTGCACCTGGCAGACAACTGCCGTTGATAAAGACGGTATTTATAATGCCCTGAAGCATCTGAAACTGATCTGATAACAGGAAATTGGAACACCAGCATCACTGATTCATCTGCTATAAAAAAACAAGCAGTGTACAGTATTAAAATCTACTGTACACTGCTCATTTTTTATGTTCTTACTTTCACATATTATTTCTCAGCTTCCGGTGTCTCAGTTACCTCTGTATCCTCTGCTGCTGGTGTCTCGGTTGCTTCTGCTGTGGCAGAATCAGTTGCTGTAGTATCCTCAGCCGCTGGTGTCTCTGTCACTTCCGCTTCCGGTGTCGGAGTTGGTGTCTGGATCGTAAAGCTGTGATTATCTGTGATCTTGATCTTCTTGATCAGCTTCTTCTCTTCCTTGATGTCTGCTTTCTTCTTCCAGCCATCTGTTGTATCGTTATAGTAGTCGTCCTTCTTAGTGTTTGTCAGGGACTCTTTCTTATTCTCTGTTGCAGTCTCATCATCTTTGGAATCAAGTCTTACCACATACCAGATGGAATCTGTCTTGATGATATCTTTGTTAACCTCTCCCTCTTCAAGCTTACGAAGAGCTGTACGCACATCATCCGGATAAGCGTCACCGTTCGTCGCACTGTCATCACCTTCCTCATAGGTCGGGCATGTGCCGGTCGTTGCTGTCATATTTTCATCAATTTCTTTACCGATCTCGCTGAAATCTGCTGTTGTATCCTCATTGAGCTTATCAAGAAATTTCTGGATATTCTCCTCGTTCTTCTTCGCATCATCATCTGTAACATTGTCACCGCTGACTCTTACGCTTGCATAGCTGAAAGCCATCTGCTGATATTCCTTCTCATCAAGCTTGATATCTGCTTTTGCCTCAATGGCATCCTTCATCTTGATATCATAAGTCTCAAGTTCAAGGAATTTCTTAACATCATCTTCACTTACCGCAAGCTCCGCGATCGTCTCATCTGTATTGGCTGCCATAAAGTTCTTCGCAGCTTCCTCGATTGCCTTCTGCTCATCGTCTGTGATCTCTACATCATACTCAGACGCATGCTCCTTCTCCAGGCACATCTTCTCAACAGACTCAACCGTTGTTGTCACTGCATTCTCGCCATAAGTCTCGTCAGACTCATCTTCCATCTTGGTATCCCAGATTGACATGGAATCACTGTTTCCGCCAAGATACATCTTATACATAGCCTCAGCCTGGGCCTGCTGCATACGTGCCGCAAGATTTACCACACCAAGAGATACTTCTTCTTTATTAACGGTTACTGCTGTTTTTGTACCGTCAAGCTTTTTGCTTCCGCAGCCAGTCATCATGCCTGCTGCTGTAACACAGACAAGAGCAGTAAGTGCGATTTTTTTTGCTGAATTTTTCATTTCTTCCTCCATCTATCCCGTCCATAAAAACCTGTGTCCGGCATTTATTCCATAATATTTGATTATAAACGCTTTCATCTTCAAGAGCAAGGAATTTCATAAACATCCACGACATTTCACAATTTATCCACATCTATTTTGTCGAAAATCCTGTATTTCCCACAGGATTTTGTATTTTATACCAATCATCGTGGATGAATTCATACCATAACCTATTCCAGCGGTTCTGCATGTTTTGCAAGCTCGCCGGCAAATTTCATCAGCTCTTCGATCATCCTTCCCTGTGGCATCAGGATAAACTTCGGCTCCTGATCTGCCTTGAACTGCAGTCCTCTCCTGTACTGTGCCAGGATCGCCGGAATTACTGCAGGATCCAGCTTTGCTTTTTCGTAAAGAGTGATCCGCACATCTTTTCCAAGCTGTTTGATCTCTGTCACATATCCCTGATGAGCAAGTGCTTTCAGCTGTGCAATGGCAAGAAGATTCAGAACAGCTTTTCCCGGCTCTCCGAAACGGTCGATCAGCTCCTCCAGCATATCATCGTACTCCTGCTGGCTTTGAATACCTGCAATACGCTTATAAATATCCAGTTTCTGAAATTCATTGCTGATATAAGAATCCGGGATAAACGCATCAATATTCAGATCAATGGTCGTCTCAAAATCATCCATAGTCTGGATTCCTTTTGCCTCCTTGACAGCCTCACTGAGCATCTTGCAGTAAAGATCATAACCAACTGCATTCATATGTCCGTGCTGCTGGGCACCAAGAAGATTTCCCGCTCCGCGAAGCTCCAGATCCTTCATGGCGATCTTGAATCCGCTTCCAAGATCTGAATATTCCCGCATGGCGCTGAGACGTTTTTCCGCAGTTTCCTGCAGCATCTTGTTCTTCGTGTACATCAGAAACGCATAGGCAGTTCTGTTGGAGCGGCCCACACGGCCACGGAGCTGATACAGCTGTGAAAGCCCATATCTGTCGGAATCGTGAATGATCATGGTATTTACATTGGAAATATCCAGGCCGGTCTCAATGATCGTGGTAGAAACCAGCACATCCACATCTCCGTTGATAAAATCATACATTACCTGCTCCAGCTCACGCTGGCTCATCTGCCCATGGGCAAAATCAACTCTTGCTTCCGGCACAAGCTTCGATATCCGAAGAGCCACCTCCGCAATATCATTGACCCGATTGTATACATAGTAAACCTGCCCGCCACGGCGAAGCTCTCTGCGAATGGCTTCCCGGACTGTCTCCTCATCGTACTCCATAACATACGTCTGGATCGGTACACGATCCATCGGAGGCTCCTCCAGAACACTCATATCACGAATGCCGATCAGACTCATGTGCAGAGTACGTGGAATCGGTGTGGCAGTCAGAGTCAGCACATCCACATCCTTTTTCATCTGCTTGATCTTTTCTTTGTGAGTAACACCGAAACGCTGCTCCTCATCAATGATCAGGAGTCCCAGATTTTTGAATTCCACATCCTTGGAAAGAACACGATGCGTACCGATCACGATATCTACCTGACCTTTTCTGATACCCTCGATGGTCTTTTTCTGCTGGGCAGAAGTACGGAAACGGCAGAGCAGATCCACCTTCACCGGAAACTCCTTCATACGCTGTACAAAGGTGTTGTAATGCTGCTGGGCAAGGATTGTAGTCGGAACCAGATAAACCACCTGTCTGCTCTCCTGAACCGCTTTAAAAGCCGCCCGAAGCGCAACCTCCGTCTTTCCGTACCCCACATCGCCGCACACAAGACGATCCATGATCTTGGTACTCTCCATATCTCTCTTGGTATCCTCGATCGCAGCAAGCTGATCCTCTGTTTCCTCATAAGGAAACATCTCTTCAAATTCCTTCTGCCACACTGTATCCGGACCACAGACGTAGCCTTCTTTTTCCTGGCGGACAGCATAAAGCTCCACCAGCTCTTTTGCGATATTTTTGACAGCTCCCTTTACCCGGCTCTTGGTCTTGTTCCACTCCTGGCCGCCGAGCTTGTTCAGCTTCGGTGTCCTGACATTATCGGAAGCTCCGGAATATTTCTGCAGCGCATCCAGCTGGGTTGCCAGAATATAGAGATTGCTGCCTCCGCGATATTCGATCTTGATGTAATCCTTTACAACACGGTCAACCTCCACTTTTTCAATTCCACGGTAGATTCCAAGTCCGTGTTTCTCGTGAACCACCAGATCACCGATGGAAAGCTCTGCAAAATCCTGGATCCTGTCTCCGCTGTATTTCTTCTTTTTTTTGCGTTTTTTCTGCTCCTTGCCAAAAATATCAGACTCAGTCATCACCGCAAATTTGATCAGCGGATACTCAAAACCTCTTCGCGCATGGCCATAAACCACCATGATCTCGCCCGGATTGATGACGCGGTCATAATCCTGTCTATAAAAGGCGTTCAAACCTTCTTCCGAGAGATCCTTTGCCAGACGCTCTGCCCTTGTTCTGGAGCCGGAGAGCAATGCAATACGGTAGCCCTGGCTTTTATACTGCTGAAGATCCTTTACCAGAAGCTCAAAGCTGCTGTTGTAGGAATTTACGGATTTCACGGTAAGGTCAAATTCCTCTGTGATCTTCCAGCCGGAACGCCTTGGTGAAAGCGCGGAAACTGCCACACAGTTCCTTCTGTTCAGATTTTTCTGAACCTCCTTGAAACTGCAGAGCCACTGCTCCGGAAGGTTCGTCTCCCCTTTTTCTTCTCTGTGCATACGGCTCTGACGATACTCTTCCTCAACGCCTTCTCCGTTCTCAGTCAGATGATTCGGCTCATCCAGAAACAGCAGCGTTTTTTCCTCCGGAAAATAATCCAGGAAAGATACCATATCTTTTCCGTCGTTCTTCTCCACTGCCGGATAGATCGTGATCTCATCCACATTTTCCAGGGAACGCTGGCTTTCCGCATCAAAGCTTCGGATCGAATCGATCTCATCGTCCCAGAGCTCAATACGCCACGGATTGTCCTCTGTCAGCGGATAAATATCGATAATACCTCCACGGACGGAAAACTGTCCCGGAAGCTCCACCTGCCCGACACGCTCAAATCCACGCTCTACAAGATCTGTTTTCAGCTTTTCCAGATTCACCACACTGTCACTCTTAAAATGCAGAAGACTGTTCCGTATCTTCTCCAGAGGCATCAGAAAATCCATGCATCCGTCTATACTTGTGACAACGGTTACGTTTTCCTGCTCCAGAAGTGCACGGATCACCCGCATACGCTGACGGATCAGAAGGTTTCCATGGATATCCGCCTGAAAAAACAGAAGATCCTTTGCCGGATAAAAATATACATTTTTGTCATAGAAACGGTAATCCTCATAAATTTCCTTCGCATGCCTCTCATCATCCGCAAGAATCAGATGATATGGAAAAAGCCCGGAAAGTCCATACATCAGATGGACCTTCTGGGACTCCATGCATCCGGAAACTGTAAGAATTCCGCGGTTTGCGCCACAGCGCTTTTTTATTTCGTCAAACTCTGCAAGACCCTGCAGAGGCTGCAAAAATGCTTCCATACAAACCTCAATTCTTATAAAGTTTTAGGCTTTTTCCTGTTATATTTATTCATTGCCGCATCTACGCCCTCAGACAGAATCAGCTCCACAGCATCTGCTGCATCACGGATTCCCTCGTCCACAAGCTTGCGGTCACTGTCCGAAAAATGGCCCAACACAAAATCTGCCAGATCCCATCCCTTCGGCTTCGCACCCACACCCACACGGATGCGGATAAATTTCTCAGTTCCGAGACGGCGGATGATATCCTTGATTCCGTTATGTCCGCCTGCACTTCCCTGCTTACGCACGCGGAGCTGTCCCGGCTCCAGATCAATATCATCGTAAATAACGATCAGCTCTGTCTCCGGATCGATCTTGAAATAGCTGGACATTTCCTGGATAGGACCACCGCTTAAATTCATATAGGAAAGTGGTTTCATCAGGATCGCTTTTTCGCCACCGATGATTCCTTTTCCATACATGGCATTAAATTTTACGCCGCCCTGGGGTACATTATGCTCCTCCACAAGACAGTCAATGGTATCAAATCCCATGTTATGGCGGGTTGCCTCATACTGCTTCCCCGGATTTCCCAAACCTGCAATCAAATACATAAAAGCTCCTTAAGTTTAGTTAAAATATACCATCTCATCAGCAAGCGGCTCGCATACTTCCACATGCTCTGCATAAAGCACGATGCCCTCTCCCTGATATTCCATTCTCTTCTCAAATGCAACCTTTGCAGTAACCTCTACCCACTGTCCTTCTGCGATCTTCGGTGCAAAAGCACTCTTGCAGATATATCCAAGGAAAGTCGTATCATCTGCACAACAGGTCATTGCAGTTCTTCCCGGAACAAAGAATTTGCTTCCCATTCCGCGTGGCTTCATGGCACGTGCCTTGAAATGAACGGTTTTTCCAACATAACGGTCCGGATGGTCCATGGAATCTACAAACCAGATTCCGTAATCCTCCGGAAGAATATCGATCACCGGTGCGTCAATATCGAACGGCATCTCGTCTTCAAAAAGATCTCCAAGCTCGCCTTCCTCATCCTCAAAGATGATCTCAGCGCGCTGGTTTACCACCTTGATGCTTCTTCTGTAGGAAGGAAGCGGATCATCCTCCTCGCAGCGGTTGAAGATAACCATGTCTGCATTGCGGACCATGTCCATAAAAAGGGACTTCATATTCGCCATGTAAACCTGGAAAGTGCTGGCATCCACGCAGGTGATATGCTGCTCTACTGCCCAGCCGTCCGGCTTCTCCATCTCTTCAAACTTGCTTACCAGCCACATGCCATTGTACTCAACGATCACGCGCTCCGGCTGATACAGGATCTCCATTGCCGCAAGTCTCTCCGGTGTAAGCTCTTCCTCACTCTCAATGATCTCCACATCGGTGTTATGCTGCTTCAGTGCTTCCACATCATACTCTTCTTCTCCCTCTTCGCAGAGAATGAGAAGTGTTTTTCCATCGATCTGGAAATAATCCTGCTGCAGGGTAAAGTTCAGGAAAGAGGTCTTGCCGCTTTCCAGAAAACCTGTGATCAGATAAATGGGAACTCTGGTCTCTTCCATAAATTATCCTGTCAGCCACTGTCCGTTAAACCGGACAGTAACTGTTTCCTTTCTGTAAAAAATCTGATTCAAAAATTTCTCTTATTATGCGATTCCAAAAAGCTCTTCCAGTGCATGCTCATCCAGCTTGGAACCGATCACGCACAGACGGCCTGTGTATTCCGGTGCTCCCTCACGGATCTCTGTTTCCTCCGGAACCATATCAAAATAGATCCATGTTCCGTCTTCTGCAGGAAGCATTCCTTTTGCACGGAGGATGATACCGTATTTGTCAGACTCGGAAAGTGCCTCCAGCATCTTCTCAAGACCCTCACGTGTATATTTCTTAATTGTCTCACGGCCCCAGCTTGTGAAAACTTCATCTGCATGATGATGGTGATGATCATGTCCACAGCCGCACTCTCCGTCATGATGATGGTGATGATGCTCATGCTCCTCATGGTCATGATCGTGTCCGCAGCCGCACTCCTCATCATGATCGTGGTGATGATGATGCTCATGCTCCTCATGGTCATGATCGTGTCCACAGCCGCACTCCTCATCATGATCGTGGTGATGATGGTGCTCATGTTCCTCATGGTCATGATCGTGTCCACAGCCACACTCTCCGTCATGATGATGGTGATGATGCTCATGCTCTTCCTCAAGCATTTCCTGCTCCAGGGATACCGGATGCTCCATAACCTCTACCAGCTTCTTTCCATCCAGATTCTCGATCGGAGTTGTGATGATAGCTGCATCCTTATTCAGGCTGCGAAGAAGCTCCAGGGACTCCTGAACTTTTTTCTCGGATGCAATATCTGTACGGCTCATAATGATAGCACCGGCATACTGGATCTGATTGTCAAAGAACTCACCGAAGTTCTTCATGTACATCTTACATTTCTTGGCATCTACAACAGTTGTATAGCTGTTCAGTTTGATATCAACCTCATCCTGAACACCCTGTACTGCCTTGATAACATCAGAAAGCTTACCTACACCGGATGGCTCGATAAGGATTCTGTCCGGATTATATTTGGAAACAACTTCCTTAAGAGAAGTACCGAAATCACCAACAAGTGAGCAGCAGATACATCCGGAATTCATCTCACGGATCTGGATACCTGCTTCTTTCAGGAAACCACCGTCAATACCAATCTCGCCAAACTCGTTCTCGATCAGAACGACCTGCTCACCGTTAAATCCGTCTTTCAGAAGTTTTTTGATCAGAGTTGTTTTTCCGGCACCAAGGAAACCGGAGATAATATCAATTTTTACCATTTTGTATACACTCCTTTTAACGTAGTTTGACCAGGAAGTACGGATACCCCCTGGTTGCATCTTTATACTACTTTGTATTATACCCGTTTTTGTTTCAGTGAGACAACAGATAAAGACAGGGATGTGAAAAACTCACACCCCCGTAATCCATTCATCTTATCAGCCATTGATCATGAAGTTCATGAGCTTGTCGATGTCCTCTTTCTCAGCAGCAACGATCTCAAGCTCCGGAATCTCTCCGCCGGAGAAAATGTTTGCAAGAGATACATACTGGGAAAGTTTGGATTTCAGGTTCAGTCTGTCTCCCTCACCTGTTACAAGCTCTACTCTTCCTTTACAGCTGTCAATTACCTCGAAAAATTTATCAATATCTGTAATATGTGTTACTTTCATTTCAAAAATCTCCTTTCCTATTAAAGGGCTGTTCCTAACTCTTTCCGTTAGATTATACCCCAGCATCCTTAAAAAAGCAATCCCTGTCAATCAAAACACTTCACAAACATTCTTTATAAACGCTATTCCGTTTTGTTACATTTCGTGAATTTCAACTGTACAGTCTTTCCTGCCTTTTTTCCATTCCATCAGATATACTTTTAATCCAAGGGAATCCCTGGCTGTGGTAAACGGCTCTTCTCTCAGAATCTCTGCTTCGATTCCCTGTACCTGCAGCTCTGTCTGCTTTTCCCGGGCTTTTTCCATCAGAGCTTCCTGAAGCTCATCTGCCTCTTTTCCAAAAGACCGGTTTCCATACTTTGCACAGGCTTCCTGAAGCTTCCCGGAAAGAATCTCCGTTACCCGGATATGTTTCGTCCTGTGAAGCATCGCTGCCAGCTTTCGTGCCACACATTTGAACGGAATTTTTCGGTAGAGCCCAAGCCATCGTAAAAAAGCTCTGTCCCCTGCCTGCTCTGCGATCGCTTCCATCACTGCGATCGCTTCTTCTGAAGGAACCCACGGATCTTCTCTTGGCACGATATATTTTTCCGGCACTGCCGGATAACAGCAGTAATTCAGCGGTGGGAATCCCACCAGAACGGCAAGCTTCTCTTCCAGTGCATTGCAGCTGTCACCACCAATGTAATCATATTTATCACGCAGGATCGCCAGACGATACTCCAGCTGCCGGAGATATTCATAACCCGGTACCCAGAAATGCCCGATCTGACTGTAATCGTAGAGATATTTTTCCAGAGTAAGTGTTTCAAAAAACAGAGTGACTACGGTATCATCCTGATGCACCACCAGAATATACTCTCTGCCCTGACGGCTCAGATCTGCCAGAAGTTCTCCTTCATAATCCGGCTTATACACACCTGTCATTCTTGCATTTCCAAAGACAAGAAAACTTTCCACCGCATCATTCATAAGATACACAAGACGGATCTCTCCATTTTTCACATAAGAAAGTTCTCCCGGTACCTCTTCTGCCGGAACCAGCTCAAACTGATCCTCTCCAAGAAGTCCTGCCAGCTTCTGAAACACCTCCGGCAGCTCTTCAAAGGCGGTCTCCGAAACATATCTCTCCGGTGCAGCATTCCCTTCACGCTTACTTCCAGTATCCATCGATCACCTCTTTATTCAGCTTTTCTCCGATAACGATCATGATCTCCTGACCCAGTTTCGTGGGCTGTATACAGGTTTCGTGCCGGGTGGCATTGAGTTCCAGCCATTGCCCGTCCTCTTTTTTCAGAAAACCTTTTACGCGAAAAACATCTCCGCAGGATGGATCTGTCAGAAGTTTCTCCGCTGTCTCCTTAAGTTTTTCCTCACTCATATGCACATTCATGAAAAACAGGGAATCAAATCCGCCGCCCTCCGCATAGGATTCTTTTACGTAGTCTTCCGCTACATAACCGCAGTTCAGTATCTTCTCCATATCTTCATCTGTAAGTTTATCCCAGTTTCCATCCAGGATCTCAGCATCCAGACGGCGCTTGCACTGAATCTGCTCCAGTGCACGGTTCAGATGTTCCTTTGTGCTCTGGATCTCATCCGGTGCCGCATCCTGGCTTCTGCTTAACAGCACACAGCCTGCATCTGCCACCTCGGAAGCCAGAAGATAGTCAGCCCCCGGTGAAAGCTCCTCTGCAAGCTTCGCATCTACAATAGCGATCACATTTCCGATCTCGTACCACTTATCAAGAGGTTCCTCATGAAGTGCGTCAAAAAATTCATCCACATCAAAAATTCCAGAAGGCTCCACGATCACACGGTCATATCCGCACATTCCCATGGCAATCAGCTTTGTCTTAAAACGCCGTCTGTGGCAGTCCGCATCACAGCCGCCGGAAACCATCTCCAGCTCACAGTTATCGCCCATCAGATCCTGAAGCAGCATCATATCCACATTCACTGCCCCGAAATCGTTTTCCAGAATTCCGATGTTCATGCCTTTTTTCAGAAGATAGGAGGCATATTTTTTTATAAATGTTGTTTTTCCGGATCCGAGAAATCCTGTTATCAGATCAATCTTTATCATATTTTTTCCTTTACTTTATCAGCTCTCTGGCCTGTTTTCCGGAAATATGTTCAATCTGAAATTCGATCATCCCGAGAATGTTCCACTCACTGTCAATGGCTGCGTTTCTCTCTTCTGCCGTACCTGCCGGATGATATTTGTCTGCCATTTTTTCGATCGCAGAACGGATCTCTTTTTCGTCTTTCATGATACGGACTTTTCCAAAAGCGATCACACTTTTGAAATAGCTGGTGTATTCTTTCGGAAGTGCCAGTACACCGGAGGTTCCGTTTTCAAGAATCTCCTTTACAGCTGTTTCTTCCAGTGCTTCTCTTTTTAAACGCATTTCTCTGAACATATTTTCCACCATTCCTTTTCTGTCCGGTCATCACAGCTTTCCAGATCTCTGCTTCTGATTCGGACGATTATTAGTATATAATCATTTACCGGTAAAGAAAAGAGGCCATTCTGAAATTTTATCTCAGAACAGCCTCTTCGCTATTTCATTTTTTTATTATAATCTATGAAGATTATTTTGTAAACAGGCTTACAAGCTCTTCACCATCATCATAGCCCTGGTTTTTCAGCTCTTCTACGAACCACTCGTCTACACCGTCTACAGCCTCTTTGAAGGAATCAATATCCATGTCTTCCTTCTCGGTAAAGGTCACACCGTTTTTCTCTGCCCAGCGTGTTCTGATCTCGTCATCACCGGAACGGTTGATATAACGCTCATACTCAACTGCTTTCTGACCACACTCGTCAACAACGGCCTGCTGCTCCGGTGTCAGTGCATCGTAAACGTCCTGGTTGATACAGAAGAACAGACAGTCATAGATCGCATCCCACATGGAGCAGTATGGCTGTACTTCCTGTACGCTGGCTGCATCAATTGCCGGTAACGGGTTCTCCTCGCCCTCTACTGTGTTCTGCTGGAGAGCTGTATAAGTCTCTGACCAGTTCATGTTTGTGGCATCTGCGCCCCATCTCTTATAGCACTCCATAAGAAGATTAGAGCCGGCTACACGAACCTTCAGATTCTTCATATCATCTACTGTTTTTACCTCATGCTTGCTGTTTGTCAGCTCACGGAATCCGTTCTCTGCAATACCCATGCAGTGAAGTCCGTAGCCGTTAAGGATCTCCTTCAGCTTGTCTCCCGCCTCGCCGTCAAATTTCGCATCTGCGTCATCATAGGAATCATAGATAAACGGCAGGGATACTACATTAAATCTCGGGTCAAATGCAGAGTAGATCAGGTTGGAATGCATGGAGATCTGTACCGGGTCTCCGTTCATCAGTGCCTGAATACCCTCGGACTGGTTTCCGTTTGTCAGCTGGTCTGCTGCGTAAACATTAACTTTGACTTTTCCACCGGTTGCTTTTTCCATAAGCTCGCCGAACTTACGTCCGCCTTCTGCCCATGTACTTGTCTCGGTTGTGGAGCATGCGAAGTTCCAAGTTGTCTCCGGCCAGTTCAGATCACTGTAATCCTCTACTGTATCTACAGATTCTTTTGTGAAAAGATCTACCAGATCCTGTGCATCGTCATAGCCCTGGCTCTTAAGCTCCTGAACAAACCACTCATCGATTCCATCTACAGCTTCTTTAAAGGAGTCGATATCCATATCTTCTTTCTTTGTGAAGGTTACACCGTTGCTCTCTTCCCAGCGGCTCATGATCTCTTCGTCACCGGAACGGTTGATGTAACGCTCATACTCAACGGCTTTCTGACCAGCCTCATCAACAACCTTCTGCTGCTCTGGTGTCAGACCGTCATAGATTTCCTGGTTGATGCAGAAGAACAGACAGTCATAGATTGCATCCCACATGGAGCAGTACGGCTGTACTTCCTGTACGCTGGCTGCATCAATTGCCGGTAACGGGTTCTCCTCGCCCTCTACTGTGTTCTGCTGGAGAGCTGTATAAGTCTCTGACCAGTTCATGTTTGTGGCATCTGCGCCCCATCTCTTATAGCATTCCATAAGAAGGTTGGAACCTGCCACACGAACCTTCAGGTTCTTCATATCGTCTACAGTTTTTACTTCGTGTTTGCTGTTTGTCAGCTCACGGAATCCGTTCTCTGCGATACCCATACAGTGAAGTCCGTACTCACCAAGGATCTCCTTCAGCTTGTCTCCGGCCTCACCGTCGAATTTTGCATCTGCGTCATCGTAGGAATCATAGATAAACGGCAGGGATACTACATTAAATCTCGGGTCAAATGCAGAGTAGATCAGGTTGGAATGCATGGAGATCTGTACCGGGTCTCCGTTCATCAGTGCCTGAATACCCTCGGACTGGTTTCCGTTTGTCAGCTGGTCTGCTGCGTAAACATTAACTTTGACTTTTCCGCCGGTTGCTTTTTCCATAAGCTCGCCGAACTTACGTCCGCCGTCAGCCCATGTACTTGTCTCAGTTGTGGAGCATGCGAAGTTCCATGTCATCTCCGGCCAGTCAAGGTCACTGTAATCTGCGATGGTGTTAAAGGAATCACTGCCATCTCCTGCATCCTTGGAAGATGTGCTTCCTGTGTCAGAAGACTGGTCTCCTGTGTAGGAGCCCTCTTTTGCAAGTGCCTTCGGAAGTGCAGTGGAAACTGCTGGAATATAAGTGATGATCAGAAGAACTGCTACAGAAGCAGCGATCATCGGCATAACGGCTTTGGAGATCTGCTGCAGAGTAACCTCCAGGCCTTTTTTGATCTTGATACTGATGGCTACGAAAAGGTTTACACCTACCGGCGGTGTTACCTGTCCGATTGCAAGGTTTACAGTTGCCATAACACCGAATGCTACCACATCATATCCAAGAGCCTTGCATACAGGAAGCATGATCGGTACGAAAATATACATCGCAGAGTTTGCATCGATAAAGCATCCTGCGATCAGGAAGATGATGTTTACGATCAGAAGGAAAGTAAACTGGTTATGTGCAATGCTGGCAAGAAGATCAGATGCCGCAGTTGCAATACCAAACTTGGTACATACAAAGGAAAACAGGGATGCACATGCTACGATCAGCATAATTCCACCGGTTGTCTTTGCAGAATCAACAAGAATGTCAAACAGATCTTTGATCTTAACCTCACGGTAGATCACCATACCTACAAACAGACCATAAACAACAGATACTGCTGCTGCCTCAGTAGGTGTGAAGATACCGCCATAAATACCACCAAGGATGATGATCGGCATCAGGAATCCCCAGAACGCATCCTTAAAGGTATCCCAGCGCTCTTTTGCGGTAGCTTTTTCGCGGGATGGTTTAATATTATGTTTCTTTGCTTCGATCAGAACGATGATCACAAGAGCAATACCCATGAGAATACCAGGAACGATACCTGCCATGAACATATCTGCAATAGATACGCCTGTGATGGAAGCGTATACAACGAACGCGATACTCGGCGGTATGACGATCGCTATGGAACTCGACGTGGCCATCAACGCCGTGGAAAACGGTGCGGAGAAGCCGCCCTGCTCAACCATGGCCGGGATCAGAACTGCTCCAAGTGCTGCAACCGTTGCAGGACCGGAACCGGAGATCGCGCCGAAGAAGCAGGCAACGATAACGCACACGATAGCGATACCACCTTTTTTGTGACCGACACATGTATCAACAAAGTTGATCAGTCGTTTGGAAATACCGGCCTTTGCCATGATGTTTCCTGACAGAACGAAGAAAGGAATGGCAAGAAGCAGGAATTTACTGATACCGGAATACATATTTGTTGCTACGATCGTCAGTGATGTACCGGAATAAAGGATCGCACATACGGATGACAGTCCCAGACAGATTGCAATCGGAAGTCCCAGAATCAGGAAAACAAAGAATGAGATAAACAGAATTGCACTGATCATTTATTTGTCCTCCTTTTCATCATCTTTTTTCAGGCAGAAGTCAAGGCAGTACTCAATAAAATGAAGAATCATACAGCCTGCTCCGATCGGCACGAAGGACCAGAAGATCCACTCCGGCCAGTTCAGTACGAAAGTTCTCTTACCGTTTGCCAGCTGTGTCAGAACCTTGTCCATACCGTATTTAAACAGGATCGCAGAAAAAACAATGCTGAGAACCGTGATCAGGATCACAGATGGTTTTTCCAGTTTTTTCGGAAGACGGTCGGTAACCAGTGTCAGGCTTACCAGTCCTCCCTTTTCCCGACATGCAAGTGCTGCTGCCAGAAGTGTGATGAGAACGAACACCGCAACAACAAGCTCTTCAGTAAAAGACCATGAGCGGTGGATGACCTTACGGGAAAATACATTTCCCACAGTCAGCACAAGGATCAGCAATGTAGAAAGGACCAGTACAACTTTTTCTACTGCTGCCAGTGCGTTCATAAGTTTTTTGTACACTTTCATTACTCTTTCCCCTTTTTGTATTTTTTCCGGTTTTTCAGATCACTACCTGCAATTCGGAATCGGATTCGGACAAAAAAATCCGTCCCTCTTCAGGGACGGATAATAAAATTCCGCAACCACCCTGTTTCTCCATTGAAACAAGTACGATTCTGCAACGTACCGGCATACGCGGCTTCTGTAACGGGAAGCACCCGTGAAAACCTACTTACTTATGGAAAAACTTTCGGCTTTCCTTCTCAGGGATGATATTCAAGCCAGTTCCGACGCTGCATCACACCAGCCGCAGCTCTCTGAAGACGGTTCCTCTGTCTCTACTGATTCCCTTCATGGAATTTGTCACTATTATGTATTAACTCTTTAGCAAGCTAAAATAATTTTAACTCTGTTTCCTTTGATAGTCAAGATTTTTTCTCCAGAATATGACATTTTTTTCAGTCTTTTGCTCCTTCGCCCGCGAAATATTCTTTCACCAGTTTCACAACAACGCCGGAAAGCAGGAATACTGCAATCAGGTTCGGGATTGCCATCAGACCGTTGAAGGTCTCCGCGATACTCCAGAGAAGTCCCAGATCCATAGTCGCGCCAACGATCGCTACCAGAGCGTACAGCACCATAAACGGCTTGATAGCTTTTTCCTTAAAAATAAACTCCGCACATCTGGCTCCGTAAAGTCCCCAGCCGATGATGGTGGAAAATGCGAAACAGCACATGGCAACTGCTGTAAAAATAGAAACCCAGTTTCCGTAAGTGTTGGTAAAGCCCTGAATCGTAAGCTCCGCTCCTGCCGCGTCACCGTATCCCACCGGCACACCGCTGCAGAGAATAACAAGCGCGGTCAGTGTACAGATCACGATGGTATCGGTAAATACCTCAAAGATTCCAAAGAGGCCCTGTTTTACCGGTTTTCTGGTATCTGCACAGGCATGTGCGATGGAGCCGGTACCAAGACCTGCCTCATTGGAAAAGATACCTCTGGATACACCTTTTTTCATACTCATGAAAAAGCTTCCCACTGCACCGCCGGTAACAGATGCCGGATTAAAAGCTCCGCTGATGATGGATGAGAAAACGCCCGGAACGTTTCTCCAGTTCATCACTACTACACCGATGGCAAGAACAATATAAAACAACGCCATAAATGGTACAAGCTTCTCGGTGACCTGACCGATTCTCTTGATTCCTCCAAGGAGAATCAGTCCGACCAGAATTGCCAGTACGATTCCCATTACCAGGTTCACGGTAGATGTATTGTCTGCTGCAATCACATGATAGTTGATCAGCGCAGAGTCAACAGCAGTCGTAATGGTATTGACCTGTGTGGCATTTCCGGTTCCGAAAACAGTCAGCACACCAAAGGCAGAAAACAGATACGCAAGCCAGTGCCAGTGCTTCTTGAGTCCGTTCTTGATGTAATACATAGGACCGCCGACCAGATCTCCATTGGCATTGGTCTCACGGAAATGTACCGCAAGTGTAACCTCGGAAAATTTCGTACACATTCCAAGAATTGCGGAAACCCACATCCAGAATACAGCTCCCGGACCTCCAATGGCGATTGCTCCTGCGACACCTGCAATATTTCCGGTTCCTACGGTAGCAGCCAGAGCGGTACAGACAGCCTGAAACGGTGTCAGACTTCCGTCAGAAGCTTCTCTCTTTCGAAGCATACGTCCGATGGTTACTTTGATCGCATAAGGAAACTTTCGGATCTGAAGAAAATTCGTGCGGATACTTAAATAAAGACCCACACCAATGATACAGATCATTGCAGGAACGCCCCAGATAAAATTGTTTATGGCAGCATTCACTGATTCAATAACAGATAACATTCTATAACCCTTCCCTTATTTAATTTTATTTTTCTGCGCTGTATTGTCTCCAGTGCAAAAAAGCGGCTTTTTGGATTATACCATGTTTTCTGTCAAATGTATAAGAGAAAAGCTTTATAATTTTACTACGATAAAGAAATAAAGTAAATAATACAGATGCCTCTATTCTCCCGCAGCATTATTTTTCCCTGTCGTCCTCCAGAAAATTAAAAATGTATCTCCAGTATTTTTCCAGTGTCTTACCACGGCTGCCGTAGATCTCATGCTTCGTCCCTATCATATGAATATAATCGCAGACCGTTTTTCCCTCGCGGTTGATCCTTCCGGCAAAATTCTTCAGAGCACGGACAGATACAAGATCCTCTGTCTGGGCCTGAACGAGAAGCATTGGTGCTGTATATTTTTTCCAGGCATAAAGGCGAAGATACCAGCTCATCTCGGCGGAGGCCAGAAGCCAGCCGTAGGACGGTGACCAGGTCTGGAGTTCCTTTTTCTCAGCGCGGAGTTTTTTGTAACGCTCATATCTCGGTCTGGATGTGGCAGAACTTGTCTCAAAGGCCCCGCTTCCGTCATAAGGCTTCTGACCTGCTACGTACTCCTCCTCTTTTCCCAGAATACATTTCTCTACCGCGATACCGGTGGCTGCCGGCCATGGTACATTTCCGGTAAGCGGCCGGATCATCGGCGAAGAAAGGATCACCTTATGGAACCACTGCGGTTCCCAAGCTGCCGCGATACCGCCGATAGCCCCTCCCATGGAATGTGCAAACAGATCCAGCGGCAAATCCGGATATGCTTTCTTTATATAACGGCAGGCCTTCAGAAAATCCCGGATATATCGTCTCCAGGTATCAATGTGTACCAGAGACGGATCTGCAGTAAGACGGTAGCTTCTTCCATGTCCGCAGTGTTCCGGTATGTATACATGATATCCCTCTTTCAGAAAATAATACGTCACTTCATCATACTTCACGGCAGACTCGGTAAAACCATGGCTGATAACAATAACGCCTTTCGGATCATCAGCCAGATACTGCAGCATATGGATCTTTCCGGTTATTCGTTTATTCTCATTGCGAAACGGATAATCAGCGCCCGGCACATAAAGCTCCCGCCTGCGGGCGGCAAGGTACGGAGCAACTGTATCATTCATAACTTCTTCATATTCATTTTCATTTATGATTTCCATTCAATATCCTCCACATATATTCTGTCTTCACTGTAATAACTGTAGTTTCACATAATCGTACATGATCTTCTGTTTACAGGATACCAGAATTCCGCTTTGCAGGCAATTGTTTTTAGTCCATTTTGCTCTTTATTATGTAGTAAAAATGCCCGGCTCTGAAATTTCGGGGCCGGGCATTTTTGTCTGTTCTTAAATTGTTTTATGCTTAATAGAATTTCACAATATCCTCAAGCTCTTTACGTTTCGGACGAGCAGGTTCCTCTGCTGCTTTTCCGATTGCGATCACAGCTACCACAGTCTCAGTCTCCGGAACGGAAAGGATCTCACGAAGCTTATCTCCGTCACGCAGTCCCATGATCAAGGTTCCGTATCCAAGCTCTTTCGCTTTCAGAACCAGGTTCTCATTCTGAAGTCCCAGATCATAGCAGCCCCAGCCGTTTCCAAGCTCATTGTCCGGTGTTCCGTCTTTCTGGAAACCGGCACGGTTATGTACAAATGTTGTAACGATCAGAGATGCATTTTCTGCTTTTGGCTGATTCATTTCCGGAAGGCATTCCTTCGAGATCTTTTTCACCATATCTTCTGAAGTTACACAATAATATCTTCCTGTCTCGGAATTCTTCCAGGACGGAGCCTCCTGTGCAGCTTTGATCACAGTGAGCAGATCATCCTTTGTGATTTTTCCTTCCGGTCTGTATTTACGGATGGTTCTTCTTTCTTCGATCAGTTTCTGAAATTCCATGTTGATCCTCCTCGTCTGTATGATGCGGAATATAGATTTTTTAATTCTGCAGGTATTTTGTGCTGATTTATGTTTTCTATTGTTACACTTAACTGAAATTATTTTAACACAATACCGTGATGAAATCAATTTCTACTGCATAGAACGCGTGCTTCGTAAACAACATCTTAAAACATATTGCTCATCTTTACAGCGGACTTATCTGATTCCGTTAAAACTCCAGCATCTGTCTGGAATCCGCTCCATCCTTCTTGAAATCCGCATTCAGGAATTCGATCTTTTTCGCATATACCTTAATGAGATTCATTGTATGCGGCATCTTTTTCAGCGCATCCAGCGGGATCTTCCGGAATTCTGCCGCTGCATTGTATTCCCCTGAAAACGGTGCAACTATCTCCGCCACACCGGTCACCTGCATTCCTTTCAGCTTACCGAAGCCTTCATACTTGTCATAAATGGCCAGGCACACATTCTTGTTTTTTTCCAGGGCATAAAATTTCTCTCCACCCTCAGAAAACATCCAGAATGCTCCGTCATGATACGTATATTCGATCGGTGTGCAACGCACAAAATCTCCCGCTGCCGTTGCCAGTACACAGGTTTTGTTAGCCAGGATATATTCTTCTACCGCCTGCTTCAGCTTAGTCTTATCCATTTTTACTGCCTGCGCGTCTTTTTTCTTCCAGTAGGTCGCTGCCTCCTCATATTCTTCATGAGAAAGATCCGTGTTCTCCGGAATCTCCTCATACTCGTCCTTGTCCAGACAGAGCGGAATTCCGGTTACACTGTTTACGTTGATGCCGCCATACCAGGTTCCTGTTACTTCCAGAATATCCCCAACCTTATAATCTGTAGAATATTCATCATTTTTTTTGATCACTTTGATCTTTGCCATTTTTTACGCCTCCTGTTTTCACTGACGGTCCATACCGGCACATCTACTTTTTATTTTTATACAAACGGATTATAAAATCTTCCGAAACGGATCGTTACCGTAAGGCTGATCACAAGCAATACCACACCCAGTCCCAATGTCAGGAAATCTCTTTTCTCAAAAGGTCTCTTCATATACCAGCTGCGCTTTTTATTCTTTCCAAAGCCCCGAAGCTCCATGGCATTGGAAATCACATCGATCCGGTTCAGACTGGTGAGGATCAGGGGCAGGAGGATATTTACTGAATTCTTAAGCCTTGCAAAAAAGTGCTCGTTTTTTCCAAGCTCCACGCCTCTGGCCTGCTGCGCCTGGCTGATGCTGTGGTAGTCTCTCTGAATATCCGGAATGTACCGAAGTGCGATGGCAACGGAATATCCCACTTTATAGGAAATACCGATGCTGTTCAGGCTGGCAGCAAACTCACTGGGATTGGTCGCCGAAATAAAAAGAATCGCCACCGGCAATGCCACAAAATATTTCAGCGAAATATTCAGCATATAAAACAACTGCTCCTGTGTCACATCATATCTCCAGAACAGATGACACAGCACATGCTTCGTTCCATACAGTGTTGTACCCTGATTCGGATCAAACAGAAAAATGAACAGATTGTTCAGGAGCAAAAATACCAGCATAAAGATCATCATAAACCGGACTTCTTTAAACCGGATCTTACTGAGTTTAAATGCAGCAATGCTGACTGCAAATAATCCCAGCAAAACCCAGGTATTATAGGTGATCATACTTGCAAAAGTAAACAGAAGGAAAAATGCCAGCTTCGTTGTACCGGTAAGCTTATGTACCACGCTCTCCCGCGGCAGATAATTCAGTACTGTCTTAGCAGCCATGGCTACGCACCTCCCTGTCTTCTTTTATGAAACGTTCTACAAATGCTTCCGCCGGTGTGATATCCAGATGATTGGCCAGCGTAAATAAACTGGTTTCTTTCAATGCCGCTTTTTGTATCAGCTCCGGATCACAGAGAACTGCTGCCGCGCTGCGATCTGCGATCAGTCTTCCATCTGCAAATACAAGGGCACGTGGTGTATATTCCAGCATCAGATGCATATCGTGAGTGATCATTACAACTGTCACTCCCTGTTCATTTAACCCACGTAAGAATTCCATAATTTCCGTATAGTGGTAAAAGTCCTGACCTGCCGTAGGCTCGTCCAGAATGATCAGCTCCGGACTCTGTACAAGAACACTTGCGATCGTCACACGCTTTTTCTGTCCGAAACTTAAAGCAGATACCGGCCAGTTACGAAAAGGATAAAGTCCGCAGACTTTCAGGGTCTCTTCCACCTTTTCCCGGATCTCAGCCTCGCTTTTCCCCATATTTTTAAGACTCAGTGCCACCTCATCAAAGATCATTGTCTTGGAGATCATCTGGTTCGGATTCTGCATCACATATCCGATATGCTTTGCTCTGTGGCGTATATTTTCTTTAAGAAGATCATTTCCGTTAAAAAGGATCTCACCGGAATCCGGTGTTTCAAAGCCGCAGATCAGCTTGGAAAATGTAGATTTTCCGGCACCGTTTTTTCCTACAATGCTTACCATCTCACCTTTTCCTATAGAAAGACTGACGTCACAGAGCGTCTGGTGATCTTTCGTGTAGCCAAAACTCAGATTCTTCACTTCCAAAAGAGGCGTTCTGGATTCTTTTGCCTCCGGAACAGGCTGTGCATGGAACCATCTGTGCATTTTTGTGCGATCTGCCTCATTGATCACAACCGAATCCACATGAGCAGGTTTTTTCTCCGGAAGAATATCCACACCTGCATAGCGCATAGCTGTCAGATACAGGGGTTCACGGATTCCGTTCTCTCCCAGAAGTCCGGTGGAAAGCAGCTCATCCGGATGAAGGTCTGCCAGGATTCCACCGTCCTTCATAAGAATGATACGATCCACGTTTCTCCATAACACATCCTCAAGACGATGCTCAATGATCACTACCGTTGTATCTGTCTTTTCCTGGATTTCATCGATCAGCTCAATGGTCTGTTTGCCTGTGGCCGGATCCAGATTAGCCAGCGGCTCATCAAATAAAAGGATCTTTACCTGATCCACCATAACACCTGCAAGACTTACTCTCTGCTTCTGTCCGCCGGAAAGTTCATGCGGTGCATAGTCCAGATGGTTCTCAATTCCTACAAGTTCTGCCGCATGACGCGTAATCTGGTGCATCTCATCCTGCGGAACACAGCTGTTTTCCAGTGCAAAAGCAATGTCCTCACCCACCGTCAGTCCGATAAACTGTCCATCCGGATCCTGAAGTACAGTTCCCACATGGGCAGACAGTTCAAAAATGCTGCTTTTCGGTGCGTTCACTCCATCCACGATCAGCTCTCCAGTGCACTCGCCCGGATTGGAAAAAGGATTCAGTCCGTTGATACAACCGGCAAGAGTACTTTTTCCACAGCCGGACGGACCTGCAATAAGAACTCTCTCGCCGGGATAAATATCCAGATCGATCCCGGTCAGCGTGGGCCGCTTCTGAGCACGATACTGAAATGTAAAGTTTTTAAAAGAAATAACAGGAGATTTTTTCTCAGTCATGTATAAATACCTCTGTATATCATCAATAGAAGAAAAGCCTTTTCATATATGCCTTATGAGCACAATGAAAAGGCTTCTTGTCAATGGTTTACTCCTGGTCCAGAGAACCTTTCTTTGCAATAGTCTTCGTATAAGCAAGAATCAGAAGTCCGCCTACTACAGCTCCTGTAATGGTGTTGGAAACTGCTGCAAACGCTCCCTGTGCAAATACCTTGTTTGCCGGTTCTGCATAGATCAGAATATCAAGTACAGGTGCTACAACAACCCAGCCCACTACATGTGCGATCACATTCGCGATCACAAAAAGTGTTACCTTGCCTTTGCCGAATTCACCTTCCTGGACATCCAGCTTCTTTGCAAAAATACCGATCACTACGCCTACGAAAGCGGAAGTGATAACCCAGCTCCACCATGGGCTTCCGCCCCAGGACAGGTCTACCAGAGTATGTCCGATAAAACCGATCAGACCGCCTGCAACCGGCCCGTACATGGCAGCTAAAAGAGCCAGTACTGCATACTGAAGGCTGATGTTCGTGTTCGGTACCGGGCTTGGAATTGCCACAAAACGTCCAAGCACAAAGAACAGTGCCGCACCTATACCAATAGCCACAACATTTTTGATGCCGTTATTGTTTTTCATAGTCTCGTCCTCCTCAAAAAATGTTCCACCACAGTATACGACTATTCTGAAGAAATTGTCAATGGACAGAACGACGGCCTTTCCGGTTTACAACATAAATTCCCACGCACACCAGAAACAGTGCGATCAGACTTCCCATATTAAACGCCTGACGCACCTCGCCAAGCATCAGCGCTGACAGGATCACACTGAAAAGCGGATTCACAAAACCGAAGATCGCCACCTTCGACACATCATTCCATGCAAGAAGCACTGACCAGAGTGTATAGGCCACTGCCGAAACCATGGCAAGGTAAAAAATAATCCCGATGCCACCGGCTGTTACATGTCCAAGATGTCCGCCCATCCCTTTTCCGATGAGAAACAGTATGATCCCGCCCATGGTAAACTGAGTTCCGCTGAGTATCACAGGCGATACTTTTCTGGAAAAAATATTGATCAGTACTGTGGACATTCCATAGGAAATCTGGGCGATCAGTACAAAGCCCTCGCCTGTAAGCTTAAATCCCGCGTCCATGGAATTTCCCATAAGATTGATTACTACTACACCTGCAAATCCCAGGATACAGCCGAACATTTTTCGCCCGGTCATGCGCTCCTTACGGAAAACAAGGCAGGATAACAGGATCGCGATAAAATTTCCAAGTCCTGTGATAATGGCCCCTTTCACTCCCGATGTGTGCGCTACACCTATGTAAAAGAAAAAGTACTGGCATACAGTCTGGGCCAGGCATACCGGCACTGCGTATTTCAGAATATTTCTGTCCGGGAGCATGATCTTTCGTTCCTGAATTGATGCAAAGATCAGCACCAGGATTCCTGCCAGTGCAAAACGAACTCCTGCAAAAACGATCTGGCTGGCTGTATCCGCAGAATCCACCTGCATCAACCGGTAGCCCGTTTTGATCACAGGAATCGCACTTCCCCATAGGAGGCAGCACACACAGGCCAGTGCTGCTACCACCCAGGTTTTGGTTAAGGTTGTTTTATTTTGGTTCATTTTTTAATTCTCTCTTTCTGTTACAGCACATAGCAGTCATACCGGATCGCCTTTCCCTTCAATGTATAGGAAGGCTCCCTGCCTGCAAGACATTCACTTTTCAACGGACGCTTGACAATGATTCTGGACGGTTCTGCCTTGATGGCTGCGTCAAAAAGGTCTGTTTCCTCCGAACACGGTGGCTCCAGTTTCTGGATCAGCTGAAGCTTTTTGTTGATCAGACTGGACTTCTGCCTTGCCGGAAACATGGGATCCAGATAAATCACATCTACGGGATCCAGAAGCTTTGACATACATTCTACGCTGTCTCCCTCCACCACTTTCATGCGACCGGCGATATCTTTTAAGACCTGATTTTTTTTCGCGCGGCGGATCGCATCCTTCAGAAGTGCGGCGATCACCGGATTCTGCTCGTATAAAGTCACCTCGTACCCCTGTGCAGCCAGGAGAAAAGCATCTTCTCCCATGCCTGCAGTGGCATCGATGGCTTTTCGTCCTTCTTTCTCGGATTTGGCGGCTTTCACCAGCATCTCATGCTGCAGTCTTCCGTTGGTCACTCTGTGCATCATCGTCTCCGCAAAGTCTCCCTGATAGGTCAGACCGAACCCCGATAAAGAAACTCCTTTGGAATCAAAATGGATCGTCAGATATTCTCCCGGCTTATCCACGATCGGCGCTCCTGTCTTCCTGGAAAAAGACTCTGCCATATCTCTCTGTCCACCTTTTCCAAGACAGACTACGATCTTATTGTTCAATTCTTTACTCTCTCTTTCGCTTTCTGTATTTGCTTTCATTTTACCTTTTTGTCATCTCAAAAGCAATGGTTCCTGTTGCGGGCATTCCGCTTCATTTTTCTTTGCAGATCATATTTTCAATATATTCCGCTGTCTGCTGCACCTGTTCCTGATTCGTCAGTTTCGGAACTCCATCACCCTTCTGAGCCCCATAGCAGCCAAAATATCCGTGACAGCCACCGTCCAGGATCTCCTCTTCAAAATTCTCCGGCAAATTGCCCCGGTTCTTCTCATAGGATTCCCTGTTCAGCACCCCATCTTCCGATCCGTAAATACTGAGCACTTTAAGCTGCGTTTTGCTTAAATCGCTGGTGGAATATGCGGCCAGTAATATCAATCCGTCATACTCATCCACATGCTTCGATACATAGCTGGCAGCCATGGCTCCGCCCAGGGAATGTCCTCCAATATACCAGCTTCTGATTTTGGGATATTTTTCTTGGACCCCATCTGCCGCACCTGGTTTCAGCACAGCCAGATTTCCCGGCATTTTCAGTAATACACAGGCGATACCTTTTTTCGCACATTCCAGCAGCAGTGGCGCATAAGCTTTGCACTGCACCTTGCCGCCCGGATAAAAGATCAGTCCATACGTCGGATCCTCCGGCATAAATGTGATCATATTTCCGTTTTTTTCTATCTGTACATCACTGCCCTCATATGCCATCGCTGCAGCTACTGTATCATCAGCTCTGTAATAGTCAGAAACATATAAGACACTGCCAAGCCCCAGAATGAACACCAGTGCAAGACATATGAGCGCTATTATTTTTCCTTTTTTCTTCATGCGTTCCTCTCTTTTTACAGTGTTCTTTGCTCCATCTGAATACCTGTTCTTATTTTTGCATATTCATATTAACGTTTATATGATACTGAAATCTATTGCTTAATACAAGTATTGTTTGGTTGAGAATGATTTCCGTCACAAATTTACGGATGTTTTTCCCCTTAACAACCCTCCCTTTTTGGTCTATAATCAATACATATAAAAAGCTCACAGAAAGGGTTCACTTATGATGAAGAAGAAATACACGATAGGTGTTATGATCGGAAATGCGATTTCTCCTCACATAGTCGAAGTAATACAGGGAATCTGCTATGCTGCCAGAAGTATGCAGATCGATGTTTTCTTTTTTCTTGGAATTCACAGCGGATACTATTATAACCTCAGCGAAGGAGAAGATACTGACAGGGATTTTGACTATCAGTTCAATGTCGTCTATGATTATCAGACATTTGCAGGTATTGACGCTCTGATCATCGAATATGGGTCACTAAGCCTTTTTCTTAATGAACAGGAACAGAAAAAATTTCTTCATAAATTCGAAAACATTCCAAAGGTTATCCTGGAAGAAAAATACAATGCACCTCTTACTACCACCATCATCAGCGATAATTACCATGGAATGTATAACATTGCCGAACATCTGATCAAAGACCACGGATACCGTAATTTTACATATCTGTCCGGTCCCATAGGGATTACAGACGCTGACGAACGCAGACAGGCTGTTTTTGATGTAATGGAAAAATACCATATTTCTTTTGACGAAAGCAGAATCCGATATGGTAATTTTTCTTCTAATGTTCAGGCACAGATCAATGATCTTCTGGATCATTTTCCGGATATGGAAGCGATGATATGCGCCAATGATGGCATGGCATACACTGCTTATAAGGAATGTACCAGACGCGGACTGACCATAGGAAAAAATATCGCGATCACCGGCTACGACGATTACGATCTGGCCGGAATCATGGATCCACCACTTACAACAGTTCTACAGAATTCAAAGGATATGGGATATATGGCTGTTATAGGCGCAACAGAGCTCTGCAATGGCGAAAAAAATCATACGGTCGTAGTTCCGGCCCGTACTATAATCCGTGAATCCTGCGGCTGCCACGAAAAACAATTTCTGGCATCTCCAACTGAACGTCCCAGATACACAGACTGGAAAAGCACCTGTACACAACAGATATCTGAGATTTCGAAGGAAATTCTTTCTGAAAATACAGCAATTTATGTGAAGCTCCAGTTTACCCACTGTCTGAGCGAACTGATGGAATCAGATTTCCGCACGCCTGAAAGCGAGGAAAAAGTAAGAACCGGTCTTCAACGCCTGATGACTAACCGGATGTTTAAAGGATTATCCATGCGAAGCATTATCCAGATGCTGGAACAATATATTGATAACTGGCTGGATGTTGAATTAAACCAAGCTGAAGTCAACCGGACAGCCATTCAGAATCTGATCCTGCGAAAAAGACAGATTCATGAAAAGTCCAGCTGCTACATGGTCCGCAGGGAAAAGAATCATATGGAAGATTTTTTGCATAAGAGCTGCTTTCTTCCGCTTATTTCCAGAGATATGCTCTCTTCCATAGAAAGTGAGCAGGAACTGTACAGAAAAGCTTTGATCAAACTGGCTTCCCTGGATGCTGCCAGCTCCTATATTTATATTCTGAAAGAGCCTGTTGCTCATTATAAAGGGGAAAAATGGAGCTGTCCGGATGAACTGTATCTGGCCGCTTACCAGGAAGGAACGGATATATATTCTTTTGAAAAAGAAGATCGCCCCAGACTCTACGCCAATATTTTTAACAAGAGCCGCCTGAAAGTCCGCCACATGAATGATAATTACAGCGTTTCTGTCTTCTGTCTCTTTTCAGGTGAAATGCAGTACGGTGTACTGGCTGCGGAGATCGATCCTTCTGACATTGTTCTGTTTTATCTGATCAGCCGGGAAATCGGAAACATGCTCAGACTTTTTCAGCAGACAAAAGAACAATTACATATGCGCCAGCAGTTGGAGCATCTTGTTCTTGAAATACAGGAGAAAAATGAGGTTCTGAATTTTATCTCGGAATCGGATCCTCTGACTAGCTGCCTGAACAGAAGAGGCTTTATCGAAAAAGCTCTCGGATTCAATCACGAACATAAGGGACAAAAAGCACTGCTCCTGTTTGCGGATCTGGATCATCTGAAAGAGATCAACGACGTATTCGGCCATGCAGAAGGAGATTTCGCCATAAAACACTGTGGTAAACTTCTGAAAGAACTGGCCGGTGAGAACGGAATTGTCGGTCGTATCGGCGGCGACGAATTCTGTATTCTCATTCCCGGAAACAGCCAGACCGGAGAAGATTTCATCCGTCAGGTTCACATATCCGGCGAAACCTTTAATCTTCATTCCGACAAGGCCTATTATGTCGAGATATCACTCGGTTTCACACTGATCCTCTGTGACAAAACACTTCAGATCACAGAAGAAATGAAAGCCGCTGACCAGGCTCTTTATGCTGCGAAAAAGAAACGCAGGAGGTCAATTCGAAAATAATATAGATAAATGATAAAATTACCAGAAGCTATAGTAATTTAATAAAGTCCCTCTCCGCTTTTTATTGCTCTTCGCGCTCTCACGGGACTTACTTGATTCGGTTAATTGTAATGTATCAGAAATCAGAATCTCACGACATGAAGTGAAAGAAAGATGTTTGCAGATATACAATTGTGCATTAACATTAAAAACATCCGACACAGCAATTCATGTTCTGAGATTCTGAATGAATTCAATGTAATTCTTATCCCCGCAAAGCTGCAAGATATCCCATCAGACGCTCTCTCTGTCCGCTCTCCAACTCTCTGAAGCTCTCCAGAAGAGTCTCTTCATCCTTATTCAGGGCTATCATGTAGTCCATTTTTCCCTTTCCTGATGACTTTCCCTCTGCCAGTAATTCATATGGTGTAACCTTTAGTACTTCACATATTTTCAGTATTTTATCTGCTGACGGATTTGTTTTTTTTCTTTTCCAGTCACTGATGGTACTCTGGGAAATCCCGGTCTGTTCGGAAAACTCTTTCTGGGACATACCTTTTTTTACAAGCAGGTGAAATATTTTTTCGCTGATCAACATAGAGGCTTTCCTTTCCTGATTTTATGGTTAATTCTTTTGTTTTTATTATACACCACTTTACAACTTTATAAATAATGCTCCTGCTTAACAATCGCCTGTTT
>OLNJ01000464.1_pt1 | contig 34397 bp, 23 predicted proteins | sample 1672191 | NCBI WGS metagenome assembly OLNJ01 (sample SAMEA3136657, study PRJEB25190) | human gut metagenome | biome: human gut; feature: human-associated habitat; material: faeces | place: Austria | collected 2013 | reverse complement strand
AGATAAAGATGGAAAGGAGTGACGTCAGATGGCAAAAAAGAAGAAAAAACAGATGCGGGAAACCTTGTACTGTCCATATTGCAAAAGACCAGGGGTACTTAGGCCTGCAGCCTATGTCTATGGGGATAACAACCTGGATCCGGAGAAATACCTGTATGTATGCAGCGGCTATCCTTCCTGTGATTCATACATTGGGGCACACAAAAAAAGTATGCGTCCCATGGGAACCATGGCTGACAGCAATCTGCGTAATAAGCGGATCGAAGCACACAGAGCTTTGGATGCAATCTGGAAAAATGGTTATATGACCAAACACAGCACATATATCTGGCTTCAGAACCGTTTGAATCTCCGGGAAAAGGACACACATATCGGGAAATTTTCTTATTACCTGTGTGAACAGACCATCCGGGAATGTACAGACTTTATAAAAAGCCGAGAGGAGAAAAAGAAATCCCCGGATAAAATAAGCGTGGCATGACGGAAAGGATGGATGCCCTTGAGACTACAGGCGACAGAAGATGATGTATATCATCTGATGGACCTTAAAGAACAGTATTTTATTATGACAGCAATATGCAGTGTGGCAGAGGGAATCAGCGCATATTTTTTCATATACCAGAAAAGATGCTGGGATCTTGTATATTTGTGTACTGCACTGACGCTTGCGATAATCCTGCTTCTTCGTCAGGCCATAAAAATCAGCCGGAGGATCATGGAGGCAGAAAACTGTTATATGGCACTTGAAGAGGACAGCCTGGCAGTCTGCCAGCCGGAAAAAAACGGAAAATATGAGTCCTGCAGGATCTTTTACGATGAGATGGATAAGATCGTAGAAGGAACCAGACGGGGAATTCCGGAATTTTATATCGTGATCCGAAAAGAAGGGAAAGAACAGAAAAGCTTTTTCCTTTTGGATGAAGAAGAACAGGAACGGGATGTTTTCTGTGTACGATCCTTTGGCTTTGACAATCAGGGATTCATGGAGTTTTATCGGAAACTCAGGTGGATCGTACCGGGAAGAACAAGGATTATCGGGACCAAAACACAGGAAGTATGGAAACTGCGGCGGCCGAATATCGGAATCTGTACGGCAGCAGGCATGCTTTTGGGGTATGTACTTCCAAAACTCCTGGAAATGATGTATGGGTAACAAGTTATATGAAAGAAAACAGATCAGAAGCAGAGATTAGAAAGAGTGAAAATGACAAGGAGGAAATGTCATGAGATGGTATACAGCAATCGGAATGAAAAAAGATGATGCAGATGGAAGGTTTTGTGTCTGGGTAGATGGGGAAGAAAAAGTACTTACAGAAATGGAAACTATTTTGTGGGCTGCGCTCACCTGGTCTTTCTGTGAAGAGGATAAGGTCCACTCCCAGATGCATCGTCTTCTTGTATTTAGCCTTGGAGAAAAACAGGCACAGGAATGGGCGGACAAAGAGGATTTTCAGTTTTGCCTGAACCGTCTGGTAAAGCGGGGCCTGGTTGTGCTGACAGAAGGATGTACCAGAGAGGAAGCTGTATACAGCATTATCAGCCGGTCAGTCATGGCTCCCATGGCCTTTTCACGGACAGAACGCATGAAGCATTTTATGGAAGCCCTTTCCATGGGAAAAGGACTGAAGTTTTCACTGAGGGCTTTTAAAAAGCCGCTGCTTACAGAAGAGGAATACCAGCTACTTTCCTATCTTCAAAGAGAAGGGGATGTTTCCTGCCACCTGAAATGTTTAAAAGAAGAGGCAAAAAGCAGGGAACCCAATTTAGCAGATTCCCTCCAGGAACAGATACAACGAGAATTTATAAGCCGTGTAGCGCAGCTTTACTATAAGAAACAGCTTGTGATCGACAACATAAGAAGGGAGGACTGCCTTGAAGCAAACGGAACATCCGTATTGGCACAGGCTGTATAGATGCTTGGAAGATTTTGGAACACGTTATCAGAATATACCGGATTTTTTTAAGGACAGGATCCAGCGATATGGTATCCTGTCTCTTTTTATCCTGCTTTTCGGATCATTTATGGGAACATGGATGAAAGATAAAACTTTTATTTTCTGGTCTTTCCTGCTTGGGATTATCGGGTTTATAAGAACATATCTTATTTTCCGCACCGCGGATAAAAAGACCTATGAAATCGTGGAAGGGCTGGTAACCGGGATAGACGGGAAAAATCCCTTTGCAAGATTACGGAAGATCCAGGTAAGTGATCCGGCCGGACGGCAGAGTGAACTTTTGCTGGATAAAAACGTAAAAGTTTTGGAGGGAAAACGCTACCGGTTTTATTTTGGCATAAATGAAAAGAAGCTGGTAGGAATCCGCCGGGTGGATGCAGCACTCAATAACGGGACTTTTTTGGGAAACGAAGAAATATAAGAGGAAGAGATCCATTTTATAGCAGGGAGGGGAGCACCAGGCATGGTTCGATTCCATGCTGCCCTGTTTCCGCAAAAGACTATTGCGGGAAATACAGCAAAGGAGAGAAGGATATGTCAGAAACACTACAGGGAACCGTGAAATGGTTCAGCGCACAGAAAGGATACGGTTTTATCACCGGTGAAGATGGGATTGATTATTTCGCCCACTTTTCGGAGATCCAGATGGATGGATACCGGAAATTAAGCGGTGGCCAGCCGGTCCTTTTTGAAGCAGGGACGGATGCCAACGGGCGAAGCCTTGCCAAAAATATTTCCCCGGCGGATCCAAACGCTGAGTAAGACGTTTTCATAGTGCATGTACAGATTACCTATTCCCCTCAGATACATGCATTTATGCAGACGGATGAAAAGACAGGCGGTATCATGCCGCCTGTCACAACATGTAGCAGAATAATAAAGATAACTCACACAATAACACAATATATAGTTAAAATTAATTGACAACCACAAAATGTTGTGGTAGTCTTTAAATGAAAAATAATTTAACAGTCTATAAAAGACTGTGGTTATTCTTTAGTTCCGGACATTCCGGAAGAAACACTTTGGGGCGGTCTTGCCCTTAATGAGAAAAAATGGATATGCAAAATATAAGGAAGATGCAAGAAGGAAAGAAGATTCTTTTTGTGTCTTTTTTTATTGCATAAAAAGCAGAAAGGAGGAGCACGAATGAAACTGTCAGTTAAGGAAACTGCAAAAAGAAATACCTTAAGAACATCAAAAAAAGAAAACACATTGTAAAATCAGGAGGGTCGATTATGGAGACAATTAAATGGGAAAACGCAAATGCACTGGAAATTGGAATGCTTATGGAGATGGCAGAAGACGGCTATGTATTTTGCATCGAAGATGGAAAGATACAGGCTGTTGAAGTCCGGATTTTCAGCTAGCATGGAAAGGCGGACATTATGTATTATAAAGATGACTTTTATAAGGAGTTCCGGACAGAAAAGGAACTGTGCGAGTATCTGGAAGAGATAGACAGCCGGGCAGAATGGATCCGGATCACCAGTAAGAAATTAAAGGTGGCAGCTGCAGGAGAGGAAACCTGTACAGAGGTTCCGGGCATTTCCCTGGAAGCACTGGAAAAAGATACCTTATCTCATTCCAGGCTGGTTCTTATCCTGCCCGAGAGGATCTGTTATATAGGAAATTCAGCAATCAAATCGTTGAAAGGACGGGCCAGGATTGATGGCAAAGCCCTGGCAGATGTCGATAAGAAAACACTGGCAGAGATCTTGAATAAATGCCTGAAGGTTGCAAGAGGAAGAGCACTGATCCGTTTCTGTGAAGGAAAAATAAGGGCAGTCCTGTCTGGTGATGAAAAAGATTATGCCATCATATCCATGCCGGATATGTACATGGTTACCTCGGCATATATCCATGGAGATTATGAGAAGGCAACGTTTTTAAACGGCTATGCAGATCATTATTCTGTTACGGCGTCCTGGCAGCTGGAAGATACGAAACTTACAGATGTTTATAAGGAACTGATGCAGAATTATGGAAGAAAGACCGATAAGGACATAAAAGCAGTTGTACGGATCACTACGTCAGACGTTGGTGTGTCCGGAGCGAATATTTTTTATTCCCTGCAGGAGCCGACAAGAAATGTGATCCTTGGCAATGCCCTGAAGGTTACGCACAAAAACTGTAAAGGAATGGAAGATTTCACGGAAAACATAGAGTCGATCTTTGATTACTACCGGGAAGTCTTAAAAGGGGTCATGCGGCTGTGTGATATCTGGATCGAGCATCCGGCAAATGCCATGGCAGGGATCATGAAGCAGGCGGGATTTGGAAAAAAACTGCTTGCAGAAACCGTGGAGCAGTTTAAGGCTACTACCGGGAATGAGCCATGCAGCGCATACGAGATCTACTGCGGGATCTGTGAATCCATTACCATTGCAAGGCAGGAAAAGACGAATGAGAGAGGACTTTTAGCTCTGGAAGAAAAAATTGCCGGCTGTGTGTCAAAACGCTGGCATGAATATGATATTCCTGGCACTGTAAAATACTAACAGGATTTAAAAGAATGGAGACAGCATGGACTGTCTTTTTTTGATGGGAGGAAAACATGAAGGTTACGAATGGAAAAGATGTGGCAAGACTGCTGGTAGATGAATACTTGAACTGCCATCCCACCGGACACAAAAAATTTATGGAGTCCATGGCAAAAGAGCAGCAGGAAATAAAAGACAATTACACTTATCTTGGGTTTGCCTGGCTAAAAGGTCTTTCAGAGGTCAGATATTACGACCTTCGAAACGAAGCATCGAAACTGATGGCCGATGATCTGTGTCTGCATGTAAAGGAACAGCCAGAAAGGGTGCGCCTGGTGTATGAAGGTGCAGAGGAAATGGAGATCAATCCTTCAGATGAAGAGCAGATGGCAAAAATGTTTACCTGCTACCTGCTTGCAGGAAGTATGGACGGATATGGGGAATTTGTGGATTATGCCCTTGATACCCACCGGACACTGCAGCAGAACCTGACACGTTTTTTTGTGGAATGGTTTGCAAAAGCAGAAAAAGGCTCTGCATTTTTAAAACGGGCAAAAATGGTGTATTCCAGGTATTCCCTGCCATATATCTAAATTACGGAGGTATGTGATGGATAGAAAACTTCCGGACTGGTTAAAAGAGAGCAGGGAGGCAGAAAAACTGATCGCATGGCTGAAATCGCCGGATTGTGAAGTAAAAGAATTTTCCGGACAGCTGTTTATAAAGGCAAGATATGGAAACTGTTTCTTTTTCTTTGACTGTTTAAAGGAAAACAGAAAAACAGACCGGAACTGGTGTGCCGTGATCCACATGCCGGAGTATTCCCTTTATGAAGCAGAAGATCTTTTTCTGAAGCCGATCGGGATACCGGATGATTTTGGTTTTCCTGTGCGTGAGGATCTGATCCCGAAACTGGAAACACAGATAAGCCGCATTGGAAAGAAACTTATCCGGGAACAATGGGATGAACTTTTGTTAAAAGGCGGGTATGCAGCTGCACAGATGATCCCGGAGATCAGCAGGGTTTATATCCAGCTAAATGCAGACCGTTTTATTAAAAAAGGAAAGCGGCCGGAGGATCTGATCTATCAGCCGCAGTTTCATTTTGCGGATATGAAGTGGGAATTTTCTGACTGGATGTTTCTGGAATATTTAAGCAACCCGCAGCGGGCAGCAGAGCTTTTCGCCCAGAAGTGGCTGCTTGAAAAACTTCCGGAGATCTCAAAAAAGAAGATTTGTATCGGATGTATCCGGGAGGAAATGGAAGAAATGTTAAAAAAGACTGGGACAGGGCCGGAGGCAAGCCTTCCGCGTTCTGCTTAGTATAAAAAATGAAAAAATCAGGAGGAAACGAATAATATGGGTAAATACAATTACATGAATCTGAACCAGAAGATGATCAGGATCCGGAAGAAAGTGCCGAAGCTGATCCGCAAACGGTACAGTGAGGACGTTACTTATGATTTTGTAAAACTGGATGATATTTATGAATGCCTGACACCGGCCCTTAATAAATACGGGGTCGATTTTGACATCTTAAGTGAAAGGCCGACACAGGTGGACGAACAGGGCAATTCCGTGTTTTTAAAGGAAATGGGAGCACTCTGGAGATATGAGGCTGACCTGGAGCTGTGCTGGACCAATGCAGACCGTCCGGGAGACAAGGTACGGAGCTTTTTGCATGTCATTGGAACCAATGAAGCACCGGATAAAGCAAAAGGTGCGGCATGGACGTATGGCCTGAAGTATTACTTCTTAAATAAATTCAACATCATGCAGGCATCCGGAATAGACGATCCGGACATGCGTGGGACGGAAAAAGAAGAAATGCCGAATCAGGAAGCTTCCGTAAAACCGGAAAAACCGAAAAAGAAACAGGAAAAGGCAGAAAGAAAAGAAACCGCAGCAAAGCAGGAGCAAACGGAACCGGTCAGGGAAAAGAAAACGGACCGTAAAAAACTGCGTGATGGAAATGCCATATCAGAAGGTCCTGTAAAAGTGGAATATGCAGTGACGGATACAGAAGAAAACCTTCCTGGACAGATGACTTTTGGAATGGAAGAAAGTGAAAGCGGACTGGAAGAATTTTCCGATGAAGAAACCAAAGCGGAAGATCCGGTTCAGACCGAGAAAATCTCCGTAGATGAGGAAATTACTGCCGAGACGGATGCAGACGGTTTCCGTGCAGTAAAAGAAACGGATGAAGTTCCATTTGATGAAGATGATGAGATTTCTTTTGATGCAGAAGAAGAGGAAGAAACACCAGAAGAGACTGCAGAGGAAGTGTTGGAGGATATGGCTCACGAAGAGGATGCAGAGGATGAAGTGAAATGGGCAGAAAAGGTTATCTGCAATTTTGGTGTCTATGCCGGAACCCCTCTTGGGGAAATGATGCAGGATGCCAGAGGTTACCAGACGATCAAATGGCTGGTACAGCGTTACAAAGGCCAGAATCAGGAAATACAGAAAGCTGCGAAGATTCTTTTGAATCATGAAAAGGAAATGCAAAAAGCAGCCTGAAAACAGATAAATAGTTTGAGGTGGCTCCGGGAACGGGGCCATCTTTTATGAAAAGGAGGAAGGCATGTATGCCAGAGAATCGTTTACGATCGCAGAAGTAGCCGATCTTTTGTCAATCCGAAGACTGAGTGATTCTTACCAAGACGAATTTCCGGTGGAATGTCCTTTTTGCGGGGATTTAAGAGGAAAATGCAGTTTTTGCATCCGCAAAAATGGAGAACTGAAAAATGTTTACCATTGCTATCATTGCGGAGCATCCGGAAACATGCTGACACTGTATGCGGAACTATCCGGCATTTACGGGAGAAACCGGTATAAAGAAGCCTACCGGGAGATAAAGCAGGCACTTTCTTTTTCTGGAACGGATAAAAGACAGCAGTCCACGACACGAAATGGTTTCGCTTCTATCGTTTCTAAAAAGAAACGCATTTCCCTTACGGAAGAGGAATGGGATTACCGGGACCATGTATATAAGGAAATGCTCACTTTTCTTAAGCTTAAGGAAACACACCGGAGGAACCTTCTCCTGCGTGGGCTGACGTTAAATGAGGTCAGACAGATGGAAGAACGAGGTTTTTTAAGTACGGATGAGGAGAATTCCGTGACCATTGCCAGAAAGCTCTTAAAAAAGGGATTTCGCCTGGATGGGGTTCCTGGATTTTTCATCAACCGGGATGGTGACTGGGAAGCTGCTTTTTATAGGAAGAATAACGGGTATCTTTGCCCGGTCCGGGATGGGAAGGAACGGATCATAGGATTCCAGATCCGGCTGGATGTTCCTTTAAAAGAACGGAAGTACCTCTGGTTTACCAGCAGCGGCTTAGAAAAAGGCACATCAAGCGGCAGCCCGGCAGGAATGTTTGGGAAAATAAAGGATGGCACGGTTTACGTAACGGAAGGGATCTTAAAGGCAGAGATCGCATGGATGTGTACAGGAAATCCTTATATCGGAGTCCCTGGAGTCTCCAATCATAAAGGACTGGAAACTGTCTTGCGAAAACTGAAAGAGCAGGGGTTAAAAAGAGTTTACGAATGTTACGACATGGATAAAATGATGGAATTGTCCTGTAAGCACGATGAAAAAAGTGCATGCCGGCAGTGTGAATATGAAACGAATCTGTATCATGGAGAATGCCCCAGAAAGCGCAGAAAGCGGGACATGATCCGAAAAGGCTGTATAAAACTATATGAGATCTGTGAGGAACTGAATGTGTCCTGCAAAAGAGTCACCTGGGATACCGATGCATCCGGTACCTGGATGGAACACTACAAAGGCGTGGATGACTGGATCCTTCAAAAAGAGGAAAAAGAACACAGGAAGACGGCATAAAATGTTTGGTCAGATAAAAGGGAAACTGGAAATTTTTTCAGTTTCCTTTTTATCTGGCTGAAAAAGCCGGAAGAAAGGAGAAAGCGATGCAGATAAGAGACGGACCAAAAGAAAACTGCAGGGAAAAAAGCGATCATGAAAGGAGAACGTGCACTTGGAAAAAAATTGGAAGAAAAGATGGATGGCGGGTGCGATGGCTTTTGCTCTGTGCTGCACTACGCTCTTGCAGACGGGAGCTTCTGCAGTATCCGCCGCTGAGGTGGGAGGCGTTTCCGCACAGAGCGAGACGCAGATCGAGGTACAGACAGAAACACAGACAGAAACGCAGACGGAGAAAAGCGAGGAGGAACTGATCGAGGAAACCGTTGCTGATCCGGAACTTGCGCTTATGGTTACCGAAGGGGAGGCCTTTGATATCCAGAATGATTTTACAGGACTGAAACTCTCTGAAGGAGACCATGTGGAACTGAAAAAAGCAGCAATGGAAGACGGGACTGTATTTGATTATAACCATGCGGGGACCTATAAATGCGTATATCTTGTTACGCCCGCATCCGGGGAAGCCTATCTGGTTGCCAGAAACATTACGGTGACACCAAGGGAAGCAGAAACAGACGGATCCAATGGCGGCCAGGAACAGGAAAGCGGCGATGACGAACCGGAGGCAGACCCCGTCCTCCCGACTATAAGCCCGGAAGATGCCCCGGAAACTCTGGAAGAGCCGGAAGAAACGGAGGAGCCAGAAGAAACGGAGGAGCCAGAAGAATTTTCCGATGAGGAACCAGAGGATGGAAGCCATCAGGTTGACATCGTACAGGGAAATGAATTCAATATTGAACTGGACCACGAGGACGGACGTTACCAGACGGGGGAGACGGTCAACTTTTCCGGTGATATCCCGCAGGGAAGCCTGATCGCAGTGGGAACAAGTCTTGTCGAAGCAAACCAGACAGAGAATACCGAAGATCTTCTGTATGCAGAAGTAAGCTACGATGAGGGAACAAATTCCTTCAGCTTTGAGATGCCGGAAGATGATGTTGCATTAAGTGTGCTATATGACCAGGCTGAGGGCGGTATTAGTACCATGGCAGCTTCCGATGGAGACTTGTGGGATGATTCAACAGACATTGAAGCTAATACCTATTACTATTATTCAGATGGAAAACTGCATCCTTTTGATTCTGTTATGGGACAGGGCGGAAATGATTCCTATAAGTATATCCGTTACAAAACAGGCGGAAAGACTTATACCGTCTATGCATACTGCATGCAGCACAGTAAACAGTCCCCGCCAAGTGGAACGACTTATAAAAATATGGTCGAACTGGATGAAGGCGGCGATGACCGTTATTTAAGGAAGGCCATGTTTTACGGATATGGCGGTCCCGGATGGGGCGGCACATTCAACGGCTATAATATCAAATCCATCATGGAAAAATACGGCTGTTCCTCCGAGACCCGTGCAATGCAGCATTATCTGGTCGATTATTTATATGACGGGGAATCCGGATTTGGCGGATCCCTTTCGACAACTGCCAAAAACATGTTAAAAGAGATCAAGGCAGCCCTTGCAAAGATGCCGGATCCAACGACCATGGAGCTGACACCTGGGCTCAGTGCTTCTGCAAATGGAAACCAGAGCCCGACCTTCACATGGAAGGCAAACGCAGCTTTTGTGATCACGGTCCATCTGGAAAAAGGGGTCTCCCTTGTAAATGAGACGACAGGGAAAACCGGGACCGGAAATGTGAGCGTAAAGGGCGGTGAAAAATTCCATCTGGAAGCAACCACCCAGAATATTGGAAGCCTGAAAGGAAAATATGCGATCACATCCAACTATCCGCTTAATTTCCATGCCATGCTCTTAAAGCTGGCGAACAGCCAGGATATCGGCTTTGGATATTATACCGATACACTGGAGCTGAACCTGGAGGTAGACTGGCCGGATGAAGCAACGGTCAAGATCATCAAAAAAGATAAGGGAAGCAACGCGCTCCTTGCAGGTGCCGTTTACGGCATCTATGCAGATGAAGCCTGCACGAAACTTATCAAAAAAATGCCGGCAACAAATGCAAAAGGGGAATCCGAAGTAAAGATCACCAAAACACAGGATACCGTTTACCTTCGTGAGATCTCAGGCCCGTCCGGATATGTGCTGGATACGAAAGCCTATGGGGTAAAGCTGGTCGTAGGGCAGACCGCTTCCAAGAACTTAACGGATAAAGAGCAAAAAGGTGCACTCACCATTTATAAAGAAGGAGAAGTGCTCACCGGAGCGACCGTCACGGAAAATGGTGTGACATTTACCTACGAAAAACGGAAATTGAAAGGAGCCGTTTACAGTGTTTATGCAGGTGCAGATATCAAGGCGGCAGATGGCACCCTCATCTATAAAAAAGGTGCGCTTGTCAAGGATAATCTGGTTACCGGAGATGACGGAAGCGTTACGTTAAAGAATCTCTATCTTGGCACCTACACTGTAACCGAGACGAAGGCTCCGGATAATTATGTATGCAAAGGAGAGTCCAAGACTGTTGAGCTTGCGTATGCAGGCCAGACCGTAGAAGTGCAGACTGGCAGTGCAACATTTTTAAATGAACGCCAGAAGGCAGCAGTCCGTGTGGAAAAACAGGACGAAGAGACCAAAAATCCGCTTTCCGGAGGTATTTACGGGCTGTATGCAGCAGAAGATATCAAAGTTGATGGTAAGACCGTTGTTCCCAAAGGAACACTGATTGAAAAAGCAACGACCGGAGCCGATGGAAAAGCTTCTTATAAAGCGGAACTTCCGATTAATTACAGCTACAGCATCCGGGAGATCCAGGCACCGGAACTTTACCTTAGAAACAGTGAGGATACTTACACCTTCACTTTTAAGTTTACCAATGATAAGGAAGAAAAGGTAAACTTTAGCCATACCTTTACAAATAAGCGTGTAAATGCAACGATCGACCTGGTAAAAGAAGACAGCGAGACAGGAAACAGCGCACAGGGAGATGCCGTATTTGAAGGAGCCATTTACGGGCTCTATGCAAGGGAAGACATTAACCATCCGGATGGCAGGAGCGGAGTCCTTTATAAAAAGGACGAGCAGGTAGCTACCCTGACGACCGATAAAGAGGGAAAAGCAAGCGTAAGCAACCTGTATCTTGGAAAGTATTATTTGAAGGAGATCACGCCTCCAGTAGGTTATCTTCTGGACGAAGAGGAGCATGATGTAAACTGCGACTACGAAGGAGACCAGGTAGAGACGGTAAAACGAAATACCGTTTCCAAAGAAGACGTGATCAAACAGCCATTCCAGTTGATCAAAGCAGCGGATAATGATAAGACCGATGCGGATCTTTTAAAAGGTGCCGGATTCTCTGCTTATCTGATCAGCAGCCTGACTGTAAAGGACGATGGAAGCTATGACTTTACAAATGCGACCCCGATCGTTCTTACGGAAGACGGAAAAACAGAAATGTTTACCGATGAACGCGGCTATGCGTGCAGCATCCCGATTCCTTATGGACACTACATTGTCCGTGAGACTACAACACCGCATAATTTTATGCCGGTAGATGATTTTATCGTAACCGTAACCGAGAACAGCAGCACACCGCAGGTATGGAGAGTCCTTTTGGACGATGAGTTCAAAGCAAAGCTTAAGATCGTGAAACAGGATGATGAGACCAAACAGCCGGTCCTCCTTGCCAATACAGAATTCAAAGTGTACGACCTGGATGCGAAAAAGTATGTGGAACAGGTAACGACCTATCCAAATACGGTTGTCCATAAATCCTATTTTACGGACGAAAATGGTTACCTGATCCTTCCGGAATCCTTAAAATGCGGAAATTACAGGATCGAGGAAGTGAGCGCGCCGGATGGCTACACCCAGAATACCCAGTATGTGGAGATCAAAGTTGACAAGAATACAGCTTATCAGATGGATTCTGTCAGCGGGGATGCCATCATTACCGTGACCTATGAAAACCATCCGGTCAAAGGTAAACTGGTGATCCATAAATCTGGTGAAACCTTAAAATCCTTTAAAAAGGATTTTGTATATGAAGAAGCTTCCCTGGAAGGGGCAGAATTTGAAATCTACGCAGCAGAAGATATTTTCACACCGGATCATCAGGTGGACGAGCAGGGAAACCGCCACGTGATCTATGCAAAGGATACCCTGGTAAAAACAGTGACCACCGATAAAAATGGGGAAGCTGTGATCAAAGACCTTCCGCTTGGAAAATACCGTGTGAAAGAAACAAAAGCACCGTCCGGATTTGCCTTAAATCCAGACAGCCAGGAAATATCTTTTATCTATAAGGACCAGAACACACCGGAGATCGAAGAAAAACTGGAATTTTCCAATGAACGCCAGAAAGTAGAGCTGAGTGTGGAAAAACAGGATGCCGAGACCGGAAAGGCTTTAAAAGGTGCAACCTTTGGATTATATAATAAAGAAGCAATTTCTTCCGGCGACAAGGTGGTCGTAAAAGCAGATACACTGCTTCAGGAGATCACAAGCAACGAAAAAGGTAAGGCAGCGTTTACGCTGGATCTTCCGCTTGGCAGATACTATGTGAAAGAGCTGCAGGCGCCGGCGGGTTATGTATCTTCCGATGAGATCCTGGAATTTGATGCCACATACCAGGGCCAGGACGTAAAAACGATCAAATTAAAATCCGTGAAGAAAAACCGGCCGACAACGGTAGAAGTAACAAAAGCAGATATCACGACCGGAACAGAACTTGACGGGGCTTCCATGAGTGTACTGGATAAGGACGGCAACGTGATCGATTCCTGGACATCCGTAAAGGATTCCCCACATGTGATCAAGCGACTTCAGGTTGGAAAAACTTACATTCTGCGTGAAGAGCTTGCACCATATGGCTACTTACGTGCAACAGACGTAGAGTTTACGATCTCTGATACTGCAGAAGTACAAAAAGTCAAAATGGAAGATGAAGTCCCGGTAGCAAGACTTCTGGTAAACAAGAAAGGGGAATTCTTAGACAGCGTATCCCTTCTTGACAATGCAAAAGGCATGATCGAGCACCTGTTCAACTATGTGACTGGAAACCTGACTGATGTAACCTTCAATGTTTACGCGGCAGAAGCCATCCGTGCAGCAGACGGGGTAAGTGCAGATTATTATGCGGCAGATGAACTGGTCGGCTCCATTACAACAGATGGAAATGGCATCGCCCAGATGGATAACCTCCCGCTTGGACGCTATTACATCGTGGAAAAAGAGACCTCACATGGCTACGTTCTGGATAATGAACCAAGATATGTGGATCTTACATACCGTGACCAGGATACACCTCTGGTTACTTATAGTGCCGACTGGCAGAATGCGCGCCAGAGGGTACAGGTGGAAGTCCTGAAAAAAGAAAAGGACAGTGACAAAGTACTTTCCGGGGCAATCTTTGGCCTCTATGCAGCAGACGACATCGTATCTTCAAAAGGAAAAGTACTCCTTGCGAAAGACACCCTGATCGAACTGAAGACCACAGATGAGGAGGGAAAGATCCAGTTTGTTGCAGATCTCCCGGTTGATAGCAGGTACTACATTAAGGAACTTGCCGCCCCGGATGGCTATGTGACAGATCAGGAACCGCAGGAATTCACTTTTGAGTACCAGGGCAGTGGAACCAGTGTTGCAGAGTATGCGTTCACCTTTGAAGATGAACAGACTACGGTAGAACTTTCCAAAGCAGACCTGACGGACAAAAAAGAACTTCCGGGAGCATCCTTAAAGGTAACAGATGAGGATGGAAATACGGTGGATGAATGGGTATCCAAAGAGGAAGCACATATCATCAAGGGTCTTATCGTAGGAAAGAAATACAAGATGACAGAAACAAAGCCGGCAGATGGTTATGTGACTGCGGAAAGCATTGAATTTACGGTTGAGAATACCAAAGAGGTACAGAAACACCAGATGCTTGATGATGTGACCAAAGTGGAAATCAGTAAGAAGGACATTACGGATTCCAGTGAGGTACCGGGAGCAAAACTGATCATCCTGGATAAAGATGGAAAGAAAGTTGAAAGCTGGACGTCCACGGATAAACCACATATGGTCGAAAAACTTCCGGTAGGCGAATATACCCTTCGTGAAGAGCAGGCCCCGGATGGATACCTCATTGCGGAAGATGTGAAATTTACGGTAAAAGATACCGGAAAAGTCCAGAAAGTCAAAATGAAGGACGCACATCCGTATGGAAAACTGGTCATCAAAAAGACCGATTCCACCAGTAAGGCAGCCCTTCCAGGAGCAGAATTTGAACTGTGGGAAAAAGAAAGCGGAAAAGTCGTAGAAAAACTGGTAACGGATAAGACCGGAACAGCGACAAGCGGCAAACTTCCGATTGCTACTTATAAAAATGGAAAAGTAGAGAAAACCGTGGAATATATCCTGGTAGAGACCAAAGCACCAAATGGTTATGAATTAAGCAGCAAAAAAGAAGAGATCCGCTTTGAATACAAAGACGGAAAAACCAAGGTGATCGAGATCGTAAAAGAGATCAAGAACACCAAATCCCCTTCCGGCAGCATACCGACAGGAAACAACCCGAAAACAGGGGACAGCACCAACATCTGGCTTCCGATCCTTCTGGCAGTCCTTTCTGCCTGCGGCATTGGCGGCGTGATCTGGTATAAGAAGAAAAAAGGAAATTAAGGAATACGGTTCAGGGCTGCTCGATTTACCGGCAGCCCTTTTTCCAGGAAGAATAATCGGAGGTTTGTATGAGACACATAAAAGAAATCATGATCGTGGCAGTCTGCCTGATGGTACTCAGCTTTTGCGTATGTACCGGTTTTGGCATTTACTTTATGTACCGGGAAGGTGTGCAGGAATATGAAGACCTGCGTACATACGTCAAGGAAACAGATGAGGATGACCACACAGAAGGAACAGACGGAAGCGATGGGAAACAGACCGTGGTTGATTTTAGGGCATTGAAAAAGATCAATCCGGATATCGTTGCATGGATCCGGATCCCGGATACCAGCATTGATTACCCGGTAGTCCAGGGAAACGATAACTCCTATTATCTGACACATACTTTTAAAAAGGCAGAACATGTGGTAGGGGCTATTTTTCTGGATTCCGATAACAGTGCCGATTTTTCCGATGACAAGAACATCATTTATGGACACAATATGAAAGATGGCAGCATGTTTCGCGGACTTCGAAATTTCCTTGACGATGAATTTTTAAAAGAGCACCAGATCCTCTATCTTTATCTTCCGGATGAAGAGGTATGGATCTTTGTAATCGTAAAATGCGAGTATACATCGGCAGATGGAGATGCTTTCTTACTTGGAACGCAGGAGGAAGTTCCAACGCTTCTGCTTTCTACCTGTGGAACAGATGCCTCCAAACGTCTGGTCGTATGGTGTGAAAGGCAGGAAGAGAAAGGTGGGCAGATAGGATATTCTGACGAGGCAGCAGAAGTACAGGAAGCCACGGATGATCTTGCTTTCTTAGATGGGGAGTTCGTGGAAAACGAAACCCACGATTTTATTTAAATGCTTGCAGAAATTTAATGGATAATTTCTAAAAAATATAACATTTTATTTTTCAGGTCTTTCTGGATGGACAGGAACAATCATGGTCTATCCGGAAAGGCCTTTTTTTATTGCAGGAATGGCGTAAAATGGTACTTTGATGGAAATATGATTGCAGAAAAAGGAAGAAAGAAAAGTAATGTTAGTTACGACTACTTTTAAAATTGAGAAGAAAAATGTCGATTTTTCTCGAATTTTGTTTATAAAAATATATGACGTTTTCTGCTATTTCAAGACAAAATGATTGACAAAATATGGAAAAAAAGTTATTCTATAAGAAAGGTAATATTGTAGAGATTTTATATATGAGTGGTTCGTTAAAGACTCATGTATAGGAAGTTCGGTGAAAATCCGACACAGGAACGCTACTGTGATGAGCAAAAGCTACAAGTCAGGTCTATCCCTACGATATTGTGTATCAACCCTCGGTTTCAGGGCGGCACGGGTATTTTGTGACTGGGTCGTGCCATGCATAGGGTGCGGCTTATTTTTTTTACAAAAAAACCGCACGTTACCATCACATCTCAGAATACCAGGATATTCCCAATACGGGAGAGGAGGAGAAAGGCAGGTCCAGACTCGCGATCTGTACGGGACAGAAACCGTTGTCCTAAGGAGGAACTACAAAAAATGAGTATTCAAAAAGAAAAGGAGAGAACAAAATGAGAAAAACTTTTAAAAAATTAGCAGCATTAGCATTAGCATCTGTAATGACATTAAGTTCCAGCGTAATGGCATCCGCAGCGACCATGAATGTTTACATCAGAGAGTGGACACAGGGAACAAGCAGTAACACTTATTTGGGAACCCCAAATCCAAATCCGAATGGCCTTAAAAGCCCAGCGTTTACAGTAACGGGTGTTAATTCTAACGGAACTTATAAAGATGCACTTAAACTGGCAGAGGAGCAGGAAAAAGCGGAATTTGTATGGGATGAAAAACATCCAGAATATTTGACGGCTGTTACTGTTTTAGGCAATGGTTATTCTAAAACAAATAAGGGTGAGAACCAGAATCCTATTTATGATGGATCAACAATGACAGGTGCTACATGGGTAGGCAGTTCTTGGATGTGGTATCCGGGAAATAAACTGACATTAGAGGATACATCTTCCTATCCACAGACAACATTAGGTGGAACAAAAGTGCCGTCAGATGCTGAGTTTTCTCTCGTACTGAGCTATGACACTACTCATTTCAAATGGGGTACAGCTTTAGGGGGCAATAACTAATGAACAGAAAGAAATATCTGGCTTGCTGTGTTGCGGCATCTATGATGCTGGGCGTGGCAAGCCCTGCAATGGTAGGTGCAACAGCACAAGAAGATAATGTATCAGTCAACGAAATTGTTGATGTAGAAGTCACTGATGATATAGAAACTTCAGATGCAGAGGATAGCAACGAAATTTCTTTCTTAGCAGATGAGGATACTGTAGAGGCTTCAGCAGATGAGGATACAGATGAGAATTTATCTGAATATAATAATGTAGATGCCGATCTTTTTAGTTCAGGAGAAGATTTTACAGCAGATGTAGGCGATTCTGATGTAAATGAAGGTTGGACCCCCCTTACAACACTGATAAATGAAAATCGTATTCTTTATAAATATGATGAAAATGAAAAAACATTATATTTTAAATGTACGGAGCCAATAGCAATTCCAGATTACAATTATGGAAATCGAACAGATTGGTTTGTTGATTTAGGTGCTGATAAGATTGCTCAGATTAAAAAAATTGTAATTGGAGAAGGAATTACTGGAATTGGAGAGAGCTGTTTTGAAACATATTCAGATTCAACAGCATATAGTAACTTAAAAGAAGTTGTGTTGTCAGATACAGTATCTAATATTAGTTCTTCAGCTTTTCATAATGATGCTTCTTTAACAACGATTAATTTGAATAATGTCAAGGTAGTTGGCTTGGCTGCTTTTGCAGGATCTGGACTTGAAAAAGTAACTTTTGATTCTGAAAAAGTTGAAATTGGACAGAATGCTTTTTATAATTGTGCTTCGTTGCAATCTGTAAAGTCTAAAGAAATTAGTGGTTTAGGAGAAAGTGCTTTTCAAAATTGTAGTTCATTAGGTTCTTTTGAATATGAAGGCACAATCGTAAGTATTCCTTATAAAGCCTTTTATGCTACAGGGCTTACAACTTTTAGATTCGGTGGAGTTGAAACAATTGGATCTATGGCATTTAGAAAAACTGCATTAAAATTCGGCTGCTATGATGGAACACGTGAAGGATGGTATAATCTTGTTGGTGACAAGAAAGATTATGCAAATGTTTCGATTCATTGCAAGGGTGATGCTGTAGAAGCAAAAGATGCAACTTGCACAGAAGCTGGCTGGAAAGAAGTGGGTGTCTGTGAGGTATGTGGTAAGCATTATTCTTATCCAACTGATGAGAATGCAATCCCTGCAACTGGACATACATGGTCAGAGGATTATGTGGTAGATAAGGAAGCTAGCTGCACAGAAGCTGGTGAGAAGAGTAAACACTGTACAATCTGTGATGCAAAAGAAGATGTGCAGGAGATTCCAGCACTTGGACATGATTTCGTTTCCAAGGTAACAAAGAAAGCAACCTGTACAGCAGATGGTACGCTTACTTATACCTGCAGCAGATGCAACGAAACAAAGACTGAAACAATCAAAGCAACAGGCCATAAGTGGAGCAACTGGAAAAGAACAGCAGCAGCTACAGTATTTAAACCAGAAGTTCAGACCAGAAAATGCTCTGCATGCAATAAGAGTGAAACCAGAAATATAGGCAAAAAGCTTGCACCGAAAGCAACTCTTAATGCCTCTACTGTAACCTTAAAAGTAAAACAGTCTACTTCCAGACTTAAAGTTACCAGACTTGCAAAAGGTGATTCTGTGAAATCTTGGAAATCTTCCAATCGCAAGATCTTCACAGTAAGCGGCAAGTCTAACGGAACCTGCAAGATCACCGGCAAAAAGAGTGGAACTGCGAAACTGCAGATTACCCTTGCCAGTGGACTGAAGAAGACAGTTAAGGTAAAAGTTCAGACAGCAGCAGTAAAAACCTCAAAAATTACAGTATCCAAAAATGTAACTGTTCAGAAAGGAAAGAGAGTGACACTGAAGCCAGTCGTAACTCCATTCACATCCAGTCAGAAAGTTACTTATACAAGTTCCAACAAAAAGATTGCAACTGTTTCTTCCAAGGGCGTTGTAACCGGAAAGAAAAAAGGTACTGTAAAAATAACAGTAAAATCCGGATCTAAATCCGTTAAAGTAACTGTCAAGGTAAAATAATTAAAAGTTGAAAAGCTCTTCTTCCGTGAGGAAGAGGAGCTTTTTTTAAAGGAATGACAAAATGAAAAAAACAAAGTTGTGGAAAAGGATAGCCGGCTGGCTGCTTGTTTTTCTTCTTGTATTACAGCTTCCTGTAAATGTCTTTGCGGGAGAATGGGTGGATAATACACCATATTCATCTGAAGAAAATTTTTCAGATGAACAGGATGTTTCAGAAGAAACCGATTCATCAGGTGATCAAACCGATGGAGAAGAAGCGTCAGATTCGAAAGACCAGATTGATATCGAGGAAGAAATTCCGGTGGAAGATTCGTTTGACGTAGGAGAGGAAACTGATACCAGTTCTGACCTTGATATGGAAGAATCTAGCGTAAGTGAATTTACAAGTGAAAATGAATTCACGGACGGAAGTACTGCTTTGTTCAGTGACGGAACAGACCAGTCTGAAGATAAAACAAACGAAGAAAAAGAAATACAGGTAACTGTCAGTATCAGTAAAGATGGAAAATTTCTTGATGATAAAGACGGAAATCCAATGGCAGGACGCACCGTGACCTTAACTGGCCAGTCTTCCTATACTATGGATGATGCCCTGAAACTAGCACATAATCTGTATTATCCGGGGGGTTCAGATGCAGGATACGATTATCATGCAGATGATTCAGGAATATTTGACGGCGTCATTTATCGTTTATGGGGATATAACAAAGATGATGTGCCTTATATCAAGTCTGCATTGAATCACGATACCAGAGAATATGGATCGGCACTTGGCCGCAATGTGCAGGATGGGGATGAACTGCATTTTTATATACAGCAGACCAAGGGTACGGATCAGCTTGCATTTTTTACAGAAAATGAAATAACTGTTTCGCAGAGTGAATCTGTAGAACTTCAGTTAAGACAGAGCAACAGTTCGGGTTCTGGTTTTAGCAGTTGTGAAGGTGCATCCATTTACATTGATGGAGAAAAACAGGAAAACATTCTTACAGATGCTGATGGAAAAGTGACACTTCCGGTTCTGGCAGCAAGAGAAACCCCGTATTTTATAACAGCAGAAAAACTGATCGATAACGATGGCGCAAAGGTCACAGCGATTTCGGCAGCTTATGCAAATGTAACAATAGTTCCTGACGATGGAAATCGTGGAGATTATATCAACAGCGTAGCATTAGGCATTTATCAAAATGGAATTGAAATCAATAAGGAAACAATCAATACTTTTGATGGAAGTCAGATCTTTACATTTCCAAGTGGATCAAGTCATGGGGATTTTTATGCAAGTATAACTGGTTCGGATACTCTTCCAGAGGATTGTTCTCTGTACGCAGTTTATAACAATCCATCTGATGGGACAGTAAAACGTGTAAAATTGTCACAGAATTCTTCCACTTTGTTAAAAAATACCAGTGTAGAATATTCCCCAAAGGCAATCCTTTCTATCAGCTTTGAAGTCCGTAAAAATGGGAATGTTTTGCAGGCTGTCAAAATTCCGATTCATTATAAGGCCTGTTTAAGTTCCCTGACAGTCAGCGATTCCTGGGGGCATGCGATTCCTACAGGTCTGGAAAATACGGCAGAAGATCAGAATCTTGAAGTAACAGTGCCGTTAAATACGGAATACATTGACATCAGCGGATCAGATAAGGATTGTTGGGGATCAATCGCTGAACATCCGGAACTGATTGCGTTAGATGGGGCAGAACTTACGGAAAAGCCACAAGGTGGAGCTTTGCGTTTTGTACCGGATTGGAACAAATATTCGGAATATAAGGCTGTTATAACCCTGCCAAAAGATGAGTCAAAGTTTACTTCAGAGGATACCGTTTATACGCTTACGATAAAACCAGGAGATACAGATTATACACCAGTACTTACAGATAATATTTCTACCGGTTCGTATGGCGGAATTATGCAGGGAGAGACTGCAGAACCGTTTACAGTAAGTGCGACTGTACTGCGTGAAAATGAAGGAATCCTTTCCTATCAGTGGTATGAGTGCGATACTCCAGCCAATGCCAATTCGATTGAAAATTATACTTTAATTACAGGAGCAACAGATTCATCTTATACGATCTCTACAGAGCAGGCACATGCAATAAGATATTATAAATGTGCTGTGACCTACACTATAGATGGAAAAACATATCATGCAGTCAGTAATGCGTTCAGTGCAATCGTATATCCCCACAGTATCGATGCTCCGGCGATTACGGAACAGCCACAGAATCTGCAATGTGTAAGAGGAACAAAAGCTACAGATCTCACTGTAACTGTACAAAACGACAGTGAATTTTATGTAAAAACAGAATATCAGTGGTATCGAAATACGGAAAATAGTGTTGATGGTGGTCAAAAAATTTCAGGAGCAACAAAAAGCTCCTATACGCCAGATATAAAAGAAAATGGAACAACGTATTATTTCTGTAAAATACGTGCTGTTTTAACTGGAAATGCAGGTGGAAAAGGGTTCAACATTTACAGTGATGAGATTACTACGGATGTTGTATCTGTAATTGTCACGGAGGCACCACTTCCATGGGAGGGAAAGGGAACAGAAAGTTCTCCGTACCTTATCAAAACAACTTCCGATATCGAAGATCTGCGTGACAAGGTAAACAAAGAAGGATTTTCTTTTGAAGATACCTATTTCCAGCTTGTAGAAGATATTACACTTCCAGATGGATGGAAACCTATCGGAGCAACCAAGAATGGTAGAGTAGACCTGCAGGGTGGCGAAAACCTGAATGCTTTTAGCGGGACTCTGGATGGAAATAACCATACGGTGACTATCCCGGAAGGTGGTCTTCCGCTGTTTGGATATGTGCGAAATACCAGGATCAGAAATCTGAACATCTATGGAACAAAGATTGCCGGATATGGTCTGGTCAACAACTTTGAAGGTGTCGGGCTTTCCGGAACGGCTGTTGAAATTGATAATGTCACCTTGAAGAGTGGCTCTAGCACTTTAAAGGCAGGACTTCTGGGTGCGAATAAGACTATGAGTGCTTATGCTGGCTGTTCTTCTGCATTTGAGGCAACAGTCCGAAACTGCACGATTGAGAAAGATGTTGTCATTGGATATAGCAAAAAAGAAACCGAGATCGGAGCTATTGCCGGCCGTATGCAGGGTACCGTGGAAAACTGTGTAAGTTATGCCACTGTCTATGGAACCAGTTATGTTGGTGGAATCATCGGAACCCGTGACAATGCCATGGGAAATTGCTCCGTGATCGGCTGTAAATTTTATGGCACCGTAGAGGCTTCCAGTGAAGTGGCTGGTGGTATTGCAGGTGGCGGTTATGACAATTCTACAGCCCCGAATGGATGCAAGATTACTATCAACAGTTGCAGTGCAGAGGGAAGCATCACCGGTTCTGACAAGGTCGGAGGAATCCTTGGTGGAGACCTCTATGTGGCACAGACTTGGAATAACTGCACTTATACCTTTAAGAACAATTCTTTTACAGGAAAGGTACAGGCAACAAAGGCAGACGCAGCATATGTAGGAGGTATCATTGGTTTTTATGACAGCCTGAACCGGATCGATGACATCACCAACAATTATTATGCAAAAGACTGCGGGGCAGATAAAGGGATCGGTTTTGTAAGATACATTGATACCAACTGTCTGACCCATGAGACGGCAAGCGGAGCCACTTATGTCAATACAGAAAAAGAAACCACCAGCTGCCCGAAGGTGGAAGGCTGCGGATGGCAGACCGGATATAACCGGACGGATGATCCACTGGGGGCAGACCAGGAAAAACTGGTCTCTACAGAAGGCCTGCGTGTTTATGTGGATTCCCTGGAGCTGACTGGTGATTACCGGACAGAGTTTTACCTTGGGGAGGACCTGGATTTCAGTGGAATGAAAGTGGTTGCTGTGATCAGTGACGGAACCAGACAGGAGCTTTCGCTGACAGATCTTACCATAGAGGGATATAACAAGGATAAACGTGGGGAACAGAAACTGAAAATTTCCTATAAGGAAGCATTCGTGGAACTGACCGTTAAGGTATTGAAAAAAGATGCCGGTACGATCACGGTAAGCTTTACGCTTCTCGGAGACTCTGTTCATGGCAGTGCAAAGGAGGATCAGGAACACACCCTGCGAAAAGGAAATCTGGATACCTGGATCGCAGCAAAAGATTACACGATCGATGGAAATGCCAACGTCCTGGAACTCTTAAAAGAAGTGCTGTCCAAAAATGGAATGAGCTGTCGTACATTGAGGGATGAGACCTACATTGCCGGAATCACGAAGGATGGTCAGGAACTTGCAGAATTTTCCAATGGACAGAACTCCGGCTGGATGTATACCTTAAACGGAATCCATCCGGACCTTGGCGTGAAAGAGCAGTACCTGGAAGACGGGGATGAGATCATCTTCCATTATACGGATGATTATACCCTGGAGCATGACCATGTATGGGACAGCAAATGGAATTTTGATAAGGATGCCCACTGGCATGAGTGTGTTGCCATGTATGGAAAATGTGACATCACGGATAACACGAAAAAGGGTGGTTACCAGAAACATTCCTACGGAAAAGGAAAGCAGATCAAAGCTGCCACTTATAAGACAACCGGGCTGATGAGATATACCTGCCAGGTCTGCGGATACGAAAAGACGGAAACCATTCCGGTGCTCGCACATACGCATAAATACACCTGGAAAACTACGGCAAAAGCTACGGTATTCCGTCCGGCGAAGCAGGAAGGAACCTGTTCCCTCTGCGGTAAAAAACAGACACGGAACTATGGAAGCAAATTAAAGGCGGCCATAAAACTGAACGTATCTTCCCTTACCCTGCGGCGGAAGCAGACCACTACGAAAGTGAAAGTTTCCATGGCATACGGGGATTCCATAAAGTCCTGGGCTTCCAGCAACAAAAAGATCGTGACCGTTGATAAGAAAGGAAAGATCAAAGCCGGAACCAAAACAGGAACGGCAAAGATCACCGTTACCTTAAAGAGTGGAAAGAAAGCGACTCTGAAAGTAAAAGTCCAGACTGCAAAGGTAAAGACTACGAAGATCAGCGGCCTCAAGAAAAAACTGACCATCAAGAAAGGAAAGAGTGTTACTTTAAAACCAGTGGTCAGCCCGATCACTTCCCAGGAGAAAGTGACCTACCGTTCTTCCAACAAGAAGATTGCAACAGTCAGCTCGAAGGGCGTGGTTAAAGGCCGGAGAAAAGGAACCGTTACCATCACAGTTAAATCTGGAAAGGTGACAAAAAAGATAAAAATTACAGTTAAGTAAACAGAGTAAGGGTGTAAAAGGTATCAAAAAGCAAATAGTGTTTTTGGTACCTTTTCATCCGATAGAGGATAATTATGAAGCAACTGAAAAAAATATATTGGAAACGGATCGGGGTAATAGGAATCAGCTGTTTTATGCTTTTGTGGAGCTGTCTCCTTACGGGCTGTGGAATCGGAAAAGGGGATTCCGGAAAACCTGCTGCCTGTACCATTTCGATAGACTGCCAGACGATCCTTGACAATATCGGTGATCTAAAAGAAACCAAAAAAGAATTTGTCCCGGAGAATGGCTGGATACTTCCGGAAGTGGAAGTTAAGTTTACTACGGGCGATACCGTATTTGACATCTTAAAAAAAATCTGCGGGGAAAAGAACATCCAGCTCTCTTCCAAATACACCCCGTTATATAAAAGCTATTACGTGGAAGGCATCAATCAGCTTTATGAATTTGACTGCGGAAAAAATTCTGGCTGGATGTACAGTGTAAATGGAGAGTTCCCGAATTATGGGGCTTCCAGTTATAAGCCCAAAGATGGGGATAAGATTGAATGGAAGTATACCTGCAATCTTGGAAGTGATGTTGGAAACCCATACAAAGATAAGAAGTAAAGAAATTGTGAAAAATAGTTAAACTGGTATGAGATAAAGACCAGAAACATTGGCGAACATTGACAGAAATAAGGCGTATCGTTATAATTAGAATAACAAAAAAATCGAGCGTGGTTCGGCTGATGGCAGCCGATTTAAGGAAATCCGGTGCGATTCCGGAGCTGCTTTTCCCTGTGTGAAATGTATCGAATGAAAAACGCCTTATGAAAGCATTTTGAGCCAGTATATCCAACACGTCAGGCAAAGAATACAAATATGTAAAAGATATACAGTTTGTATGATCCGAACGTTGGAAAGGAGATCATATGTGCTCACAAAATGATAAAGCAACATGGAGTATACTGCGATTTGATCATCGTACATTTACGGCACAGCTTGCCAGTATGCAAAGAAACAAACAGGTAGCAGCAATTCCTGAAAAATATATTTATATTGATGATTGCTGTTATAAGGGCAACGGGAAAATAAAAGAGATAATCCTGCCATCCGGCTGCAGAATCATAGGAAAGGAAGCTTTTGCAAGCTGCCAGCTCCGTAAGCCCGTTGTATTCCCACAGACCGTTAAAGAAATCAAAGAGAGTGCTTTTTCGGAAAATCATTCTCTCAGAGAAGTAACATTTCCGGCATCTTTGGAAATTTTGGGAGATTATAGTTATAAAGGATGCACAGCCCTTAAAAAGGTAGCATTTGAAACCAGTTCAGAATGCCGCAGGATTCCGGAGTGCTGTTTCCATTCCTGCACGCAGTTAAGTAAAGTGGTATTCCCGGAGCATTTAAAGAGTATAGGAAGAAGAGCTTTTTACCGCTGTAAGGAATTAAAGGAGATCACGCTGCCGGATACACTGGAAGAAATTGGTATGGAAGCCTTTTACTTCTGTGGCTTTGAAACCATAGTCTTACCAAAAGAAATTAAAAAATTAGATCAGAGGGCCTTTTTCGGATGTAAGAAATTGAAAGAGGTATATATTCCGGAAAATATCATGTATCTTGGAGAGGAAGTCTTTCATGGATGCAACCGGCTGGAATATCTGGAGATACATCATGATCCTGAGCATATTGGCTCAAAGATCGTGAACAAAAACTGCACGATACGTTGCAAAAAGGGAAGCAAAGTGGATTTGTACTGTGAAGAGCAGGGATTAAAGAGGGAGTACATTTAAACGTGTTATCAACAAATAAGACCGAGAAAAGAAACAGACAGCCTGCGGATCAATCCATCATTGATGCTTTTTCCACATGCCATCCATTTTTGAATTTTTTTTATTTTGCTGTAGTACTGTTATTTACTATGTTTAATCAGCATCCCGTCTTTATCTGCATTTCTTATGCGGGTGCTTTGTCTTATTCCATCCTTCTGCTTGGAGGAAAAAGGACACTTAGGCAAAGCTTTCTCTTTACCCTTCCCAGTCTTTTGATCGTGGCTCTTCTGAATCCACTTTTCAATCATTATGGGGTCACGATGCTATATTATGTAGAAAGCAGTGGAAACTGGATCACTTTGGAGGCCTTAGTCTATGGAGTAGTCCTTGGAGCGGTCATGTTCGTAGTGATCCAGTGGTTTTCCTGTTATAATAAAGTTATGACAAGTGATAAATTTATTTACCTGTTTGGAAGGCTGATACCGGCCCTTTCTCTGATCCTTTCCATGGCACTTCGCTTTGTCCCCAGATTTACGGGGCAGCTGAAAGTGATCCGGAACGGTCAGAAATCCATGGGAAGGGATGTTTCAGAGGGCAGTCTTTTTAACCGCATCCGTGCGGGATTTAATATGCTGTCGATACTGGTCACATGGGCTTTGGAAAATGCCATAGAGACTTCGGATTCCATGCGGAGCAGGGGATATGGATTAAAAGGAAGGACTGCTTTTTCCATTTACAAGTTTACGAAGAAGGATAAGGGGCTTCTGGCAGTGATGGCAGCTTTATTCCTTGTATTTGCCACTGGCTGTATGAATGGGGCTTCTTATGCAAGTTATGATCCTAGGATTCTACTTGCCGGTTTTACCATTCAGGGACACCAGGCTCCGGTATCTGTTCCAGTAGTTGAAGCAATGCTTACATACATCTGTTTCGCATGTTTTTGTTTTCTTCCAGTGATCCTGGATGTGACGGAGACTATCCGTTTTGCCAGAAGCCGGAAGCATTGTGAAACAGATCTGGATATGACTTACAAAAAAATCTACGAAACTCTGGAACAGGAAGGATAATGATTATGAATCTTGTAGAAGTAAAGGAGTTTAGCTTCGCATACCCGGAATGTTCCAGGAAGGTTCTGGACCATGCGAATCTGAAAATAGAAGAAGGAACGTTAAATGTGATCTGCGGACGGAGCGGATGCGGCAAAAGCACGCTGCTGCGCCAGTTAAAAACCGTGCTGGCCCCGGTTGGAAAGTCAGAGGGAGAAATCTTTTACCGGGGGATGCCGCTTTCGGGGATTGACCACCGGACACAGAGCCAGGAGATCGGTTTTGTCATGCAGAACCCGGATAATCAGATCGTAACGGATAAAGTCTGGCATGAGCTTTCCTTTGGACTGGAAAGCCTGGGATATGACAATGCGACTATCCGGCTGCGGGTTGCGGAGATGGCCAGCTATTTTGGTATCCATCAGTGGTTTTATAAAAATGTCTCAGAGCTGTCAGGAGGGCAGAAGCAGATCTTAAACCTGGCTGCGATCATGGCAATGCATCCATCCCTTTTAATACTGGATGAGCCTACGTCTCAGCTGGACCCCATCGCTGCTTCTGATTTTCTGGAAACCGTAAAAAAGATTAATCGTGATATTGGAACAACGGTGCTCCTTACGGAACACCGGCTTCAGGATATCATCCCTTATGCGGATAGGGTATTTGTCATGGATAAGGGGAATGTTTATCTGGAAGGAACTCCCAGGGAAATCGGGGTAAAATTAAAGGAACGAAAACATGGCATGTTTCTTTCCATGCCGATTCCTATGCAGATCTATGGTGAGACAGACAGTCAGGCAACCTGTCCGCTGACAGTCAGTGAGGGAAGACAGTGGCTCTCCCGTTACTGTAACGAAAAAGGAATTGCTTCGGATAGTCAGCGAAAGAGCGAAAGCACTGAAAAAGTCAGATACACAAAAACAGATAGTTCGAAGAAAGAATTGTCCATTCAGGCGAAAGATGTCTGGTTCCGGTATGAAAAGGACAGCCCGGATGTTGTCCGGGATCTTTCCCTGGAGGTAAAAAAAGGAGAGTTCTATGCACTGGTAGGTGGAAACGGTACGGGAAAGAGCACTACGCTGTCTCTTTTAAGCCGGGTGCGATGTCCATATCGCGGGAAGATCCTTCTGGAAGGGCGGGATATCCGTTCGTATAAAGACCGGGATCTGTATTGCGGGCTTTTGGGAGTCATGCCGCAGAACCCACAGAGCATTTTCTTAAAGAAAACAGTCCTGGAAGATTTGTATTCTGTGATTGGGGGCAGGAGAGAAAAAATGTCTTCGGAATATCAGATCCATATGAAAAAAGAAAAGGCTATAGAAGGGATCGTAAGCCTTACCAGGCTGGAAGGGCTTCTGGAAAGACATCCTTATGATCTGAGTGGCGGGGAACAGCAGAGGCTGGCACTTGCCAAAGTCCTTTTGCTTCGACCGCGGATCCTCCTGATGGATGAACCTACGAAGGGAATGGATGCAGAATATAAAGAAGAGATCGGAAAGATCTTAACCCGGCTGAAACAGCATGGCCTGACGATCTTTATGATCTCCCATGACGTGGAATTTGTTGCAGAGTATGCGGACAGGGTAGGCCTGTTTTTTGAGGGAAACATCGTTACCAGCCAGAATACCCGGGAGTTTTTTGCCGGAAATAATTTCTACACAACCGCAGCAAACCGGATGGCAAGGCATTTGTTTCCGGAAGCTGTGACCGGAAAGGATGTGGTTACGTGCTTACAGAGCAGCAACTGGACCAGTTTATAGATGAATTCTGGGAAGACACCCCAAATGAAGCACAAGAAGAGGAAACGGCAGAAGATCTGGAAGAATATACCCTTCCCTCCGATGGGATGATCATCCGGCAGATGGAAAAGAAGGGGAAAGTGAACCGGAGGACCTGGTTTGCCCTTGCTTTGATGCTTTTAGTCGTTCCTCTGCTTTTATACCTGTCGGTTCGCTTTTTCCATGGAAGGAAATACCTGATATGCAGCCTGATCGTGATCGTTGCTGCAATGCTCCCGTTTTTTATGATGTTTGAAGGACGCAAACCAAAAGCACGGGAGATCATGGTGATCTCTGTCCTTGCAGCGATTGGTGTCGCAGGAAGGGCAGCTTTCTTTATGGTACCCAGTTTCAAACCGGTAGCTGCTATTGTGATCCTTACCGGTGTGTCTTTCGGAGGCGAGGCAGGTTTTCTTGTTGGCTGTCTAATCATGATGTTATCCAACATGTTTATGGGACAGGGACCCTGGACACCATGGCAGATGTTCTCTTTTGGCATCATCGGGTTCCTTGCAGGAATCCTTTACCAGAAAGGGATCTTAAAAGCCAGGAAACGGGATCTTTGCATTTATGGGTTTTTAAGTGTAGTCCTGATTTATGGAGGAATTATGAACCCGGCGAGCATCCTGATGTCTTACGGGTATATCACACCAGCCAGCCTGGTTGCTTTCTATATTTCAGGAATCCCGGTGGATTTGGTGCATGCACTGTCAACTGTGATCTTTTTATGGTTTTTGAGCAGGCCGCTTCTTGAAAAACTGGAACGCATTAAGAAAAAATACGGGCTGATTGAGTCCGGGAAAGAGGAAATGCTTTGATCTATGTCAGCCATTTGCTTTGCGATGAAGATATGAAAGAAATCTGCGGTCAGTACGGGACCGGGGTGGAGAGCATTGAGTTTTCCATATCTGACAATCTGGACCGGCTGGAAAGAAAAATGGAACGGTATCAAAAAAGACTGGAGCAGATGGGAAATCCACCGCTTACCCTGCATGGGCCATTTCTGGACTTAAACCCGGCATCTTTTGACAGTCGGATAAGGAAAGTGACCATGGAACGGTTTGACCAGTGTTACCAGGCAGGAATTCGCCTTGGAGCAAAAAAGATCGTATATCATTCAGGGATGATCCCTACGGTATATTTCCGGGAAGGATGGGCGGAACAAACAGGCCGGTTTTTCCGGGAGTTTTTAAAAGACCGGGAAGGCCCTGAGATCGTCATGGAAAATGTCCTGGATGAAGACTGGCGGCTTCTTTTGGATGTATACAACTTCGTGAATCATCCAAACTTTAAGCTGTGTCTGGATATTGGGCACGCACACTGCTATTCGGAAATTTCGGTCCTCGAATGGGCGAAGGAACTTGCTCCATATGTCGGACATGTCCATATCCATGACAATGCAGGGGACAGGGATTCCCATTTGGGCTTAGGAAAGGGCACAATTCCATGGGAAAAGGTTTTAAAACTTCTTCCCTGCACAAAGGAACGGACCTGGACGATAGAATGTTCCAATAAAGAAGATGTGATTCTTTGCATAAAACAGATAAACGAAAAAATGAGGGGGAAATTATGAACAGATTAAAAAAACGGGCATGCCAGTTTCTGGTGTTAGTTACCACAGCGGGGCTTTTGACAGGCTGCGGAGGCGGGACTCCAAAACTGGAAGATGCACTGAAAAAAACAGCTGCTTATGAACAGAAAACCGTAACATCACCGGCATCGGATACCCTGGGTGGGGAATGGACGGTGATCGCACTTGCCCGTTCGGGAGAAACGGTGGATGAGAACTATTTCGAAAAATATCGTGCCAATCTTGAAAAACGGGTCAAAGACCAGGAGGGCGTGCTCAGTGATAACCGTTATACGGAGTATTCCAGGGCAGTCATGGCATTGAAATCCATAGGAAAGGATCCAACGGATATTGGCGGTTACGATATTGAAAAGCCGCTGGAAGATTTTGATGCAGTGGTCTCCCAGGGATTAAACGGTGCCATTTATGCACTGATCGCCTTAAATGCCGATGACCCGGATGCCAATAAAGACGGGGAACTGGAACAGAAATACCTGGATTACATATTGGAACGGGAAAAAGCAGATGGCGGATTTTCCCTGGATGATAACGCAGAAGATGGGGATGTGGATCTGACCGCCATGACACTGCAGAGCCTGGAACCATACCAGGATGAAGAAGATGTAAAGGAAGTCATTGACAAGGGTGTGGAATTTCTGGCAGATATACAGGACGATGATGGCGGTTATACCGCATTTGGCGCAAAGAGCTCAGAATCTATTTCCCAGACCGTGATCGCCCTCAGTGCGGTAGGCGTAGACTGCAATGAAGATGAACGCTTCCAGAAAGATGGAAAAGGCCTGTATGATACCCTGATGACTTTTTATCAGAAGGATGGAAGTTTTAAACATACCCTGGACGGGGAAAGCAACCCCATGGCAACAGACCAGGGATTCTGTGCACTGGTGGCTTACCAGCGTTACCAGGATAAGGAAAACAGTTTTTTTGATATGACAGACCACAGATAAGGATGGAGGAAAAAATGCCGCAGAAAATAACAGAACTCCAGGATCAGCTGGAGAAGATCATTAAAGGAAAAAAAGAAATTACAGATAAGATTCTCATGGCAGTGCTCGCAAAAGGGCATGTGCTTCTGGAAGATGTGCCCGGTGTCGGCAAGACAACGACCGCACTGGCACTGAGCCGTCTTATGGGAATGGAATTTAACCGTATCCAGTTCACCCCGGATGTTGTCCCTTCCGATGTGACCGGATTTACCATGTACGACAAACAGAGCGGACAGTTCTCCTATCATGAGGGAGCGGTCATGTGCAACCTTTTACTGGCAGATGAGATCAACCGTACTTCCAGTAAGACCCAGTCTGCCCTTCTGGAAGTAATGGAAGAAGGAAAGGTGACGGTAGACGGGGAAACCCATTGTGTGCCATCCCCGTTTGTAGTCATTGCCACAGAAAACCCGGTGGGCTCTTCCGGTACACAGCTCCTTCCGGAATCACAGCTTGACCGTTTTATGGTCAGTGTCAGCATGGGGTACCCGGATCACCAGAGCCTGGTGGAACTGTTAAGGGACAGACAGAGGGAAAATCCCCTGGAAAATGCAAAGACCGTAGTTACCCGGGATGAGGTGCTGAAACTCCAGAAACAGGTACAGGAGATCTATGTAGCAGACCAGGTGCTCGACTATGTGGCAGACCTTGCGGAAGCTACAAGGAAACATGTGCTGATCACGCTGGGATTAAGCCCGCGTGGAACCCTGGCACTGGTAAGGATGGCAAAAGCAGCTGCCTATATGAAAGAAAGGGATTATGTTATTCCAAAGGACGTACAGGATGTCTTTAAGGACGTTGCGGCACACAGGATGATCCTGGATTCCAAGGCAAGGTATCAGGAAAAAACTGCCCGTGAGATCCTTTCTGAGATCCTGTCAGAAGTGCCGGAACCGAAGGTGGAAGGATGATAAAGAACAGGATCCTGTGGATTTTGTGGCTGGTCTGCATGGCAGGAGCAGCAGTAATTACAGGCACATGGCTTTTTGCAGCGGTTCTTTTGCTCACCGTTCTTATTTTGATCTTTTCTGCAGGGAGTGTGGTTTTGTCCGGAAAAAAAGCCGTTATCAAACTGCATCTCCCAAAGGCATCAGAGAGAATGGAGTGTTTCCATGGAAAAATGTATTTGGAAAATCAGTCTGCATGGCCGGTATTTGGCGGAGCAGGAGTGCTCAGATGGGAAAATCTTTTTACCGGGGAAAAAGGGGTGATCCCGATTTCCTTTTCCCTGGGAGGAAAGGAAAAGCAGGTCATTGAATTTGAGGCTGGAAGCAATTGGTGCGGCTGTATCAGATTTTGTTTTTCTGACTGGAAATGCCAGGATTTTTTTCGTGTCTTTTCTTTAAAAAGGAAAGCAGACGCAAGTGCTTATACGGTTGTAATGCCGGAAAGACAAAAAGGTGAGCTTTCCCTTTTTACAAGGGAAGGATTCGACATGGAAAGTTTCCGCTATTCTGGAAGCCGCCCGGGGGATGATCCGGGAGAAACTTATGACATCCGGGAATATCGTTCCGGTGACAGTATCCGGCAGATCCACTGGAAGTTGTCCGGAAAGCTGGATGACATCATGATCCGGGAAAAAAGCTTCCCGGTGGATGATACGGTACTGATCCTGGCAGAAGCATTTCAGGCAGACCGGGATCCGCAGCGTGCGGAAACGGTGGCAGAAGTCTTTTCAGCAGTCCTTCAGAGCTTTATGGAAAAGAAGATCTCCTGCCAGGCCGGAGTCTATGACCACAGCACTGGGAAGTTCCGGCTGGAGAAGATCCGTACAGAAGAGGACCGCGAAAACATCCTGTACCGCTTCCTGCGTTATGGAAGTGATGCAAAAACACCGGTCACAGTACGGGAATATCTGAAAGACCCGGGAATACAGAATTTTGCAAACTATGTATATATAACCGGCGACCCGCAGGACAAAGAAGCAGAACTCCTGGCAGCAAAGGGAGAAGTGACTATCGTAGGATGCGGCACAGGCGGCAGAGACAGTGGAGGAGAACAGGTATTATGGAAATACGGATCACAGAATCCAAAAGACAGTCAAAAACAGCATATGGAAAACAACTGTCCGGTATCCTGCTGGAAACTGCACTGATCTGGCTTAGTGCAGGCGGAGGGCTCCTGCTTTTTATGAGTGTCCTTACTGAGCAGGAACGCATGGCACCGATTTTTGGAAGCGTGCTTCTTATGGCAGTGTTCTGTACTGCAACAGAAAGAATGGGAAGATATGGGCTTTATGGACGGATGGGAATGGGAGCGGTTTCCATTGCAGGGATCTTCCTGTTCCATGGACAGCTCTTAGACGGCATGGCATTATACTGGAATGATATGGCAGACATCCTGGGAAGCCGTGCCGGGATTTATCTGGAACGGTTTGAGACTGCCGGGATACAGGGAGAGGATGTCTCCCGCCTGATATTTCTTATCTATCTTGGGATAGCAGCGGCAGTCTGCGGATTCCTTATCCTGAAATTGAAGTTTTATCTACTGGTGCTTGCCTGGGCTCTGGTACTTCCCATCCTTTCGGGAATCCTTGGTATGGAACCGGATGCAGGCACAGGAGTTATTTTTTACATGGGGATCCTTTTGGAACTGAATCTTATCCTTTCCCGTTCTGGAAGGAAACGCCACCGGGCAGAGAGCAGCCGGGCATTTTTGACAGGAAGCATCCTGGCATGTGCGGTAATGCTGGCAGCCGGGATCCTTCTGGAACAGTTTATGCCGTCCGAAGACTATGGTTCCTCGACACTTGTCACAGAAGCTAAAAAAGAGGCCCTGGACGGGATCAGCAGCCTGCGGTACAAAAAAGGAAAGATCAATACCCTTCCGGATGGAAAGCTGAAAGA
>OLNJ01000462.1_pt1 | contig 34447 bp, 34 predicted proteins | sample 1672191 | NCBI WGS metagenome assembly OLNJ01 (sample SAMEA3136657, study PRJEB25190) | human gut metagenome | biome: human gut; feature: human-associated habitat; material: faeces | place: Austria | collected 2013 | reverse complement strand
AAAAGATTTCAGTACTGAGACTCATTTATAATAGTGAAATACATTTCTGTTTCTATATAGTAATCCATTTAACATCAGTAGAGCAGATTGAAAACAAGGGATTGTGAACTTTTAGATGAGAGTAAAACAGATGAATGTAAAGCTGACTGACCTAAGTAGTCGATATGGTATGAGAGGTATTGTTTTTTGGGTTTAAAATCGATTAAATTTAACAAAAAATATATTTTTTGAAAAAAAACTATTGACGAATGTAAAATTATTGGATAAGATTTAGACAAATATTCGCGTTGAAAAGGAATAGTAAAGACTTCCCTTTTTTGTAGAGAGAGAATGGTTGGTGAAAATTCTCAAAAAGGTGTCTTGAACCAGCCTTGGAGCCCTGTACCGAAAACTTGAATTAGGCTACAGCGATTCATCTCGTTATCGATGAAAAAGATGTGATCATAGTGCCATGGAATATGATCATAATTAGGGTGGTACCGCCGATTTTGGCCCCTTGCAGAGGGAGCAAATCGGTGGTTTTTTGTATACAGAAATCACTGATGAACCCCTCACACTGTATAGCTCATCATGAAACAAAGGTTATGAGTCAATAGAATGTAAACTGTGTAGGGAGGAAGTTAACATGAGTAAAAAACTTGTTCAAGCCATTACAGCGATTGATGAAGATTTCGCACAGTGGTATACGGATGTTGTTAAAAAAGCTGAATTAGTTGACTATTCGAGTGTGAAAGGATGTATGATTATTCGCCCATATGGTTATGCCATTTGGGAAAATATTCAACAGTATCTAGATCAAAAGTTCAAAGAAACAGGACATGAAAATGTGTACATGCCGATGTTAATTCCAGAATCGCTACTTCAAAAAGAGGCAGATCATGTTGAAGGGTTTGCTCCAGAAGTCGCATGGGTGACACACGGTGGAAATGAAAAATTATCAGAACGATTAGTTGTTCGTCCAACATCTGAAACGTTATTCTGTGATCATTATTCAAAAATTATTCAAAGTTATAATGATTTACCGAAGAAATATAATCAATGGTGTTCTGTTGTTCGTTGGGAGAAGACAACACGTCCATTCTTACGTACAACTGAGTTTTTATGGCAAGAGGGGCATACCGTACATGCTACAGCTGAGGAAGCAGAGGAAGAAACATTACTGATGCTCAATACGTATGCCAAAATGTGTGAAGAATTTTTAGCAATTCCAGTGCTTAAAGGTCAAAAAACAGAAAAAGAAAAATTTGCGGGTGCACAGGCGACGTATACGATTGAAAGTTTAATGCATGATGGAAAGGCTCTTCAAAGTGGAACGTCACATAACTTTGGAACGGGTTTTGCAAAAGCTTTTGATATTAAATACAGTGATAAAAATTCAAAGATGCAATATGCGCATCAAACTTCATGGGGTGTGACGACTCGTTTAATCGGAGCTATTATTATGGTGCATGGGGATAGTAGTGGACTTGTACTACCTCCACGTGTCGCTCCAACACAAGTTATGATTATTCCAATTGCAGCCCATAAAGAGGGGGTTATAGAAAAGGCATGTGAGCTTCAAACACGTCTAGCAAGTGTTGCTCGTGTCAAGTGTGATACATCGGATAAAACACCAGGATGGAAGTTTAGTGAGTATGAGATGAAGGGAATTCCAGTTCGCGTTGAAATCGGACCAAAAGATATTGAAAATAATCAGGCGGTCTTAGTTCGTCGTGATACACGTGAAAAAATCATCGTATCATTAGATGATCTTGAAACAAAAGTGGTGGAATTATTAGAAGACATTCAACAAAGTTTGTTTGCAAAAGCATTAGCTAAACGTGAAGAGATGACCTTTATAGCGACAAACATGGAGGAGTTAAGAAATAATGCAGATAATCACCCAGGATTCACGAAAGCCATGTGGTGTGAAGATCAAGCATGTGAAGATAAAATTAAAGAAGAGGTTGGATTTACGTCACGATGTATGCCTTTTGTTCAAGAGCAGATAAGTGACAGTTGCGTTTGCTGCGGGAAAAAGGCAACGAAACTTGTATACTGGGCAAAAGCTTATTAAGATTTATAAAAAAAAACAAGTGGCAAAACGTCATAAAATTAGTTGGTAGGATGTAAGACAAATAAATTCATCAAAAAAAAAATAAAAAAAAACATTCCAAAGTAGCATATTTTTTAAAGCTCATACTTATAATGTGATATCAAATCATTAAAGGAGCTTTAGGCGATGAAAAAATTTGAATACCGATTAGAACAAATAGACGTAGATATTAAAAGTGTCCTTAATCAGGAACAAACCAAAACTCAGGAAATATTAAATCAAAAATTAAATGAATTAGGAAAAGAAGGTTGGAGACTTTGCGGTGTGAATGGATCATGGTATTATTTCACTCGTGAAATGACCGCCTATATATAATAAGGAAAAAAAGATGATAGATTGCGGGATCTATCATCTTTTTTTTGTTAGTCAAAAAGAGAAAATGATTTTGATTGTTTTATGAATGAATTTGAATGAATTTTAACACTTAAAGGTCCAAAATGATAGTTGAAAGCTGTATTATTTTCGGTCGATGAATGATTGTGAAAGATTTTTGGATGAAAATGAATGTTTATGAAGAAAAATGATTGACTTATGTAATCGTTTTAAATATAATAGGGTTGTAAACAACTTCAACAAAATAAATTCTTAAATAGATTTAGATAAATATGGGTAAGTTAATAACTGAGGTGAAAAAGTGATTACGGAAGAGAGACATCAACTCATTATAACTGAATTAAAACAAAAAGGCTCGGTCAAAGTTTCAGACCTGGTTGAAAGATTTAATATCTCAGAATCAACAATTCGACGAGATTTAGTTTTTCTAGAAAATTTAAATTATTTAAAACGCGTTCATGGTGGAGCAGTTAATGTTAAAAATAAATTTGTTGAAAGTAGTTATAATGAAAAAGCTGCACAAAACAGTCATGAAAAAGACGCCATTGCCAAATACGCTGCCGCGCTTGTTGAAGATGGTGATAGCATTTATATTGACTCTGGAACGACGACGTTTGAGATGATTAAATATTTAGCTGGAAAAAAAATCATGGTTGTCACAAATGGATTATCTAATGTTGAATCATTAATTGAGTATGACATCCCGTGTTTTGTTTTAGGTGGTAAAGTCAAGCGAAATACTAAAGCGGTCGTAGGGTATGAAGCGATTACGACATTAAATCGTTATCGTTTTGACAAATGCTTTATGGGTGCTAATGGGGTTCACTCTATGCATGGATTTACAACACCTGATCCAGAAGAAGCCATGATTAAAGAAAATGCCATTAAGGCTTCAAATGATATCTTCGTTTTAGCAGACGGAAGTAAATTTGGAGAAGTCAGTTTTACGCGTTTTGCAGAATTGAATGATGCAACGATTATTACAAATTTAGAAGACGATTTAAATCGTTATCATGAAAAAACAACAGTGAAGGTAGTGAAACAATGATTTATACAGTTACATTAAATCCGTCCATAGATTATGTCGTGACGATGGATCAGTTAAATGAAGGCTCTGTCAATCGTGTGAGTACTGAAAACTTATATGCGGGTGGAAAAGGAATCAATGTCTCACAAATTTTAAATCAACATGGGGTTGATAATGTTGCCTTAGGATTTATTAGTGGATTTACAGGAGTGTTTATTCAAGAGAGTCTCCATTCAAAAGGAATTAAAACGGATTTTATTCATTTAAAAGAAGGCTTCTCACGTATTAATATGAAAGTGAAAACAATCGTAGATGAAACTGAAATTAATGGAGTTGGGCCTGCGATTTCTAAAGAAGATATTGCCAACTTGTATGCGCAATTCGATGGTTTAACAGCAGAAGATGTTTTAGTGTTAGCAGGAAGTATCCCGGGAACATTGCCTGATAATTTCTATGAAGAAATTATGAAGCATTTGGAAAACAAGGGGGTCAAAATTGTAGTTGATGCCACGAAAAACTTATTGCTCAATGTTTTAAAATATCGTCCCTTCTTAATTAAACCAAATCATCATGAAATTGCGGAAATGTTTAATGTTGAAATTAAAAGTATTGATGAGCTACTGGTTTATGGACGTAAGTTGAAAGAAATGGGTGCTCAAAATGTCTTAATTTCGATGGGTGGAGACGGCGCAGTTTTAATCACAGAAAATGATGATGTGTTTCAAAGTAATGTTCCAAAGGGAACAGTTAAAAACTCTGTTGGAGCAGGAGATTCAATGGTTGCTGGATTTATGGCGGGTTATTTAAACTCTCATAGCTATGAAAAGGCCCTACAATTAGGGGCAGCGAGTGGAAGTGCAACTGCCTTTTCTTCAGATGTCGCAACAAAAGAATATATTGATCAGTTAGTAGATCAAATTACCGTTAAACCATTATAATAGGAGGCTTTAAAAATGAGAATTACTGACTTATTAAATAAGCAATCAATTAGTTTAAATTTAAAAGCAACTAATAAAATGTCAGCGATCGATGAATTAGTTGATTTAGTCAATGCAAGTGGCAATTTAAATAATAAAGAAGAGTATAAGCAAGGTATTATTGCTCGTGAAGAGCAAAGTACAACAGGTATTGGGGAGGGCATTGCAATCCCTCATGCCAAAACGAAAGCGGTTAAAAAAGCATGTTTAGCAGCAGCCGTTAGTAAAGCAGGAGTGGACTATGAATCATTTGACGGAAGCTTAGCTCACTTATTCTTCATGATTGCAGCACCAGATGGAGCGAATAATACTCACTTAGAAGTATTATCGCGTTTATCAACAATATTAATGGATGAAACATTCCGTCAAGATTTAATGAATGCCACATCAGTGGATCAATTTTTATCTTTAATTGATGCGAAGGAAACAGAAAAATTCCCTGAAGAAGAAGTGGTTGAAGAGGTGAAAACGCCAACATCAGCAAAAGATTCAAAATACCCTCGAGTGTTAGCGGTAACAGCCTGTCCAACTGGAATTGCTCATACCTTTATGGCTGCTGAAAGTTTAAATAAAAAAGGAGCTGAAATGGGAATTTCAATTAAAGTTGAAACAAACGGTTCAGCAGGAGCTAAAAATGTTTTAACGAAAGAAGAAATTGAAAACTGTGACGCAATCATTGTAGCGGCTGATAAAAAAGTAGAAATGGCACGCTTTAATGGTAAAAAAGTGATTCAAACAAAAGTGGCGGATGGAATTCATAAATCAGAAGAATTAATCACACGTGCCATTAATGGCGATGCGCCAGTTTATCATAGTGCAGAAGGCGCACAAGAAGTGGAAGAATCAAACGAAAGCCTTGGTCGTCAATTATATAAACACTTAATGAATGGTGTGTCAAACATGTTACCATTCGTTGTAGCAGGTGGTATTTTAATTGCTTTAGCATTCCTATTTGATGATCGCTCAATTGATCCAAGTAATTTTGGTTCAAATACGCCGTTTGCAGCTTTCTTTAAATCAGTAGGAGATGCAGCATTTGGATTCTTATTACCTGTTTTAGCTGGATTTATTGCCGTTAGTATCGCAGACCGTCCAGCGATGGTTGTCGGATTTGTTGGTGGATTCTTAGCAAACGCTGGTGGGGCAGGATTCTTAGGTGCGTTACTGGCAGGGTTTATTGCCGGATATTTAGTATTATTACTTCGAAAAGTATTATCATTCTTACCACAATCACTTGAAGGAATTAAACCGGTGCTATTATATCCTTTATTAGGAACACTGTTAATTGGGATTGTGATGACATTTATTGTTAATCCACCAGTAGCCTTTTTAAATAATGGATTAACTAACTTCTTAAATAGTTTAGGAACAAGTTCAGCTATCTTATTAGGAATTGTTGTTGCTGGTATGATGGCAATCGATATGGGAGGACCATTCAATAAAGCGGCTTATGTCTTTGGGATTGCATCTTTAAATTCAGGAAATGAAGCGGTTATGGCAGCTGTAATGGCAGGTGGGATGGTTCCACCGTTAGCAATTGCGTTAGCGACAACTTTCTTTAAACACCGTTTTACAAAACAAGAACAAGATGCTGGTAAAGTTAACTATATTATGGGATTATCATTTATCACAGAAGGAGCTATTCCATTTGCAGCAGCCGATCCACTAAAAGTCATTCCATCTTGTGTGATTGGATCAGCAGTAGCGGGAGCGTTAACAATGGTGTTTAATTGTACATTACCTGCACCTCATGGTGGAATCTTCGTCTTCCCAGTAGTAGGAAACTGGCCAATGTACTTAGTAGCTATTTTAATTGGATCTGTTGTGGGAGCCTTAATCTTAGCCTTCCTAAAACGTTCAGTAAAACAAGAAGCTTAAGAGTAATCTGAATAACATACAAAAAAAACCATAAGGATTTTAACCTTATGGTTTTTTATTTACCTAATGAAACCGAGTGCTTGAGGGACACTCGTTAAATGATAATCGCTATTAAAATGCTTGAAAGATAGACAACATTAATGAGGATAAAAATTTTGACGCTTAAACTAAACGTATGCTGTTTTGAGGGAGCATCAACAAATTGTTTAATATGGTGAAGGACCGGTTTGAGTGTCACTAAAGTGACTAATGAAACGAAAGGTAGAACACCAATCATCACACCAAAGATAATTGAAAAATATCCAAAAATATAAAGTGCAAAGAATAAAAGTAGGGCACGCTCTTTTCCAATACAAATCGGTAAGGTATAGCGTTGATTTATTAAATCATCATCCATATCGCAAATGTTATTTGCTAACATAATATTAGAAATTCCCATTATCAATGGAATCGACACAATGACTAAAACTAACAATTGAGACACATTCATGAATAATTCAATATGTGTACTCTCATGATGAAAGCTAATAAACTCTTGATCGTACATATGGATATACATACTAATAAAAGTCAGAATTAATCCCATCGTAATCCCTGAAAAAATTTCGCCAAAAGGAGTTCTTGAAATGGGAAGAGGACCAAAAGAATAACCAATCCCAATAATAAAGCAAATGATTCCAAGAAAAAGAACGAAGGCATTCGTCTGGCTAACGAGTAACAGTCCAAAACAACCAGATAAACAAAGCATGAAAATAATCAACCGTTTAATTTGTTTAGGTGCTAATTGATCACCAACGATGGGATTATGGATTTCATAACCATAACCTTCTTTTTTTATGGCCTGTTTGTAGTCCATGTAATTATTAATCATCGTGGTGGTCATATCAAAAATAATCATTGAGATAAACATAATGACGGCATTCTTGATAGAAAAAACATGATAACGGTAGTAGACATATAATGACCCAAATAAAAAGGGGATAATACTGGCCACTTTAGTTTGGATTTCAATTAATTTTAAAAAGCTTGAAAAATTCATAAATCCTCCTCATCTTCTCTAATTCACTCACTTATTATATAAAACTTCATCAAGTTAAACAAGTTAAATTACTTGAGGCTCCTACCTGTCATGGCTTCTTGGTTTGTAAGGGGAAAAATGTACAGGCGTTTTGGAAGAAAATATCATATGGTATAACAAAAAGGAGGGGGAAATATGGGACAATTAATTCCTAAAATTATTCATCAAATTTGGCTTGGAAAGCGTCCGATTCCAACTCAAATTCAGTCATATATGCAGTCATGGAAAACATATCACCCTGATTGGCAATTTATCTTATGGACAGATGAGAATTTGATTCCTTTACAAAATCAAGATCTTTATAATCAGGTAGAGGATCTAAGACAAAAAGCGGATATTGTCCGTTACGAAGTGTTATATCAATATGGCGGAGTCTATGTTGACATTGATATGGAATGCTTTAAAAACATTGAACCTTTATTACAAGAGGGTGAATTTTTCGTAGGCACCGAAGATGATTTCTATTTATCAAATGAGTTGATGGCTGTGACGAAAAAACATGATTTAATCAAAGAGTTACTAGATGGGTTAAAATATTCGCTATCTAATGATGAGAATAAAAGCATCGATGAGCAAACTGGCCCTATTTTTATGACCAAATACCTACTTTGGATGCCTCAGGTAACAGTTGCTGAGCAACAACTGTTATATCCAACACCCGAACAACTAAAAAAAGCAGATTCACCTTTTTATACCGTCCATCGTGCTAAGTGTTGTAAACAGCTGTTCAAATAAAAAAGATAGATAAAAAAACCTTGATTGCTTATAATAAATCTGATAGGCTATAGACGAAATAACTGATTATTTAGTGGTTAAAAGAGAAAGGGTTGACCGGTTTATGAAACGAAATCAAGGTGTTTTACTCACAATCTTATCTGCCTTTCTTTTTGGATTCACCCCAATCTTAGCTAAATGGACCTATAGTGGTGGAAGTAACGCAATTAGTTTGACCTTTTATCGAGCCCTTTTTTCTTTACCTGTGCTATATGGTATCTTGAAATATAGAAAAGTCTCATTAAAAGTGACAAAGTCACAATGGATTCATTTGCTAATTGTCGGAATTTTAGGGCAGACAGTTACAACAATTACGCTTTATGCGACGTATGACTATTTATCAGTTGGAATGGCGACAACACTACATTTTGTTTATCCTGCATTTGTTGTGTTAGCAGCTGTTCTATATTTTAAAGAAAAGTGGACACGAGCTAAAGTCATCTCAATCATACTGGCTATGATTGGAATGTTATGTTTTATTGATTTAAGTGGTCATATTAGTTTGTATGGTGTTTTCTTAGCGTTGGTATCAGGAATGACTTACGCCTTCTTCATTTTATATATTGATAAAAGTGGCCTTAAAGAGTTAGATTCGTTTAAACTGACTTTTTATATTAACTTAGTGGTATCTGCTGCGGTGTTCGTTTATGGGATGGGAACTCATTCTTTAATGATTAATTTAACGCCCATCGCCTGGGGATTAACATTAATCATTTCATTATTAGTATCAGTGTTCGCCGTTGCTTTACTGCAAATCGGAATTAAATTAATTGGAAGCACCAAAGCATCGATTCTTTGTTTATTTGAACCTATCACAAGCGTTGTATTTGGACTCATTTTATTACACGAAGATTTAACAATTTTAAAGTTAATAGGTTGTATTTTAATTTTGTTATCTTCATATGCCATTTCTAAAGAAAAATAACTCATCAACCATGTCGAATTACGCGATTAAAAACCCGCGTTTGACGTGGTTTTTTTGAATTTTATAGACAGAGATAGACAACATCTTTAAAATTCATATGTTAAAATGGAATAACTGTCGAGTGAGAGGAGAAGATGAAGATGGGGAAAAATCCTAAAGAATGGACGACTTTTTTAACTGGATTTAATATCGGAACTTTTTTATCTTTAATTTCTTTAGTTGAAGTTTTAATGACACGTTCGTCATTTAAAGAATATTGTATTATTTTAGCTGTTATTTTAGTTAATGGGACAATTATTGGGGTGGTGCTACAATATTTATTAATTCATATTCATTTAACGAAAAATATGGGGAGAGCCTTTTATTATGCAGGCGATGAAATTCCCAAACGTTTACTTGAAATGAGAAATCATAAATTAGAAAAAACGCTCGAGTTAATGGTGGGGATTCAGACACGAGTAAAACTAAATTTAATCATTTTAATTATGTTAGTGTTATTACTCATTTTATCATTATTATTACCCATTATTTATTGCTATCGCTTTGAGTCGGATATGTTTTTATTTAACATTGGCTGGTCATGTATTTTATTGATGTTCATGTCGCGATTAGTCTTAATTATGACGAAAAATAGTCGTTATATTCAATTCAAGATTAATCATTTATTAGATGTTCATGAGTTTAATAATATTCAATTGAAAAAAGAAGAATTATAACAAGAGATCGAAGTCGGATCTCTTTTTTGTTATGAAAAATTCATAAAATGTTATTAAATGTTAAAACTAGAATTAATAATAAATAAAAGGTGGAGTTGAAATGGATTCATTCAAAAAATTAGGCTTACAACTCGTTAAATGGATCCTATTGAGTCTTTTAATGGGAGTCATGATTGGTGTGATGGTAGGTGGATTTAAACAAATCTTAAGTACAGCTAATCACTATCGGGGCACTCATGAGAAGTTAGTCTTTGGTTTACCTGTTGCAGGAGTAGTTATCAGTTTTTTATACGTGAAAGTTAGACGAAATGCGTATTCAGGAGAGAATTTACTAAAATCAGAAGTTCAACAAGCTGCGAAGAATATTCCGCTTTCCATGATTCCGGCTGTTGTGATTGGATCTTTGGTGACAACTTTTTTTGGAGGATCAGCAGGGAAAGAAGCAGCGGGAGTTGCGATCGGTGGGATAACAGGTGATTTTTTATCAAGAAAATTTCATTTAAGTGATGAGGAGCAACGGACATTAGTTGTTGCAGGTGTTGGAAGTGGCTTTGGCGTCCTTTATAATACACCATTAGCCGGAGCTATTTTAGGAATGGAATTAGTTTTAAAGGGAAAGTTTCATTACGAAGCATTACTTCCTGCTTTTTTAACAAGTGTTATTTCAAGTGAGGTTGCGAAACAAATTGGAGATGAACTCATTACTTATCCCTCTTTAGAGCTTGGAGCTCTTGATTTGACTTTAATTTTAAAATTAGTTGGAATGGGGCTGTTATTTGGACTGGTGGCCATGATGTTTAATGGGGCTTTAGACCTAGCCCCTAAAATTTATTCTAGGTGGATTAAGAGCCCCTATATTAAAGGTATGGTAGGGGGCGTGCTAACAATTATTCTTTTTTGGATGGCTGGGGATAATTATAATGGGTTAGGACAGTCACATATCGCTTTAGCCTTTGAGGGACCCGTTAGTCTCATTGAGTTTATTTGGAAGATTATTTTTACAGCTGTTGCCCTAGGGTCTGTTTTTCAAGGGGGACGTGGAAATCCAACCTTTTTTGTTGGAGCAACATTTGGGAGTGCCATTGCAACATTTTTTAAATTACCTGTTGCTTCAGTTGCAGCACTTGGGATGATTGGAGTTTTTTGCGGCGCAACAGCCTTACCGTTAACTGGAATTATGATGGCGATTGAATATTTTGGATCTTCACATGTTATGGCGATTATTATAGTCATGATTATTTCATACAGTATTTCTGGTTTTTATGATTTATTGACTCATTCAAAGCTTGCTAAAGGAAAAAAAGAGATTTTTGAAGGGCAGGTAGAATCAAATGGAAATTAAAAGAAGTATGCGTTGCATACTTCTTTTTTATTTCTTCAATTGTAATCCAACTGGACAGTGATCAGATCCTAAAACATCAGGATAAATTCTCGCATCTTCAAGTCTTGATTCTAATGCTTTTGAGGTAATAAAGTAATCAATACGCCATCCAACGTTTTTTGCACGTGCGCCTGCACGATAAGACCACCAACTATAACAATTTTCTTTTGTTGGATAAAAATAACGGAATGTATCGATAAACCCACTATTTAATAGTTTCGTCATTTCATTACGTTCCTCGATTGTGAATCCAGCGTTTTTTGTATTTGTTTTAGGATTTTTTAAATCGATTTGTTGATGGGCTACATTCAAATCACCGCAAACAATGACTGGTTTTAAAACATCTAATCCTATCAAATAATTTCTAAAAGCTTCTTCCCATGTCAAGCGATAATCGAGTCGTGCCAACTCATTTTGAGAATTAGGTGTATAGACCGTTACCAAATAAAAATCATTATATTCGAGGGTAATGACACGACCTTCTTGATCATGTTCTGCAATATTAAGGCCGTAAGTCACCTGTAATGGCTCATGTTTTGTAAAAATAGCCGTTCCTGAATAACCTTTCTTCACGGCATAATTCCAATATTGATAATAGCCATCTAATTGCAAATCAATTTGACCTTCTTGTAATTTTGTTTCTTGTACACATAAAAAATCAGGTTGCTCTGCTTCGACAAAATCTAAAAATCCTTTTTTCACACAAGCACGCAATCCATTTACATTCCATGAAATAAATTTCATTACCTGCATCCTCCTTAATTACTAATAGATTATCGCAAAATGAAATAAATGTCTACTTTTGTGCTGATATCGAAGGTATAAATAGGAGGCTATCTCATTTTTGATGGCGCTTCGAAATTTTAGTAGGGAAGATGACTGTAAACGTTGTTTCATCATTTGGAATACTTTTCACTGAAATTTGCCCATGATGCTGGCTAACAATTGTTTTAGCAATAGAAAGACCTAATCCATAGCCACCTGTATCACGAGCACGTGATTCATCAGCACGGTAAAAACGCTCAAAAATCTTATCAAGATGCTCAGGTGGAATCCCAACACCTTTATTTTTGACAGCTAAAATAAATTGTTCATGCTCTTTCTTTAAAGAAAGCATAATTTGAGTTTGAGTTGGTGAATGTTTCAATGCATTATCAAGTAAAATAATGGCTACTTGTGCAATTCGTTCTTCTTCGCCTGTAAACATTAAGTCCGGTTCAATATCTAAAACTAATTCTTTCCCAGACTCAAAGAACACCGATTCAAGCGGTAACGCGGCATTAATAATGGCTTCGCTTAAATCAAAAGAAGCTGATTTTAATAACACTTCATTACTATCAATTTTCGCTAAATAGAGTAAGTCGCTAACAAGTTTTGACATTCGTTCCGTCTCAGATTTAATGTGATCAATCCATTTTCGTTGTTCATTAATGGTTTGATGTTGATTCGCTAAAATGACATCTGTCGTTGTATGGATGACTGTTAAGGGAGTTTTTAATTCATGGGAAGCATCGGCGACAAATTGTTGCTGTTTTTGCCAAGCTAAAGCCACTGGTTTAATTGCCCAAGACGCTAAATAAAAACTAATGACAGCTAAAACAATTAATGTAATACATCCAATAAAAATTAAGACAAGTGCAAGTTGCGTCAAGGTCGTCATTTCAGAAGAACGATCTAAGAAAACAAAGAGTGTTCCTTCAGGGCGCGTAATTTTTAAATAGCGAAAAGGAAGGGAGTTAATTGTAACTTTTCCCGTTTCAGTCGAACGATTGTATAAATCTTCAACAATAGATTCCACTCCCGATAAATCAGTATCAGACTCTAAATTTGAGGTAATGGTTAAAGTTTGAGTCGTGTTATCAATTGAAGCTGTAAAATGATTACGCATCAGACCTTCATTGAGTGGAAAGGGGCCTTTGCGATCTAAATTATATCCCCCCTTCGGTGGAAATTTTTGTGAAATGCTTGTATTTTGGGCGATTTGTTCCATCAAGACCATTGCTTGAGACACATTCGTTTTGTACATTAAATAATACGTCCCGCCAAAAATAGCAAGAAAAATCGACATCAGAATGGATAGATTAATCAAAATAAATCGCTTCTTAAGTTTTTTTAACATGATTCATTGACTCCTAAACAATATCCAACGCCTCTGACCGTTCGAATGATTACATTTGATTTAATAAAAGATAATTTTTTTCGAAGAAAAGAAATATAAACTTCAACGTTATTGTATTCAACATCTGCGTCAAATCCCCATACCTTTTCGATTAATAGTTCTTTAGTTACAATTTGATTACCATTTGAAAATAAATAATTTAAAATGTTAAATTCTTTTAACCCAAGTTTTACTGATTTGACTCCACAAGATAGCTCATAAGTGGATAAGTTAAGTTCAGCATCATGAAAACGTAGGGTATCCGTTGTGATTTCACCTTGTCGACGAAGAAGAACGCGAATTCTCGCTAATAGCTCTTCGGTCGCAAAGGGTTTGGTTAAGTAATCGTCAGCTCCTAAATCAAGTCCACGGACTTTATCTGCAATTTCATCTTTTGCAGTTAAAAATAAAATCGGCGTTTTAATTTTATCCTGACGACACATCTTTAAGATATCAAATCCATTTAACTTAGGTAACATAATATCTAAAATAATTAAATCATAAATACCTGTTAAGGCATAATCAAGACCTGATTGTCCATCGTGAAACACATCCACATCATATTTGTTTGTTTTTAATATTTGGCTAATCGCTTCTGCTAAGCGAATCTCATCTTCTACAACTAAGATTCTCATATTTATCACCTCATACGTTTAATGTTATCAAGCGAAACTTAAAACATTCTGAAATTTGACGGCTATTTCTTTATTATAAGGATAACAAATTTTGTTAAAAAGGAAAACCAAGTAAAATATAATTAATTAATTATTAAATTTTTAAGATTATGTTAAGAAATGGAATTTATAATAGCTCTAGTCAGCTATTTAGGAGGTGAGTCAGATGAAGTTTAGACATGAAATTAAACATTACATTAATTACGGCGATTATTTACTGCTTCGAAATCGTTTGAAATTTTTACTGCGATGTGATCACCATGCAAACGAGCTCGGAGAATATAAAATTCGAAGTATCTACTTTGATAACTATCATGATAAAGCTTTACAAGAAAAGTTAATGGGGATTAATAATCGAGAAAAGTTTAGAATTCGATATTATAACGATGATGTCAGTTTTATTCGGTTGGAGAAAAAATCAAAGGTGAACGGTTTATGTGCCAAAGTGAGTGCTCCATTGAGTGATGAGCAAGCTCAATCAATTATGGATGGAGAGTTTGAGTTTTTAAAAAATTCCACACACGCTTTGCATCAAGAACTTTATTATAAGATGAAAACCGAGCTACTCAGACCTAAAACTATCGTGGATTATACCAGAGAGGCTTATATTCACGACGTGGGAAACGTTCGGATCACGTTTGATAAAAGAATTAGAACTGGAATCACTTCAATTGATGCCCTAAATCCGTTGCTGCCAACTGTTGAAGGGCTGGATTCAAATCTCATCATACTAGAAGTTAAATTTGATGAATTTTTACCGGAGTTTATTTCAGATGTTTTACAAAACAATTATAGTCGGTCAACATCCGTTTCAAAGTATGCGGTTTGCCGGATTTATGGTTAATGACTTTAGGAGGGAAATGTTATGTTTGCAACACTAAATTTTAGCGATATTTTTAAATCAAGTTTTATGGAGAATATCTCAGCGTTTTCAGTATTAGATACAATCATTGCTTTGACCTTAGCCTTTGTAATCGGGCTCTTTATTATGGCTGTTTATAAAAAAACATTTAAAGGAGTCATGTATTCTCATAGTTTTTGTGTGTCATTACTTGCATTAAACTTAATTACAACCTTAATTATTTTAGCGATTACATCAAACGTTATTTTATCACTCGGGATGGTCGGGGCGTTATCAATCGTTCGTTTTAGAAGCGCCATTAAAGAACCGCTCGATATTGCCTTTTTATTTTGGTCAATTAGTGCTGGAATTGTGATTGGAGCAGGATTAATTCCATTAGCGGTCTTCGGATCATTATTTATTGGAATCATCTTAGTTTTATTCATCAATCGCCAAACAACTGATAATCCTTATTTATTAGTGTTATCGTGCCTAAATGATGAGAGTGAAAAAGAAGCATTAAAAACAGTCAATGCTTATGTAAAAAAACATGTCATCAAATCTAAAACAGTCTCAGCTCAAAATGGAATCGAAGTGACAGTTGAAATTCGTTTGAAAGAAATGGAAACAAAATTTGTAAACGAAATCAGTCAAATTAGTGGCGTAAAAAATGCCGTGTTAGTTTCTTATAATGGTGATTATTTAGGATAAATGATATTAAACAAGTAAGGAGGTGATGGTTGTTGCGTAATGAGAAAAGTGTCAATCGTTTAATGGTTCTATTAGTGTGTGGAATGGTTTTATTGACTGGACTCTTAATGTGGATATCGAACCATGAAACCATATCAGCCAGTTTAACTAAAGTGGCACAACCCGCCTATGTTGAAAAAATTTTTAACGCAGACGAAGTGTTAGAGATAGATATTCAAATATCAGAAGAAAATTGGAATTCAATGATTGAAAATGCTATATCAGAACAATATGTGATGGCTGATATCGTCATTAATGGTGAAGTATTTGAATCTGTAGGCATTAGACCGAAAGGAAATTCATCTTTAAGTATGGTAGCAAGTGATGATAGCACGGATCGATTTAGCTTTAAAGTTGATTTTTCAGAATACGTTGACGGACAAAGCCTATACGGATTAGATAAACTGGCACTCAATAACATGATTGGTGACGCAACCTACATGAAAGAATATTTATCATACGATATGTTTAGTGCCATGGGGATTGCGACTCCCGGATATTGTTATGCTAATATCAAAATTAATGGTGAACCATGGGGGTTATATCTTGCACTTGAGGTCATGGAGGAAAGTTTTGTCCAACGTTATTTTGGGACGATTTCCGGAAGTTTATATAAACCTGAAAGTGATTCAATGAACATGGGCAACAAAGAAGACAAGCAAGAGATGATGATCGGAGGCAATCCATTTAATGAAAATTCACAAATGATGTTTGGTGAAAAATCTTCTCGAGAAGGAAAAACAGACGAGGTAACCGCTCAGGAAGAAAGGGTTACATCAGATAAAATGATGCCATCAGGTAACGGAGAAATGCCAGAGGGAATGACATCAGGTAACGGAGAACTACTAGAGGGAATGACACCACCGAATGGAAATGAAATGAGAGAAAACAATCCAATGGGAGGCATGTCTTCTTCAGGAAGTAATTTAGTTTATATCGATGACGAGATATCAAGTTACAGTGCTATTTTTGAAAATAGTGTTTTAAAAGGAACAACCGAAGATGCTTATCACAAAGTCATCGAGATGATGAAAAACTTAAATGACGGGACAAATTTAGAACAATATTTAGATATCGAAGAAATTCTACGATATTTTGCCGTCAATACGTTCTTAGTAAACTTAGATAGTTATGCAGGAAGTATGAAGCATAATTATTATTTATATGAACAAGACGGTGTATTTCAAATTTTACCTTGGGATTTTAATTTATCATTTGGTGCTTTTAATATCAATGATAGTAGTAAAGTTATTAACTTCCCGATTGATGAACCTGTAACAGATACGATGGCAAATAGTCCGTTAATTTCAAAATTACTAGAAGTCGACGAATATAAAGACATGTATCATGAGTATTTACAAGAATTAATTGATGGATATATCGAAAGTGGAAAATATGAGGCGACGATCAAAAAATTAGATGAGCTAATTGATGATTACGTTGCAAATGATGCAACAGCTTTTTATAGTCATGATGAATATCTTGCCTCTATTCCTCAATTACTTGTATTTGGAACCGATCGAACAAAAAGTATTAAAGCTCAGCTTGCAGGGGAACAACCTAGTGATACTTATGGAAACATTGAAACACACTTAGATTTAGATGCTCTTGGAAGTCAAAATGGGGCAGGTGGTCCAAAGGGGATGAGGGAATTCCAGTCATCAACTGAAAATGAAAGCAATCAAGTAGACTTAAACAAACCATCGATAGAGGATAACAATCATTTAAGTCAACCAAATGATTCAATATCTACTCCTAATTCAACCTCTTCAAATCAGATAAATACCAAACCAATGAATCCAGGAGAGGGGCTGATTGACTCGATCAGTGAGGAGCTAAAAACTGTGATAGCGTCACTTGATATGACTCAAATTCAACAAGTTGTGGCCCAATTATCAGGGAAGACAGAAGAAACCTTAACAGAGGAAGATTTAAATTTACTAAAAGAATTAGGAATTGATGAAGCGTTAATTCCAATGATTTTGGAACTGGTTGAAAATTTTAGTTCATTTAGAATGGGCGGGGGAAATCAACTAAATACGAGCTCACCTTCAAATGAATCTCAACAATTAATCGTAGCGATTGGATGTTTAGTATTTGTTTTACCAGCGCTTTGGTTTGTTTCACATTATAAAAAACGTAAATTTAGAAGTTAAAGCATAGGATTTTTCTTATGCTTTTTTTAATTAAGTAAATTAACAGATAAGTCATAAAAATTAGGGACTTTGCATATTTTAATAGGAAAGAAATAATGGCTAGTTTATGATAGAGTACATAATTGAGCTTAAAAAGGGATATGATTAAAAATAGAGAACGATTACATTGATCTGTAGGAGGGGTGACGATGGATTTCCAGACACAGCATTGTCTATTTAAAAGTATAAAAAATCGTAGTGGCCATCCTGTAGATTTAATGGGGGCAGAGCCTTTAAATGACGGGATGGAAGCCAATCAAGAATCTTTATTTTTTAGTGTGCATGTGATATCAAGTGAGGAGTTAATAGGATTTATTTCACTGCAATTAATGTCAGATTATATGTCCTATGAAATGGCCTTACAATTATTTAATCAAAATATTGAGGATCCAGTCATCATAGAAATTTTCGATGAAGTCATAGCGTTTGCTTTTGATATGTTGAAGACGCCTTGTATTAAAACAAAAGTTTCAAGTTTAAATGTTGGAATGGTCAATCTCCTTCACCAAGTAGGTTTTAAGCTAGAAGAAAAATTTGAGCATCAGGGTGAAGTGATCTCTCTATATTTGATTAAAAATCATACACTCATTCAATCGACTCAAATGCGACAACCCTCTGTAGTCACGGCTCAAATTTTAGCATTTGCCAAAGAACGGTCGAATATTCGAGCGATTGCTCAGTCAGGGCTTCGATTAGATAGAAATGCCCCTATTGACTTAATGAGAGATTATCACTTTGATTTATTTATTTTAGATAAAGAAATTGAAAGTTATAAAATGAATCAAGATTGGATTCAACAATTTGGAGAAACCGTGATTACCAGGATGACAGACTTAGCAGAAAGTTCCTATTTATTTCAAATTCAATATCAAGATGGTGTCCGATTAGATTTGCAATTTGTATGTCTCAGTCACTATTTAAAAACCATCTACTCAGATTCTTTAATCAAGATTTTATTAGATAAAGATGGCGTCATCCCCCCACTAGATGAACCGAATGACAGTTCTCATTATGTTGAAAAGCCAAGTTATGAACAATTTTATGAAGTTTTAAATCGGTTATGGTGGTCTCAAATTGAAGTTGCAAAAGCAGTGTATCGAGATGAACTTCCATTGGCAAAAGGTGTTTACGATGGCATCATGATGCCCTTGATTATAGAACTATTATCTTGGAAAATTGGACTTCAATATGGTTGGGCAGTTGACATTGGGAGAGAGGGTCGATGGATTAAACGTTTTTTAAGTGAAAATATTTATTCTGAGTTTATTCATCTTTATCCGAAAAAAGGGTATCTTTCAATATGGGAGAAGCTATTTTGTATCGGACCTTTTGCAAATAAAATTGCCTTAGAAATTAGTCGAGAGTTAAACTATCCATATTCGGAGCAAGAGGTTCAACGGGTGACCAAGTTTTTACACCGAATTAATTCACTACCCGATAATGCAACTGATTTTAATCGATAAAATTCGCCAGTTGTTTCAACTGTTTTGTTGAATTTAGTGCACGAAAATTAAGTGGAGGATATGAGCAATATACTGAAAGTGATGAAGTAGTTTGAAAAAAGTATATTGTTTCAATAAAGGATGTTATAATAAGAGTAAAGAGGATATGGGGTTATTTGAACAATAAAAACAAAATGGGAGGATGAGTGGATGCAATTCATACTACTGATACTTTTAATCGCCTTGATCATTGCTGCATTTGTTTCCTACTTGTTGATGGTAACTTTAATTAAGATGATTTATTTAACAAAAGGAGTAGCGCTCTTAGTCGTTTGTAGTCTAGGTCTTCTGCTATTTATGATGATTGGATTTATCATCTATTGGGTGATGAATGGGATTAGTTATTTAAAAGAAATAAAGCTTAAATTGTGATCGTAAGATGGAGTCTTACGATTTTTTTATGAATTGAGAGAAAACTAAGAAAACACATCGTAGGAGGTATATTTTGCAACAGAATAATCAATAAATCTGACCAGATACTTTTGAGAAATGTCAGGCAAAAGAGCCCTTTGAATAATTATCTCTCATAAGTGTGAAAGAAGACAGCAGTTTAAAAGACTTTCAATAAAAGGGATGTTATTAATTTCATTTTAGGGGACGATGCTATTTTTATGTACATAGTGAATAGGAGGCAGTTTTAATTGAGTTAAGTTGTTAAATCAGGATTAGGAATAGAATCGTCAAGAAATTGTATATTTTTACGCGAATAGGTTTGAACCTCGTGCATATAATCTAACAAGATATGATGTGTCATGGAGGAGAGAAAAGATGAAGCAAAGAAAAAAACGCTATTGGATTGGGGGTATTGTTTTATTACTCATTGTCGTAATCATTCCATTTGGTTTAAGTGTCTTCATATATGAACAAAATTTTGGGGGGCGTTATACAACGCCAGATGAGTTGAAATATGAAGTTAAGGAATTCGAAGGATTAGTTCAAACGCCAGCCTTCTTTGAATCTAATAAACAACAATTATTGGCTGGTTATATTTATACACAAGAAGAAACAAGTTTTCCAAACGGTGTGATTATTTTGGCACATGGACTTGGTGGTGGACACAATAGCTATTTACCTGAAATTCAGTTTATGACTCAAAATGGATACACAGTGTTTGCTTATGATGGAACCGGAACAGATGAAAGTGAAGGAAGTAGTATGAAAGGATTGCCTCAGGCAATCATTGATTTAGATTACGCGATCAATTATGTGAAAAACGATGAACAGTTTGATTGTCTCCCAATTATGTTGTACGGTCATAGTATGGGTGGCTATGCTGTTATGGCTGTATTAAATGAGCATGAGGATATAACAGCAGTTGTTGAGCGCTCTGGATTTGATGAATCTATTGATATGATTGTGGAAGCGGGAGGCCAAATGATGGGGAAGGGAATTAAATTATTAACACCCTATGTCAGATTTTATGAATATCTGAAGTTCGGTCATTATGCAACGTTGAGTGGGGTAGAAGGACTTGGTACAACAAAAGCCAAAGTCATGTTGATGCATAGTGAAGATGATGAAGTAGTGAGTTATCAACAAAATTTCGCACAGTATAAACATTTATTTGGAGCGAATACGAACTTTACGTTTGTGAGTTATGAAGGACGAGGGCATGATGTAGTGACAAATGTTGAGTTAAAACAATCGATTGAGAAAGAAATTAAAGCCATTTACGGAAGCCTAGAATCTGTTCCCAAAGAGCAATTAATGGCGTATAATGGAGTGTTATATGATATTGATCAACGACTTGATTCCGTTGTCATGCGACAAATTATTGAATTTTATAACCAATCTGTTGTAAAAGAATATGAATAAGTTCAAAACCAGCCAAATTTCTTAAATAAAGGCTGGTTTTCTTTTTGAAAGGAGAAAAACCGCCATTAATTTAAAAATGTTGTCGAAGGATTAAGTCTGCACAGCATTGAAATATTTGCAAGAGATGTGTAAGATTAAGGCAAGAAAGATCTTTTTTAAAGGTGGGGGAATATGAAATTAACCATTCAAAAAGGTAGTTTAGGATTAGGGCTTGTCCTTTTATGGGTTGGCGTCTTAAACACGGGGACAGACTCCTTGTTTTATAATAGTTTGCTATTTCCTATCGTAGGAGCTTTTCTTAGGATTGGAACTGTATTACCAGTTTTGAAGATGCTAGTTTATTTAATGAGTACTTTATTCGCATTGTTATTGGGGTGGGAATTAATTCAGTCTGGGATTTATAGCGGGATGATTAGTTTTTCTATTTTTATGACAATGACGTATGCGGCATTAATCGGAATAGGGGCTTTGATTTTAAGTTGTTTCAGGTGTTTATTCAATCAGACGGTGAATTGGAAAAAACGTTCCGTCTTAGGTGTAATGGGGACTTTTTTGTTACTATGGATTTTAGCCGGAGCTAATTCATTAATTGGAAATCCATTCGATGCTAATAAAGCAACGAAAGCGATTGAGGGATATGTTGAACATCAATATCCTAAAGAAGATTTGAAAGTGAAAGAAGCGACGTATGTTTTTGAAACTGCTTCGTATCAATCGCTAATCTACCATGAGGAAAATGAAGATTTAAATTTTTCAGTGAGCTATCAAAATGGTGAGATTGTGGATGATACGTATGAAAGTCATGTGTTGAGTTATTTTAATACATTAAAGCGATTATCAGCACAGTATTCTATTTTGGTAAATGAGTTACTTAATGAGAAGTTCCACCTTAAAGAGAATCAGTCATTTGTTTATTATGACTTTGATGCAGTCGATTATATGTCAAAGATCCTAGAACTCGGGATGGAATTTGATGAAACTTTGCCTATTTCAGCACAAATTACGTTACAGTTTACACTTGAAACCCAAAGTATAGATGAACTTAGTGATTTCATCGTAAGTGTTTTTGAGGTGTTAGAAGAGAAAGGATATCATTTTGATGTTTATCATTTGAAAGCTCAAAATCAAAAAGAGTGTATTTGGATTGAAAGTATAACTCCAAATGATATTTTAAGTGGTCAACTCGCGGCTCGAATCGAGGCTGGTCTCGCTAATGTTTCAAGTTATGGAATTAAAACGAATAAAAGTTCAAATAAATTTTAAAACACCAACTGAAAATGTTTTTTTTTTTTTTTTTTTTTTACTAAAATTATGATAGGATTCGATTTGAATTATAAAATATACCAATTTGAGGAGAAAATAATGAGAACAAATCATCAAAAGACATCAAGAGTTATCATGATGTCATTAGCGATTTTGATTGAATTATTACTTCAATTATTAGTAGGGAATATCGACCACTATTCAGTTGGATGAGTGTGCCTAATACGGTCATTGAACAGGCATGTCTTTATTTAAAAATAGTCGGTGCTTTTATCTAAGTTCAAGGATGATACATGACATTCACTGCTATTTTACGAAGTTATTCATGACTCAAAGAAGTGATGATTTCAGCTATCGTGATGAATCTTATCAATATTCTAGGAAATGCCATCTTAATTAATGGGGTATTCGGTTTTCCACAACTTGGAATTCCCCGAGCTGCCATTTCAACAAAATGTGAGTAAAGTTATTGGTTTATTGATTGTTATCTATTTATTTATAAAAAAATTGATGAACACATCTCATTGAAGACTGTAAAACCGTTTCCAACTGATGTTTTTAAAAAGTTATGAGTGGTCGGGCTACCGGTAGGTGCCCAAGAATTTTCCTATAATTTATCTCAGAGGGTTATTTTAAAATTTATTAATTTATTTGGTACTGCAGTCATTGCGACAAAGGTTTATTGTAGCATGCTAGCTAGCGTTGCCTACGTTTATTCAATTGCTATCTCTCAAGCCAGTCAAATCGTTGTGGGGTATTTAGTGGGAGCGCATCAGTTTGACGATGTAGAAAAGCGTGTCTGGTCAACCTGTTTGATTTCAATTGTCATTTCACTGTCTATTACTTTTATGGTTTATTTAAATAGTGATGCCATCTTTTCACTGTTTACAAAGGATGCACTCCTTATTACGCTTGGCAAACCACTTATTTTTGTTGAATTTTTCTTAGAAATAGGACGTGCGATTAAAATGACCATGACCAAATGCTTAGTAGCAACCGGTGATGTTAAGTTTGCCGTAATTATTAGTTTAATTGGATGTTAGTTAATTGCTGTAGGATTTGGTTATTATATCGGGGTTTTACTAAATTATGGATTAGTTGGAATTTGGATTGCCATGGCTATTGATGAATGTTTGAGAGCCTTCGTTTTTGTGATCCGATTTAAGTTAGGGACGTGGAACAGTAAAGCCTTAGTTGAAATGTCAGAATAAAAAAAGAGAGACTAAGCTCTCTTTTTTTATAGATACATCAGTATAATTCCTTGAACGAGTCCGATGACACCACCTAAAATAAACCCAAGAATTTCAATATGTTTTAATTCTTTTTTAGCTACTTGCAAAATAATGCGTTCGAGTTCACGTAAGTCTAGTGCCATGATATTATCTTCCACAATTTTAGCAATGTTAACACGCAGTTCAATCATGTCTTTAATATTCACAATAATATCGGTCAAGCCATTGTTCACTTCTGTTTCAATTAATTCATCAAGTGGACCTTGAATCATCCCTTTGAAGGGAAACGGAATGATGTTTAATTTTTCATCAATGACTGCTTTAATTTTGCGTTTTACGAAAAATCGAATTTGGGTTAAATCCTCTTCTGTGACTGCTTCATCCATCAGTTCACGAATTGAAATTAACTCATTTGCGACGACTTCCCCAATGTTTTTAGCAATTTCTTTTTTGCGTTTTGGAATTAATCCGACTATCGTAAAACGAGTCAGCGGAATTTTAATTGGCTTGATGGGGCGAAATAAGAGCTTGATTGCAAAAATATTTGTTATCCATCCAATTAAGGCTCCAACAACCGTTAATAAAAGAACGGTAAAAAAATGATTCATGATGAAAACCTCCTCTGTATATCGAGTCATCTAATTTTTATTTTGTTTGATGAAATCTTGGATTTAAGACTTACTTTGCTAGAAGAATAAAAATAAGTTTATCAAACTTCATTTGAGATGTAAATGATAAAGTGTGACATTTATCGATAACTAAAGACAGGTATAGCTTGCATTTAATGGAAGATTTCTTCTATAATGAGTGCAGATCATTAGAAACCAAAGATGTTTAGTTTTAAGTAAAGAAAGGGAAATTATACGTATGAAAAAATATGAATCATTTTTAGTTGGAGTTTGCGTAGGAGGAGTCATGGGAGCTTTCATCACAAAAAAATGGATGGACTCAAAGTCAAGCGTCAATGTTAAACATCAGGATGTCACACCGCAAAAAGAGGAAATGGATTTAGACGAGTTAACTGATGAACTTGAACGTCTATCACAGCGTGTAGATGCTTTACAATAGGAAAATGAGTAAATTTTATAGAATGTGTCAAATAGGGTTGAAACCTTTAATTTACAAGGTTATAATTACAAACAATACTAGTATTTAGTAAATAAAGGGAGTTATATGATATGCAGCTAAATGATTGGTTAATGCTAACCTCGATTGCCTGTGTCATTGTTGCAACGATTAGCGCTGTTTATCTCTTATCTCGACTTCGTCAAGCCATTAATACTCAAACGGAACAAATTAAAACATGTAATCAAAAGATGAAAGAAGTACCGTCAGAGTTGAAGCGAGAAATGAATACAACGGTTCAGGAGTTTAAACAAAAAATTAAAATGGGATGGAAGATTGTTGCTTTCATTCGAAGAAGACGTCAAAAAAGAAAACTTAAAAGATTACAGAAACAGGGGATGAGAGGATGAAAAAACGTTATATTTTTGGATTAGGTGCCTTAGTAGGTGGAGTCGCAGCTTTATTATTAACGCCTAAATCAGGAAAAGAGATGCAAGCTCAGTTACTTCAAAATGTTGAAGATTTACAACAAAAAGTAAAAGAGTTTGATCAAGATGCCTTTAAAGAAAAATGTAAAGAACAACTTGAAGAGATTAAAGCATCAATCAATGAATTTGACTGGAGCCATAGCGTGCAACAACTTGAGGAAAAAGTATCTCAATTAACAGGACGTTTACAAGAATTAAAAACGGTGATAGAAGATCATCAAGTTGAAGAAATGCCTTCTCTTCGTTTGCATGATGAATTAGAGGACATTGAAATGTTAGAGACGTTACAAACACTAGAAGATTTAGAAGAAGTTGAAGCTTCAGAAAAATAATTAAAAAACACATGCACGAGAGCGTGCATGTGTTTTTTAATTGCTAATGATCGCTACGATATACCCTATTGATAGGGTCACAAAATTCCAAATGAGAATTCCACCTGTTGAATAGATGGCATATTTTGTAAATGGAATTTTGAAGATACCAGACATTAATGAAATGAATGTTCGAACCGTTGGCACAACTCGGCCAATCAAACACATCAGAGGACCGAATCGGTGACTAAGCTCAGTGGCTTTATCTAGACTTTTTTGAGTAGAAGGAAATTTTTGATAGAAAAAATCGTAAAGTGCTCCTCCAAATTTATAAGAAACCGCATAATAAGCCAGACAGGCTAAAATAGCTGCTAAGACACTGATTAGATAAATGAAGAAAAAGCTATATGAGCTCGTGTAAATAGAAAATCCGATGGCAGGCATAATGACGATGGCAGGGATCCCCGTTAAATTTAATCCTTCTAAAAAAATAAGCAAAAAGATTAAATAAGGGCCGAATAAATCGAGTTTTTCTAAAATTTCAGTGGTAAACATTTGATTCTCCTCAATAATAAAGATATGGGTTGATTATAACATATTTCCTATTATTTATCACTTAAAGAATAGAAATCCAACAAGTCACCATATTAAAAGAGCGTATCTTCATTGACAAATAAGTTAAAAAACTATAATATATTCCTGATTGGGAATATTCTGATATGGGAATATAAAGGAGATTAAGCCATGTATGTTGAAATATTAAAGGCGTTAGCAGATGAAAAAAGGTTGCAGATTATGTGTCTGTTATTTCATGGTGCGCGCTGTGTTTGTGAAATTGAACCCGCTTTAAAATGTTCTCAATCTTCAACCTCGAAACATTTAATTAAATTAAAACAAGCAGGGTTAATTGAAAGTCAAAAAAAAGGACAGTGGGTGCACTACTATATCCCAGAGAGTGTGTTTTCCAAGTATCCTTTTTTAAAATCACTAATTGAAGAAGTCGAACAGTTGAGGAGTAGATAAAAATGAAAAAAGTAGCTTTTGTATGTGTTCATAATTCATGTCGGTCACAAATGGCTGAAGCCTTTGGACGTGTGATGGGATTAAATGTCTTTGAATCTTATTCAGCAGGAACAGAACAGCGTGACGTGATCAATCAAGATGCCGTGAAAATCATGAAAGAAATTGGCATAGATATGGAATTGAATCAAAGACCAAAATTATTAAGTGATATCCCACAAGTTGATATTGTCATTACGATGGGATGCAATGTGTCTTGTCCAAATTTACCTTGTACTCATCGAGAAGATTGGGGAATTGAGGACCCGACAGGAGAATCTGAGGAGGTCTTTCGTCAAACCCGTGATGTTATTTTTCAAAAAATGGAGCACTTAGTAAATCGTTTAAAACATAACGAAATTTAATGAGGAGGCCAAACGGTGAAAAAAGTGGATTTAACGGAAGGGAAAGTATTGACCGTCCTATTAGCGTTGGCATTGCCCATTATGGGAAGTTCTGTTTTGCAATTGACGTATAGTTTAGTGGACATGTTACTAGTGGGGCGTTTAGGAAGCGATGCGGTGGCTAGTATTGGGACATCTAGTTTTTTAATTGGAATTGGAACGGCTATTAATACTTGCGTGGTCATCGGAACAGGAATTAAAGTTTCACATGCCCTTGGAAAAAAGGATGAACAAGAACAACAGGATTATATAAATGCTGGTTTTCGGTTAAACTTCTTAATAGGGATTATTTTTGCCATGATTTTGATTTTTACTGGAAAAGCTTTTATTTCATTTTTGGATGTTGAGAATGCTTATGTAGAAGTTGAGGGATACAAGTACTTACTTGTCAGTGCCCCAATGGTGTTCTTTTCTTTCTTTAATTTTTGGTATACGCGTCTTTATAATAGCTTTGGGCAAAATAAGGCAGCGTTGAAGATTAGCGCTTTAGGTGTGCTTCTCAATATTGTTTTAGATCCGATTTTTATCTATACACTGAAATTAGGCGTAATGGGTGCTGGATTAGCAACCTTAATTGCGAATGCCTTCATGAGTGGTTTGTTTTTTAAACAATCTCGTACGTTAATCAAACTAGATTACAAATTGAAAATAAAGCAATCGGTTTATTGGGATATTATTTCATTAGGTCTACCAATGTCAACTCAACGTATCTTATTTACGCTTGTAAGTATAGTCTTGGCGAAAATGATTGCAGTTTTTGGAACAAATGCCATTGCCGCACAAAAAATAGGCTTACAAATTGAGTCTATCACCTATATGGTCATTAGTGGATTAAATGGAGCTATTGCAAGTTTTGTCGGTCAAAATTATGGGGCAAAAGCTTATGAACGTATTCAATCGGGGATGAAGGTAGCCATGTGTTTGGGTGTCGGATATTCCTTATTAACGACGATGGTATTTCTATTCATTCCTGATAGTCTAGCCTCATTATTTGTCAGTGAACAGCAAACCATTCAAATGACAGCTGATTATTTAAAATTAGTTGGATTAACACAACTTTTTATGGCGGTTGAAATTATTTGTAATGGTGCATTTGTTGGAATGGGATTACCTAAAATTCCCGCTATGATTGGGATTAGTTTTACATTATTAAGAATTCCGATGGCTTATTTTTTCATACAGTGGATTGGAGTTAATGGAATTTGGATGAGTATTAGTTTGAGCATGTTATTTAAAGGAATTGTTGCATTTAGGATTTATTGTAAAAAAGAAAAGGAAGGTAATTGGTATGTTAATGCAGCTAAAGTCACTCCTTAATTCTCGGGAGTTAATGGAAGGAAAATTTGGAATAGAACGTGAATGTTTACGTGTAAATCCAGATGGATCGTTGGCCCTTAGCCCACATCCAACTGCCTTTGGGGAAAAGCAATTTAATCCCTACATTACAACAGACTTTTCAGAAAGCCAAATTGAAATGATTACACCAACATTTAAAACATTAGAAGAGGCTCATCAGTTTTTAAGTATGCTTTATGATATTGTGAGTGTTGAGGTTGGAGACGAATTATTATGGCCTCAATCAATGCCATGTTTTATTAAACCAAATCAAGAAATTCCGATTGCGATGTTTAGCGATAGTGAAGAAGGTCAAAAGTTAATGACTTATCGCGAATCTCTCCTAAAAAAATATGGTGGTAAACGCCAACTTATCTCGGGATTACATTATAACTTTTCTTTTAGTGAATCACTATTGGTGAAGTTGTTTGGCGCACAACATGATTATTCGGATTTTCGATTGTTTAAAGATGCAATCTATTTAAAAGTAGTTCGAAATTATATTAGATATCGTTGGTTATTAATATATTTATTAGGGGCATCACCCATTGTTGATGAGAGTTATTGTAGTGAATGTAGTGTTTCATCCAATGAAGTGGCTCCAAAAAGTTTTTCTCGATCAGGGGCGATTTCGTTTCGAAATAGCTTATGTGGGTATCAAAATAAAAAACCAATTTACGTTGATTATACCTCTGCTAAGACGTATGTCAACTCATTAAAGGCTTATATTGAAGCGGGTGAAATTTCAAGTTTTAAAGAATTTTATAGTCCGATACGTCTAAAAGCAATCCGACCGAATCAATTACTAGAGTCACTTATTGAAGATGGGATTGAGTATTTAGAAATTCGCTCAATTGATTTAAATCCATTTGCAAAAGAAGGGATTACGTTAAATGATTTATATTTTATTCAGTTATTTGTGCTCTTCTTATTAGATGAAGAAGAGTCAAATGATCCTAATTGGCAAGAAGAAGCTAATGAAAATGAAAGAAGAGTCGCTGTTTCAGGTTTAGACGAGAAGTTAATGTTACTTTATAATGGAAATGAAGAGAGCCTAAAAACGTTAGCGACGCGTATCCTTAAGAAAATAAGTCTAATCAACGACACGTATGATTTAAATCAAACGTCGATTTTAAATCGAAAACAAGACGAAATCAAAAATCCTAATTTAACCTTATCTGCGAAGATGATGAAAATGGTTCAGGAGACAGATTATTTAAGCGCAAATTTAGAATTAGCCAGAACGTATAAACAAGAAGCGAGTGACGCACCATTTCAATTGCCTGGTTTTGAAGATTTAGAGTTATCGACTCAAATTTTGATGAAAGAGGCTATTAAACGAGGCGTAAAATTTGAAGTGTTAGATCGAGCGGAAAATTTTATTAAATTATCTAATGGGGAGCACTGTGAGTTCGTCAAACAAGCAACGAAAACGTCCTTAGATAGTTATATTACGATTTTAGCCATGGAAAATAAACAGGTAACAAAAGAAATTTTAAGAGATCATCATCTGAATGTTCCAACGGGTGCATTGTACGAAAGCATAGAAAAAGCCCAGTCAGATTATAAATGTTATCAAAATCGAGCTATTGTCATTAAACCCAAATCGACCAATTTTGGAATTGGAATCAGTATTTTTGAAGAGGGAGTCAGTGAATTAGAGTATTATAGAGCTTTAAAAGAAGCTTTTTCACATGATAAAGAAGTCATCGTTGAGGAGTTCGTTTCAGGGAAAGAATATCGATTTTTGGTGATTGAAAATGAGGTGATTGGAATTTTACATCGAGTTCCAGCCAATGTAATTGGAGATGGGGTTCATTCAATTACCGAGTTGATTGAGTTGAAAAATAAAAATCCACTTCGAGGGTATAAGTATCGACGTCCCCTTGAAAAAATTCAATTAGATGAAATTGCTATTCGTTTTTTATACGAACAAGGATACACACCAGATACGATCTTACCGATGAATGTGCAAGTCTTTTTACGAGAAAATTCGAATATCTCCACGGGTGGCGATAGTATTGATATGACTGATGATATTCATGATTATTTTAAAAAGATCGCCTGTGAAGCAACGAAGGCAATCGGTGCTAAAATTTGTGGGGTTGATATGATGATTGAAGATTTTCAAAATCCTGCCTCAGCTTACTCAATTATTGAATTGAATTTTAATCCAGCGATTCACATTCACACGTATCCATTTATTGGTCAAAAACGTGAAGCGGCTTTGGCAATATTAAAAGCTCTTTCGTTAGTTCAATAAAAAAAAACAGATTGAATTCAATCTGTTTTTTTATTGTATCACTTCTTCGATTTCAGATAAGATTCCACTTAGTTCTAAAATAAGTTCATCTAACTCAACGTATTTAGTTGAAATCGCATCTTCTGTCGCTTTTTGTTGGCGTTTTGTCTTTTTAAATGCCTCAAGGTTAGAGTCATTTGATTGAATACTTTGGCTAAATTGGGTCATAAGATCGTTTACCTTTGAAAGCTTCAAGCTAAGTTTTGTTTGAGTCATTCCTGATTTTAAAAATCTAGAAGCTGTTTCAATCCATCCCGAGGTTTCTTGAACCTGAAGTTCTTCATTTAATTGACTTAATGTATCGTTGAGTAAATGGTCATAGTCGGATTGGTTAGGATTTTCAACAAAAGTTGAAATCGCATGGATACAGTTCGTGATTGCGAGTAACGGAAGATCAATATTTTCTGTTTCAAGTGATTGAATTTCATTTTTAATGGTTTCAAGAGGCTCTAAATATGTTTTTTCAAGTGATTCAGTATAGGCACTACTTTCTTCAATTAAAATATTTTTTTGTATTTTTAAAATTTCCAATTCGTCTTGCGCATTTTCGACTTCTTGTCTCACTTCTTCTAAATGATCTTGCAAGATTTGTTGTTGTGAGGTAGCACCAGCTAGTGTTGGAATTGATTCATCAGGGATTAAAGGACTATAAGAAATCGGTTGACCAAAATCATCTAACTTAATGGTGAATAAAGCGCGATTATTCATGCGATTAGCAATGAGTGAGATGTCTTTTTCTTCTAGTAAGTGAAGAGTAGGAGAGGATATTAAAAGGGGAAGGCCCAAGGCGATGACACCAGACACTAATAATAGTTTAATTAATATTTGTTTAGGTTTCATAAAATCCTCCATGTCTAAGTCTAAATGATTTTCTTATATTATGGACGATTATAAAAATTTATAACAGAAAATATAAAAAATAGTAAAATTTAACGTTTTCAATATAGTTAACGACGAAAATCAAATTTAATGAAAGTTTAGAGTCTTAAGATGCTTCATACCAAGAAATAGGCATATCAGAGAGAAGGGTGCAGCTGTATCAATAGGAAGGTCATTTTTTAGTGAGAGACTAATTAACCTAATTTGTCTTTTATATGTTGAATTGGAAAATATTGAAAGGGCGTCGAATATTGAAGAAAAAACAATTATTTTCTATAATAAAAAAGTCTACTTTGGAATGTAAGTAGAAAAGAGGTAAAAAAATGAGTCAACACACAAAGAAGAAGGTTAAAGCAGTTAGTTTAGAAACCTTTGTGTTTTTAGCTATTCTTCTATTTGGCTTTGGTTATATTGCAAGTCAAATGGGAGTCGGAATTATGTTTGAAGTCATCATGAATACGGCCCATGATTTATTGTTAAATACGGTCTTTTTCATTATGGCATTAGCCGTATTGGCAGGTGCTTTAAGTGCTTTATTATCAGAGTTTGGTGTTATTGCCTTGATCAATAAATTATTATCTGTTTTTATTAAACCATTGTATGGATTACCAGGTGCTAGTATTATTGGGGCAATTGCCACGTATTTGTCAGATAATCCTGCCATTATCTCCTTTGCAAAAGATAAGGAATTTCAAAAGTATTTCAAAGATTATCAAATTCCCGCATTGTGTAATTTAGGAACTGCTTTTGGAATGGGGTTAATTGTGACAACCTTTATGATGTCACTTGGAACAGACTATATTTTGCCTGCTTTAATTGGAAATTTAGGAGCAATCGTTGGAAGTATTGTGAGTGTTCGATTAATGATTCACTTTACCCAAAAATATTATCATCATAACTCTTCAACATTAGAGACCATTCCTCAAAGTCAAGATTTAACACAGTATCGTGAAATTCGTGATGGAAATTTATTTCAACGTGTCTTAGATGCCATGTTAGAAGGAGGAAAAGCAGGTGTTGAAATGGGAATGTCTATTATTCCAGGCGTTTTAATTATCTGTACACTTGTGATGCTTTTAACGTTTGGTCCATCTATCGATCCGGTAACGGGGGCATCAGTTTATACAGGCGCAGCTTATGAAGGGGTTGCTTTATTACCTGCACTGGGTGAAAAATTGATGTTTATTCTAAATCCGATTTTTGGATTTACAGACTCACAGGCTATTGCCTTTCCAATTACATCTCTTGGAGCTGTAGGAGCTGCGATGTCACTCGTTCCACGATTTATTCAAGAACAAGTCATTACACCAAATGATATTGCTGTTTTTACAGCAATGGGGATGTGCTGGAGTGGTTACCTAAGTACACATGTTGGAATGATGGATGCTTTGGGTGTTCGAAAATTAAGTAGTAAAGCCATCTTATCTCATACTATTGGAGGGATTTGTGCCGGGATGGTAGCGCATTTTATCTATTTACTAGTCGTTTAAATATCCTAGAAGAGTGAAACCTATCTCAAATTTTGAGATAGGTTTTTTATTTGAAAAGATAATTCAAAAAAATAGAACAGTGGTATAATAAAAATAGAAATTAAGCTTAAAATAAAAATTAATTAGGATTAGAAACAGGTAGAGAATAGTCGGAGGTGTAGTCTGTTGAAAGTGATGACATTTAATTTACGTTCTGATTCTATTTTTGATGGGAAAAATAGATGGCATAAACGTAATCACATTGTATTTGATGTAATAAAAAAGTATAACTGCGATATCATTGGTTTGCAAGAAGTGACCAATAAAATGTATAAAGATATAGAAGAACAATTAAGTGATTATTATATCATTGGACAGCCACGATGCAAACGTTTCTTTGTGGAGCATAATAACATATTAATATCAAAACGACATGAAATTTTAGAAGAAGAGACCTTTTGGTTATCGAATCAACCTAAAAAAGTAGGGAGCTCGATTTGGTATTCAGTGTTTCCACGAATTTGTACAACAGCCAAAGTTAGACTAGATAGTGGGGAGTTGGTTCGCATTTACAACACGCATTTAGATGTTTATTTATCTCCCGCCCGCGGATATGGATTAAAAAAAATTAGTGAATACATCGAAAGACAGCAAGAGATAGATCAAATTCCAGTAGTTTTAATGGGGGATTTTAATGCAACCCCCAATCATCGTATCATTAAGACTTTTACTGAAGGTGAATTGAGTCATAAACGATTTGTTGCTGTTCAAGAGTATGATAAGTCGATTTATAATAAACCAACGATGGGGCGATTTAAAGATTCTGAAAAAGGGATGCATTTAGATTATATTTTCGTGTCAGAGGAATGTGCTGTATTACATGCTGAAATTATTAAGGATAATGTCAATGGACAATATCCATCAGATCATTATCCATTATTAGCTCATGTTCATGTTACACTTTCTTGAAAAAAATTTTTTCGACATAAAAAAGACACAAATCGACATTAAAAATATGTGATAATGAATATGTCTTGAAAAATAAGACACTACCCTAATTTAATTGTTATGAAGTTCCCCCAAAATACTTCATAACATATTCTCTCTTTTCATCCCAATATTTATAAATCATCCCCTGTTTTATGAGGTTCCTTGTGAACCTCCTTTTTATTTTGTTTTAGATCATGAATCAATACAATTGAAGAGGGCTTGCTGAGCCGAAGGATGCGAAATTGTGTTGTTGAATGCTAGGTATCGTCTGATAGCGAGTGACGAAATTAACTGATAGTGATATTCATTTATTAAGAAACTTTTAAAAAATCGCTGGAAAAGTGTTCTGATGGGCTTGTTTATTTCCTAAAATAAAATCTGAATACAGTCAAAAATCGTCAAAAAACTTCAAAAAAACACAGAAAGAACACAAAAATGACGTTTGAATATGTGATAATGAATATGTCTTGAAGAACAAGACACTACCCTAATTTAATTGTTATGAAGTTCCCCCAAAATACTTCATAACAT
>OLNJ01000458.1_pt1 | contig 34676 bp, 28 predicted proteins | sample 1672191 | NCBI WGS metagenome assembly OLNJ01 (sample SAMEA3136657, study PRJEB25190) | human gut metagenome | biome: human gut; feature: human-associated habitat; material: faeces | place: Austria | collected 2013 | reverse complement strand
AATCATCAAAATAAACCAGCTCCGGTTTTCTGTGTTTCAGTTCTGTAATGATCAGTCCCATCTGAAGACCCCAGTCTCCCAGATGAACATCACCGATTACTTTATGACCTACGAAACGGCCAATTCTCTTAATACTCTCGCCAATAATTGCAGAACGAAGATGTCCTACATGAAGAGGTTTTGCAACATTTGGTCCGCCGTAGTCGATGATGATTGTTTTCGGCTCTTTTGCTGCTGATACGGAAAGTTTCTCGTCTGCAGCCATTTCCTTTAAGTAATCTGCAAGGAATTCACCTTTTACTTTCAAATTGATAAATCCTGGTTTTACGACTTCTGTCATGGAGAAAACCCGGCTGTCTTTTAAGTATGCTACTACATCATCAGCGATCATAAACGGCGCTTTCTTGTACGCTTTGGCTCCTGCCATAGCACCGTTGCACTGAAATTCGCAAAGATCCGGTCTGTTGGATACGGTTACTTTTCCGTAGGATGGGTCGTATCCGGCTTTTTCAAATGCTGCGGAAAGTTCTTCCGCCATCTGCTCCATAAGTTTCTTCATTCTATTAACTCCTCAACTAAATATTATTCTCTCAGAAATACATCTTTTCTAAAAGTTTATTTTACAACGACTCTTCTGGAACAAGCTACAGCTACTGCTCCATATCCAATGTGACAGGCCACACTCAGAGATAAGGGATCTAAAACTATCTCCTGTCCCGGAAAAGCCTCTTCCAGTTCTTTCTTAAACTCCAGAGCCTCCTCTTCGTTTCCTGCATAGGCAGACTGCAGGCACATTTCTCCACGCTTTACATATTCAGCAAAACGATTTTCCCAATCATTCTGCATAGCTTTCACCATAACCCGCTTAGCCTGTTTCTTACCTCTAGTCTTGGAATAGGCATCCAGCTTATCACCCTGGATCTGTAATACCGGCTTTAAATTCAAAACCGTTCCGATTGCTGCCGCTGCAGGAGTGATCCTGCCGCCCTTTTTCAGATATTTCAAAGTTTCCAAAGTAATATAAATACTGGAATCTGATTTCTGTTCCTCTAAAACCTGTCTGATCTGCAGGGCATCTCTGCCTGCATCTCTCAATGTCAGTGCATCCAGTACAGACTGTTTTTGTGTAACAGAAATTCTCTGATTATCCACTACCTGTACTTTTCCATCATATTCCCGGGCCAGTCCGCTGGCTGTATCACAAGAAGCACTGAGTCCGCTGGACATTGGAATATGCACAATCTGATCATAGCTTTCCAGAAGTGTATTCCATAATCCACACACATCTGCCGGTCCCGGCTGTGAAGTGGAGATAGATTCCTCATTTTTCAGACGCTCATAAAACTCTTCCTGAGAAAGAGTAATCCCCTCCAGATAAAGCTTCTCATTAATATAAAAAGGCATAGGAATCACACTAACTCCCAGATCCCTGGCCAGGTCCTGTGTTATGCCGCTGTTACTGTCTGTGACAATGGCCACTTTTCCCATATACATTTCTCCTTTACTTCTAATTCATCCTTCATATAAATAAAATTTCTGTATTGCTGATCATAGGTGAACAGCTGATAGTTTTCATCTATGCAATGTAAAAATACATACTGTGTTTAGTTTAACATAATTTGGGGGCTATCTCAATCCGGAATTTAAAATTTACAGCATAAAATTTTCATATCATAAAAAATAGTATATTAAAAAAAAGAAGCACTGACATTCACATCAGTGCATTCCTTTCATCTTATTCACTTCTAAGCGCATCAATTGGATTCAGATTTGCAGCCTTTACAGACGGAAGCAGACCAAATACCACACCGATCACTGTAGAAAAAAGTACCGCCACCACAATAGACGGAATACTGATAGCAGTCGGTGAACCTGTTACTTTTCCCACAACCTTGGAAAGTCCGATGCCGGTTACAACTCCGATAATGCCTCCAATACTGGTAAGTACAGAAGCCTCTGTCAAAAACTGACCCAGTATTGTCTTTTTGCGTGCACCAATAGCCTTTTTCAGACCAATCTCTTTGGTACGCTCCGTAACTGACACAAGCATAATGTTCATAACACCAATGCCTCCAACCAGTAAGGATATACTTGCGATCCAAATCAGCTGATTGTTTGTGCTTTCACTCAGCTTCTGCATATTTCTTACCTGCTTCATAATATCATCTGCCTTATATTTTAAAGTAGATGTCTTTCCGTTTCCTGCTGAAGGAATCAGCTCATTCAGCACTTCAGCCGCATCATTTCCCACTGTGCTCATAGTATCCGTACTGTCAGCTTTTACCACTGCATTCTGGGGCACATCAAATTTAAAAGAAATTGGCCAACAGCTGTCAGGAATCATCACATTTCCAATAATATTCTCCTGATATGTATAATAATCAGTAAGATTACTAATCGTTGGCTGATAGTTTTCATTTTGGCGAATCACGCCTACCACTGTATAAGGTTCCTGGTTAATTTCCACAGTTTTCCCTACAGGATTCTCCGAGGGAAACAGATTCTGTGCAGCATTGTCATCAATCAGCGCTACCTTATTATATTTTTTGTAATCATCCGTCACAAATCCTCTTCCGGACTGAACCACATAGCCACAGGTTGCCAGATAATTCACATCGATACCATAGACGCTTCCACCCTGAAGACTATTGTTATTATTATAAATGGTAGCACTAGAACTGTTGTAATAAAAAGTTGCATTCTCTACGTGATCCAGATCATGAATCTTATCTTTGACATCATCTGTGAGAACCGGTGTCTGACTTGTAGTGGATCCATACTCTGAATCATACTGATTGTCCCCATCATACAGATATATATTTACCGTATTGGAACCAGATCCGATAAGATCTTCCTTAATCTGCTCACTTGTACCCTTGATGGTAGATACAATTGCTATAATAGAAGCAATACCAATAATAATGCCAAGCATTGTCAGAAAGGATCTCATCATATGTGACCATATTCCCTGAAAAGCCAGGCGTATATTTTCAATCATAAAATTTCTCCCTTCTTACTATTGATTATACATATAGTCCAAAGTTACCTCATTGGTTTTGGCGCCCTCAACAACATCCTTGCCATAAGGAAATGCCAGCTTGTCATCGCTGCTGATACCGCCCTTGATGATGATATCATAACCGCCGTTCACAGTTGCGCCCACTCTGATTTCCTGCTTTTTCAGAATTCCGTTATCATCCTTGTACACATAGTTTTTTCCGTTTTCACTCTTTACAAAAGCCTTGGATATAACCATGCTGCCATTATCAGCCGCTGAATTCTGGAGCTCCACCATTACATAATCCGGTGTATCAAACTGCAGGCTTTTATCGTCAACAACAGCGGTAAATGCATAATAGGACACATTGGGATTATTATCTCCATAATAATTGTAAGAATCTACCGGATATTCAGATACATCCATTATTTCCGCCTCAAATTGTCCTGATGTATAACTGGTACAGCTTAGCTTTGTGCCCTCTTTCACAGTATCCAGCATCAGTTCGCTGACAGCGCCTACTACATAGTAACCATCTTCACTCTTTACCTTGAGCAATGCTTTACCGTCTGTAGTTGTACCACTGGACACATCTCCCACATAGGAAACAGTTCCATCCAGCTTACTGCTTACAAGCTTCTTATTTGCTTTCTTTTCCAGTTGTGAGATCTTGATATCACTCTCCTGGATATCTAGCTTCAGACTTGCTATCTTACTGTTCTGATATTTGATCGCATCTGCCCTGGAAACAGTTGGCCCCGCAGGTTCGGTACTGTCTCCGCCGCCACTGCCATCGTTATCTGCATCATCATCGTTTTCATATCTGGATGCATCTGCCAGAGTAAATTCCACCTCTGCAAACTCATATACCGATTTCTCCAGCAAGCTTCCGTTGATCAGATAATATCCTGTACAGGATTCCTTACGGTCTTCGTAATTTCCAATTTTATCTAACTGATGAAATTCCAGCTGATACCAGTATCCTCCCTGATGCTCTATCTGGGTTCCATCCTCACTGTAGCCTGCCATTTTATTGAAAAAGCCACCTGTCACAGTAACCTTTTCTTTGGCACTGCTGCACAGAAATATATATGGATCCTCCTCTGTACCGGTTCCTGCATAGGGGATAGTCTTACCATCCAGCTTCTGATAAAAGGGCTCTTCACCATCTGTCATATTCTGATCAATGGTTGGCGTAGGTGTTGGTGTCAGCTGCGAAGAATCATCAAAGGAATTCTCTGTTCCATCTCCGAAATTACTGGCAGAAGGATCTCCATAAGCAGGTGTATCATTAATGCTCTGTTCTGTATCTTCTTCAGTATTTGTTTCCTCACCCTGTCCATTCTCTGTTCCTTCAACAGCTTCCGTCTCTCCGTCCACCTCTCCTCCATCTGTAAAAGCATTCAGCAACAGAGGACGGAATGCTACAGCCAGATAATTACCGTTCATATCTGCTGTAGAAGATAAAGTTGTATCCGGAGCCAGATCATCCCCGGAATTTGTGGCACTGCTATCAGGAACATCGGAACTGTCTGCATTTGCTCCTCCGTCAGACTCTTCCACCGGACCGCCATTCTGAAGGCTTTTCAGTCTGGCCTGTGCTTTGTTCAAATCCTGTTCCTGTTTTTGTTTTTTCAGTTTTGCAATATTTAACTCCATCTCTACCAGGGTAGTATCAAAGGAAATCAGCGGATCTCCTTTTTTTACAGCATCTCCCTTGGCTACATACACCTGATCAACGATCAGGTCTTTATCCCCGCTTACAGTCTGGGTAGCACTGGCTGTTACGGTTCCATCAATGGTAGTATTGCTGGAATAATACTGCTGCAGAAGGCCGCTGACTGGTGTGACATTTACTGTCTTCACACTGTTTTTTTTCATCTGCATCAGTCCCGCACTAATTCCGGTACCTGCCAGAGCCACTACCAGTATACCGGTGATTATTTTTCTGGATTTTCCCATGAAATCACCTCTTTTCCTGAAGGATACCATCTTTTATGGTAACCACCCTTTTCGCATGGGAAGCAATCTCCGCATCATGAGTGATCATAAGCACTGATACGCCTTCCTCATTTAGTCTCTGAAAAAGCTCCATTACCTGAGCTCCCGATTTACTATCCAGAGCACCTGTTGGCTCATCTGCCAGCAGAAGCTTTGGATTATTCACAATTGCCCTTGCAATAGCAACTCTCTGCATCTGTCCTCCGGACAGCTGGTTCGGCTTAAAATCCACACGATCTGCAAGTCCCACTCTTTCCAACGCCTTCCGCGCCCTTTCTCTGCGTTCCTTCTTTGGAACCCTGGCATAATTTAAGGGCATTTCCACATTTGCCAGTGCACTCTGCTTTGGAAGAAGATGAAAGCTCTGGAATACAAAACCGATCTTATGAAGTCTGATATCCGACATTGCATTTTCAGAACAAGCTTTAATATCCTGTCCATCCAGGTAAAAGGTTCCCTCTGTCTGTTTATCCAGGCAGCCTATAATATTCATAAGTGTGGTCTTTCCTGAACCGGAAGGTCCCATAATTGCTACATATTCTCCCTCTTCCATAGAAAAATTCACATCTTTTAATACCGGAACCTTCATCTTTCCCTGCTGGTACTCTTTATAAATCCCTTTCAATTCCAGTATCATTGAATTCCCTCCGTATCCTCATCCGCACTTATACCCGGAGCTTCATCCATAGGGATCAAATCCTCATTTGGATCCAGTGTATCCTCAGAATCGTCAAAATTCTCAACGTCTTCGTCACTACTCTCTTCTATGGGTTCCATATCCACAGAATCATCCGGCATTGCATAACTGTCTGCTCCTGTCATATCCATACTGAGGTCATCCTCACCTTCACCAAGAGTCTGGGTAATATCTCCCTCTTCTGTAGTTTCCCCTTCCTTCAGGGCATCTGTAGGAAACGCAATACTATCCTTCTTGGTCAGTCCGTCAATAATCTCATATTCGCCCAGATCATCGTCATGCTTTCCAAGAGTTATATATCTTTTTTCCAGCTTTTTCTTATCATTGGCAGCCCATACATAAGGCTCGTTGGTATCAGCATCCACAATATAATAATCGCTGAGCCACAGGCCTTCCTTCAGTTCATCCTGCCCGATATCTCTTTCTATATATACATGCTGTCCCAGCATCAATCCGTCAGAAGAATCCAACTCCACATAAAATGGATAGGAGGTAGATGTTGTCTGTTCATCTGAGCTGCTGCTCATACCCATCATATACATATCATCATTGCTCTCAGATGTTCCATTATTCATATCAATACTTCCCATGGTTCCTTTCCATGTCTTTGTGCTGTCCACGCGGGAACGGATAATCACAGCTTCTCCAGGAACAACAGAATCTCTGTTCTGCTCATTTACCTTTCCTTTCACTCTGTAGGAACCGGTACTCAGAATAGTAATAAAAGCAGAACTGTCAGAATTACTGCTTCCGCCTGACATTACATCTGAAGAATCACTGTCATCCACTGTATCCCCGTCATCACTGGTCATTTTTGATGTATCGATTTTCTGAATCACACCGTCAATCTCACTTCTCACCTCTGTATTGCCGGTAGCATTCTGGAGCTTTTCAATTTCTGCAGTCTTACTCTTCTGATTATATTCATTTTTTTTCAGATTCATTTTATTGGTTTCAATTTCAATTGTATAGGAAAGCTGATCCTCTGACTTTGCTTTCTTCTTCTCTGCTTCCAAAGTAGCAATCTGCTCTGTAAGGCTCACTTGTTCATTTTTCAGCCTGTCCAGATCCAATTTTGCCTGCTGCAGATCATCCTGAATGCTGCTGAGATCATATTCAAAAAGAAGCTGTCCGGCCTTAACCTCATCTCCGGTCTTTACCTGAACTTCCTTTACCTTACGTCCACTCTCTATCTTAACACTCACCGTTTCCTGGGGCTCTACCACTCCGGCAAAACGATTCGTTGCCGCTGACTCCACTCCGGTAAGAACACTGACCTTGGAAACATATACAATGGAATCATTATTTCCACTCTGACCGTTGCCGTAAAAATGATACCAGACACCAGTACCAATAGCACCGGCTGCGATAAGGATTCCCAAAACGATAAGAATTCGTTTCTTCATAATTACCTCCTTGCTGCTGTTGTATGCCTACTTACTTTAGCTATTATACACTCTTTCTTTTCAGCAGCCGAAATCTTTACTTTCCTATAATAGCAGATTCCTCTCGAAAAGGAAAGCTTTGACGCTAAATGATGCAGATTTCACAATTTTTTCACCATTTTTTTATGAAATTCGTTCATAATTTATGCATTTTTGACATTTTTTAAAAAATCTGGTAAAATAGTGTGGAATTATTTTGAAAGGAAAGAATACGTATGAAGATTATCAAACGTCTCCTCCCGGTTCTCTTCTCATTACTGTTGGTACTGGCTCTGTCTATGCTCTGTGGCTGCTCCCGTACAGACAGCTCAGATGCAGAAGAAGTACTCAAAAGTGAACTGGATCAACTGAAAAATCTGGATTCTGATACTACCCAAAAATATATTTCCTATACTGAGATGTTTCCGGATGCAACAGAAAATACCAAACTGTCCGACGAAATACAGAATGTATTTTCTCTTTTCTTCCAGCAATTTGATTATAAAATTCTGGATGTCAGCGTCGACGAAGATAAAAAAAATGCCCAGGCTTCTCTTGAGCTTACCACCATTGATGCAAAATCTCTTGCAACAGATTTTGCCGCAGAACTGCTCAGAACCAAAATCACAGAAGCTGCCCAGGCAAAAGCAGGAAATATTAAAGATTCCTCCAAATCTCTGGAAGGTCATTATCTGATACTGAATCAGCTCCTCACAAATAATAAGTATGATTCAGCAGTAACAGATTCTACCATTCAACTGACCAATAAAGGTGACGGTAAAAAAGAGAAATGGGAGATCAGACGGAATTATTCCCTGGAAAATGATCTTGTCGGCGGTCTCATGGTCTATCTGTCAGATCCCGATATTCTTTCTCCTGAAGATACTCTGACCGTATACTTCAATACACTGAAAAAAATGAATCTCGAAGAAATGAGCTCTTATCTTGGCGTTGTAGATATAATGAATACCTCTGATTCTGTAAAGAATTCTATCGCAGAAGCACTTGTAGAACAGGTACATAAGAATTTTAATTTCAAAATTAAGACAAGCAGCGTCAATGGCTATAATGCTACTGTCACTACGGAAATCACAACTTTTGACAGCAATGCCATTCTCAGCGATTATCAGCACAGTCTGGATGATTATCTTGCATCTCCGGATTCCGTCATTAACGGATCGCAGAAGCGATATGATAAATCTCTGGACCTGCTTTTGAAAAGCATTGAGAGCAACACTGCCTCTGCTACCTCCGATGTGGATTTCGTCCTGATCAATGATGGTACTTCATGGAAATTGCAGGACGAAGGACGCACTCTGGGAGATGCGATTTTTGGCACTCTGACCACCTCACCCTTAGATGATTCTTCTGATTCAGAATCATAATCCCAAAAAACAATAATAAAAATGGTTTCATAAACAAGCTCGTCCAAGTTTATGAAACCATTTTTTATGATACAGAAATCTTTTCTCACATACCAGTAATAATCTTAATAAACAGAAGTGCCAGTACCACAAGAATAATCGGGCGCACAATTTTACTCCCATTTTTCATTACCATTCCAGACCCTACATAATGTCCTGCAATTGAAAAAGCAGAAGCTGCAAGTCCCAGAAGAATTACAATTTTACCACTAAATAAAAATACAGCAAGAGCCATTACATTGGAGGAAAGATTTGCAAGCTTCATAGTCCCCGAAGCTTTTGATACCGGAAGTTTTGCCACCCCTGTATAAAGAATCAGAAGAAATGTGCCGGTTCCAGGTCCATAAAATCCATCATAACACCCCACTGCCAAAGAACACGCAGCACACAGAAGCCATTGTTTTCTTCTGGAAATGTCAGTCTGAATATCTTCTTCCAGATTTTTCTTTTTCAAAACATAAAAAGCCACAATGGGAAGTATGGGAATCAACATCCATTTCAGAAGTTTGTCACTTGCTGTCAACGCCAGGTGTGCCCCTACAAAAGAGCCCAATAACGCCATGGAAATGCAGGGCAATGCCAATCCCCAGTCTACAAATTTGTTTTTGCACAGACGAACTGTGGAAATTGCTGTACCTGTTGCAGAAGACAGCTTATTAGTTGCTATGGCATTGTGCATGGGAACTCCCGCAAGCAAATATGCAGGCAGGGAGATCAAACCTCCGCCGCCTGCAATAGAATCTACAAATCCTGCCAAAAAAACCATGGGGCATACAATCAAAAAACACGAAATTGTAAGTGTCATTTTCAGTTTTCGTCTTCCTCCGGTCTTACCTCCAGATCCAGTTCTTTAAGCTGTGCTTCACTTACCACACTCGGTGACTGAGTCATCAGACAGGAAGCATCCTTTACCTTCGGGAATGCAATTACATCACGGATACTGTCAACCTTTGCCATAAGCATAACCAGACGATCCAGTCCATAAGCCAGTCCTGCGTGAGGCGGAACTCCATATTTGAATGCATCCAGAAGGAATCCAAACTGCTCATAAGCTTCTTCTTTGGTGAATCCAAGTTCTTTAAACATTCTTTCCTGAATGTCATCCTGATGAATACGAACACTTCCACCACCAATCTCATTACCATTAAGAACAATATCATAAGCTTTTGCGCGAACCTTACCCGGATCTGTATCCAGTAATGGAAGATCCTCTTCCATCAACATTGTAAATGGATGATGCATTGCTGTAAAACGGTTCTCTTCCTCACTCCACTCAAGAAGCGGGAACTCTGTTACCCATACAAAACGATACTCATTCTTATCCAGAAGATCCATCTGTTTCGCAAGCTCCAGACGAAGGGCACCCAGTACATCATAAACCAGCTTCTTTTTATCTGCCGCAAAGAGAAGAAGGTCTCCCGGTTTTCCGTCCATAGCAGCAACCAACGCATCCATCTCTCCCTCTGTCATGAATTTTGCAAAAGAAGATTTTCTTGTGCCATCTTCCGCAATGGCAATATATGCAAGGCCTTTGGCACCGTATCCTTTAGCAAATTCAACCAGCTTATCAATCTTTTTACGTGGCATAGCGCCCTGTCCTTCTGCATTGATACCACGGACACTTCCGCCATTCTCCAGGGCAGAGGTAAATACGCTGAAACCACAGTTTCTAACTACGTCACTTACATCATGAAGTTCCATGCCAAAACGCATATCCGGTTTATCAGATCCAAATCTGTCCATAGCCTCCTGCCAGGTAATACGCTGAATCGGAAGTTTTACTTCAACATCCAGAACTTCTTTAAACAGATACGCCAGGAATCTCTCATTTACATCAATAACATCATCCACATCTACAAAAGAAAGTTCCATATCGATCTGTGTAAATTCAGGCTGTCTGTCCGCACGGAGATCCTCATCACGGAAGCATCTTGCTATCTGAATGTATCTGTCATATCCGGAACACATCAGAAGCTGTTTGTAAAGCTGCGGAGACTGAGGCAGTCCATAGAAATGTCCCGGATGAACTCTGGACGGTACCAGATAATCTCTGGCTCCCTCAGGAGTACTCTTTCCAAGCATAGGAGTTTCAATTTCCATGAATCCCTCTTTTGCAAAAAACTGTCTGGTAAGCATCATTACTTTGCTCTTCAGCATAATATTTTTCTGAATATCAGGTCTTCTCAAATCCAGATAACGATATTTCAGTCTGATCTCGTCTTTTGTCTTGCAGTTCTCTTCAATTGGAAATGGCGGAACTTCTGCTTCTGACAATACACGAAGAGAGTTTACACGAAGCTCAATCTCACCTGTTGCCAGATTTTTATTAACAGCACCGCCTCTTTCTTCTACAACACCGGTAACTGCAATTACAAATTCGCTGCGAAGTTTTCCTGCCTTTGCAAATCCATCTGCATCAATGCTGCCATTCTCAAAAATCAACTGCATGATTCCTGAACGGTCTCTTAAATCCACAAAAATAATGCCGCCTTTATCACGGGCTTTCTGAACCCATCCCATAAGAACGATTTCTTTGCCCTTCATTTCTTTTGTCACTTCTGCACATCGGCATGTTCTGTGCAGTCCCTGCATACTTTCTGCCATGGTTTTTCCTCTTTTCCTGATTTTATAATTTATAAATAATTGTTCAGTAGGCTTACATTTTATCTCTGAAAAATTCTACAAATTCTGTATATCCTTCAGCATTCATCTGATCCTTCTGGAATTTTTTGTTTTTCTTCATAATCGAAATATTAACCTGTGTTCCGGCATTTCTTTCTTCTCTGGCCTGTTCCAGAATCTTCAGAAGCTTATCTGCAGGCATATTTTTCTCGATAAGATATGCTTTCTTTCCATTTTTTGTAGGAATCTGGTAATCTCTCTCCAGAAGCAGCATAACGATTCTCTCAAATCCGATAGAAAATCCACAGGCAGAAGTATTGTTACCTGTAAATTTACCGATCATCTCATCATAACGTCCGCCGCCGCCAACGCTACCGCCAAACTCATCCATGGAAATTTCAAAAATCGGACCTGTATAATAAGACATTCCACGAACCAGTGTGGGATCAAATGCCATTTTAAAGTCTGCTGATTTTACAGATTCCACTGTAGTGATAATTGTTTCCAAATCCTCTGCAACCTTTGGATCCAGTACATCCTTTAATTTATCTTTGCAAAAACGCACGCCCTGAATATCTGAAGTAATTTCCTGGAACATGCCCAGATAAGTATCAATACAATCCTTTGCAAACCCTTCTTTTTCCAGTTCCTCTGCCACACCTTCCAGACCGATCTTGTCCATTTTGTCCAGAATGATAAATACTGTGTCAAAGCTCTCCTGTGGGAATCCACTATACTGTGCCATTGCTTTCAGGATCTTTCTGTCATTGATACGAATTGTAAAATTATGAAAATCCAGTTTTCCCAGCAGCGTAGTGGTTGCAAGTACCAGTTCAATTTCTGCCAGATAAGTAGGCTCTCCCAGAATATCAATATCACACTGCATAAACTGACGGAAACGTCCTCTCTGAGGTCTGTCCGCCCTCCATACATTTCCCATCTGAAGTGCCTTAAAAGGAGCAGGAAGCTCATTGGCATTATTGGAATAATATCTGGAAAGCGGAACAGTTAAATCATAACGAAGACCTGAATCCACCAGATCCGCCTCTGATTCTGCCTTATCCAGCTTCAGCTTTTCTCCACGTTTTAATATCTTGAAAATAAGCTTTTCATTCTCGCCACCCTGTTTACTGCAAAGATTCTCAATATGCTCTACACATGGGGTCTCAATTGCAGAAAATCCAAATGTTCCATAAGTCTCACGAATCATGTTCATCACATAATTCCTGATTTCCATCTCTCTTGGTAAAATATCCTTCATACCGGTTACCGGTTTCTTCTTTAATGCCATTTTTTCCTCCTCTTATCCTGTCAGGCTTTCTCTTTATGAACAACTCTCTGGAATGCCAGAAAAACCTGCATATCAAAATTTTTCACTTCATCAATCATCAGTTCCATCACAGTCCCCATATCAAACCCTTTTCTGTAAGGCCTGTCAGAGGTCAAAGCTGCATATACATCGCAGACTCTGAGGATTCGGGCTCCTATAGGAATTTCCTTCCCAGCTTTATTGGAAGGGTAACCGCTGCCATCATAATTCTCATGATGATACAGGATACTTTGCAGAACAAAGTCCGAATACCCCTGTCCCTTTAGTTCCTCATATCCCAGTGTGGAATGCATCCGTACATATTTCAGTTCCTCAATAACCAGCGGATCGCTTTCCTGTCCATTAATGTACCCTGTAAGTTTCAGTTTGCCAATATCATGAAGCATTCCGGCAATGGCAAGCTGATAACACTGGTCATGGGGCAATCCCAATTCTTCTGCCACTGCATAAGCCAGATTGCTAACTACTACTCCGTGATGCAGTTCTGCAGAAAGATCAAATTCAAGAATACGCTTTTCTGATCCAGATGTCGTCTTCAGTGCTGCATTCAAAACCTTACCTCCAAATACTTAAAGCCATTTATCAACTGCTGTCCGTTTTCTCTGGATCATCTCATCAATACGGGAAATATAATTGGAAACATCCTTTACATTTTCCACTCGTTCAATTCTTTTTCCATGATCAAAAACCAACTTTGAGGACCCTCCTGCTCCAAGAGCAATGATCGGCTGTTTTTCCTCCATAATCAGTATATTGTAAATTCCGGCTTTGTCAACCTTTGCATAGCCAACATTTTCGAAATTTCCCTTCATATTTTTCTGTCTGTACAGATAATATGGTCCCATTCCCATCTCGTATGCAGTTTTCATGGTCAGATCCATGATCTCCTGATTATTCTCAAAGGACATTTCCTGATATTTTTCTTTGAAAATATTCAGGCGGGCAGCACGTTTTACAGCCAGCGAATGAACCGTCATACTATCCGGTGCAAGCTCCTGTATCTGCTCAAGTGTACGCTCAACCATAGAAATATCTTCCCCCGGAAGTCCCACGATCAGATCCATATTGATATTATCATATCCCAGTTCCCTTGCCAGATAAAAAGCCTCCCTGGTCTGTTCTACTGTATGGCGTCTGCCTATGAGGTCCAGGGTTTCCTGATTCATTGTCTGGGGATTTACAGAAATCCTGGTTACCGGATACTCCCGGATTGCCTGAAGCTTCTCCCTGGTAATACTGTCCGGTCTTCCGGCCTCAATTGTAAATTCAGCAAGACCCTCATATCCAAACGCCTCTCCTAACGTATCCAGAAGCTTACGCAACTGATGGGGCAGAAGCGTTGTTGGAGTTCCCCCACCGATATAGATTGTGTCCAATTTTCTACCCTGCATTAGAAATGCTGTTTCCCTGATTTCTTTACAGAGTGCCTCTACATATTCGTCCGTTCTCTTTTCCCACACTTTCAAAGGATAGGAACTGAAAGAGCAATACAGACAAATACTTGGACAGAAAGGGATTCCTATATAGAGACTATAACCATTCTCATAATCAATATCCTTTAAAATCTCCCTCTCTCTGTTTGCAATTGTAACAGCAAGGGCAGTTTTTTCCGGACTGACTAAATATTTCTCCCGCATTTCCCGGGCAGCCTCGGTGTTCTTCATCCCGGACTCAATCATTCCCATTGCCAGCTTTGCCGGACGGATTCCTGTAAGATTTCCCCAGGGAAGAGTACGCCCGGTCAGTTTAACCAGAAGCTGATACAACGCATATTTCAACGCATCTTTATTCTCTTTTCGCAAAGCATGAGGATCTTTTACAGTCAGTTTATCTTCTCCTATCACATCTGCCGAAGCAACACCTTTTCTTTCTGTAAAACCTGCTGTTACATTCTCCCTGCGATCATAGCTTATTTTATATGTTTCATCCTCCCGTTCCACACGGAAGCGGAGGTCATACTCTCCTGCTTCCGCTTCATCATATAGAGTATGTATCTCCGCTTCGGGATAAAATGCTTTTATCAGTTCATAAACATCATGCTCAAATTCTCTGTCCAGAAATAAAATATCTATTTTATACAAATGGATTATACCTCTTTTCATAACCAATAGTAGTAGATACATCATGTCCGGGATAAACCTCAGTCTCTTCCGGAAGTGAATCCAGAAGCTTATGCAGACTTCTCACAATATCCGAAGCACTGCCTCCCGGAAAATCAGTTCTCCCAACAGAGCCACAGAATAAGGTATCTCCGCTAAATAAGACACCTTCATCCTTCAGATAATAGCAGCAGCTTCCTTTAGTATGTCCGGGAGTATGAATTATCTGTATCGAAAAACCAGCTGTCCGGAATACATCCAGGTCATCCAAAAAAACATCCGGCACTATTGAACAACTTTTTTCGTAATGACAGGTCATATTCATAACGGGTTCTCTCAGCATCTCTTCTTCCTGACGACAGGCATAGACCGGAATATGGTATTTTTCTTTTACTGCTTCCACAGCTGTAATATGGTCAAAATGTCCATGAGTCAGAAGAATTGCCACAGGCTTCCCGTCCATCTGCATAACCTTCTGTTCAATCTTTTCCGGACAGTCTGCCGGATCAATAATGATCATCTCACCGGTTACTTTATTTTTCAGGAAATAACAGTTTGTATAAACCGGTCCCAGAATACACTTCTGTAATTCTAAATTATTCATATACTTCCTTTCTCAGATAACACGATCAGTCTCACTACTCGTTCATAACCAAATCAACCGGTAGTTCTCTCTACATCAATAACGCTTTCCACCTGACGGATTTTCTCAATAAGGGATCTCAGTTCCTCTTTGCTGGAAATTTCAAAGCTCATGGAAATCGTTGCCTTCTCCTGCTTATTAGTCCGGCTGTTAATACTACGAAGATCAATCTTGCGTTCTGTAAAGATCTTTGACAGATCCACCAACAGACCTGTTCGGTTATTTGCATACACCTGGATTCCAGCCGTATATTTCTCCACTGCTTTCACATCAGGTTGCTGCCATTCTGCCTCAATCAGCCGTGTACGGTCAATCTCTGACATGTTCAATACATTTACACAATCTGTACGGTGAATAGTGATTCCGCGTCCTCTGGTAACAAATCCAACAATCTCATCTCCCGGAATAGGATTACAGCACTTGGAAAAACGAACTGCCACATCATGGATTCCCTTCACCACAATGCCGCTCTTGCTCTTGGCAATATGAAGCTTTTCCTGTCCTTCAGCAGCTTCAAGAACCTGCTCATCTGTAAGATTCTTCTTGTTCTCCTTATCATAAGCTTCCACCAGTTTATTGAAAACCTGGCCTTCCTTCAAGCCGCCATGACCAATAGCCGCCAACACAGAATCCCAGTCACGAAATCCATATTTACGCATCACTGCCTCAAGATATTGCGTTTTTGTATAAGAAGTAATTTTAAATCCCTTGGCTTTTGCATACTGGGTAAGCATCTCCTTACCCTTCAGGATATTATCTTCCTTCAGTTCCTTTTTGAACCACTGATTAATCTTGTTTTTCGCCTGAGTACTCTTGACCAGTTTCAGCCAGTCACGGCTGGGGCCCTGGGAATTCTGTGAAGTAATAATCTCAATACGGTCACCATTCTTGATCTGATATTCAATAGGAACCAGTTTACCATTCACCCTGGCACCTACCATTTTATTACCTACCGCACTATGAACACTGTAGGCAAAATCTACAGGTGTGGAACCACTTGGCAGAGTTTTCACATCTCCTAACGGAGTAAAGCAATATACATTGTCTGCAAAAAGATCCAGGTCATTCTTCAGAAGACTCATAAATTCCTTATTATCAGACATATCTCTCTGCCACTCCAGGATCTGTCTCAGCCAGTTCAGCTTTTCCTCCTCGCTCTTGCCGACAGGCGCTTTGCCATCAGAAGATTCTTTATATTTCCAGTGAGCTGCAATACCGTATTCTGCAGTCTTATGCATCTCAAAGGTACGGATCTGGATTTCAAAAGGCTGACCGTTGGGACCGATCAGTGTAGTGTGTAAAGACTGATACATATTTGGCTTTGGCATTGCAATATAGTCTTTAAACCTGCCGGGGATCGGCTTATACATTTCATGAATCACACCTAAAGCCGCATAGCAGTCCTTAACTGTATCCACCAGAATACGGACTGCAAACAAATCATAAATCTGATCAATGGTTTTGTCCTGATTGACCATCTTTTTATATATACTGAAGAAATGCTTTACACGACCATCTACCTGAGCCTTAATGTTCGCATCTTCCATATGTTGTTTGACTTCTTTTACAATAGCACCAACAAACTTTTCCCTCTCACTCTTTCGCAGAGCAACCTTTTTTACCAGATCATAATAAACATCCGGCTTCAGATATTTGAGAGAAAGATCATCCAGCTCTACCTTGATCTTGGAAATACCAAGACGCATGGCAATGGGCGCATAAATATCCATCGTCTCTCTGGCTTTCTCCTGCTGCTTCTCCGGTCTCATATACTGAAGCGTACGCATATTATGGAGACGATCCGCAAGCTTGATAAGAATTACACGTATATCCTTAGCCATGGCCAGAAACATTTTACGAAGGTTCTCTGCCTGCACTTCTACCTTATCTGCAGAATAAGACAGCTGTCCCAGCTTGGTAACACCATCAACCAGAAGTGCCACCTCTGAGCCAAATTCCTTTTCAACCTCCTCATAAGTCATCCATGTATCCTCTACTGCATCATGGAGAAGACCTGCAACAATTGTTTCCTTATCCAACTCCAGATCCGCCAGGATAATCGCCACACATAACGGATGGATAATATAAGGTTCCCCAGACTTACGTTTCTGATCTTTGTGAGCCTCACTGGCAACCTTATAAGCTTTTTCTATCATAGAAATATCAGTGGAAGGATGATACTTCAGCACACTGTTTATCAGCTCTCTGTACAGTACTTCCGGACTTGTAAAATCATGCATGGATTTTACAGCAGCATCTGCCCTTTTTACAGATTCAAGCTTCTCCTGTTCTGTCTGTATACCATCTTTTTTTTCTTCTGTATTTTTTATTGTCTCTGCCATCTGTATCACCTGCCTGTCCCGCACAACCAGCTGTGCTTATTTGCCTTCATAACAAATCACGGATTCTACATCATATCCCTTAAGTCTTTCCCGGCCATGCAAACCGGCCAGTTCCATAAGGAATATCACTTTTACAACTTCGCCACCCAGCTCCTCTACAAGCTTTATGGCAGCTTCAATGGTTCCGCCTGTAGCAATCAGATCATCCACAATTACCACTTTCTGTCCCGGTTTGATGGAATCCTTATGCATTTCAATGGTAGCGCTGCCGTATTCAAGATCATAACTTGCAGATACAGTCTCACGAGGAAGTTTGCCTTTTTTACGAATAGGTACAAATGGTTTATGAAGATTATACGCAATAGGCACACCAAAGATAAAACCTCTGGATTCTGCTCCTGCGATCACATCCACATCCACATCCTTCAGGAATTCCTGCATGGAATTAATTGCAAGCTGAAGCCCCTCTGCATCCTGCAGAACACTTGTGATATCTCTGAAAATAATTCCCGGTTCCGGGAAATCCGGTATACTTCTAACGTACTCTTCAATTTTCTTCATCTTAATTTTCCTCCAGAAATTTACAATGTAAACTCATAAATAATTTATAGTATAGCATCTTTTCATTACAGAATCAATCCTTTGAAAAAAACTGCACTAGCAATAATTCTGAATGACAATCTGAATATCTTCTCTTCCTCTGAACTGATTGATTTCCGGATAATAAGTAACAGAAACAGATGACCGGTCTTTGATAAAACGTACAAATTCATCTGCTTCCCCAAAATAGACTCCATCCATCACCGTCCCCTGAGGATCCATCAGTCTGACCTTCGCCACATTTCTGTTTCGTCCTACCACAACCGCGTCCAGAACCTTTAAGCCTTTCTGAGCAAATAATGGTTTTGTATTCCCTTTTCCAAAGGGTTCCAGAAGGGCGATCTGTCTGATCAGGTTTTTAGTGATGTAAGAAATTGGCATAGGCACATCAATTACAATTTTAGGTTGTAAATCTTCTTCTGTAAGTGAACAGTTCTGATTCAGTCTTCTGCGGAATTTTTCTATATTTTTTTCTTCTATGGAAAGCCCCGCAGCCATAGGATGCCCCCCAAACTGGATCAGCAGATCTGCGCATCTGACAAGCTCCTCATACATGGAATAAGCTTCAATGGACCGTCCGCTTCCCTTGGCACTGTTTTCTCCCTTTGTCAGCACAAAAGTCGGTTTATGATATTTTTCTTTGATTCTACCGGCAATTATTCCGGCAATGCTTTCATGGCAATCCGGAAGGTAGATTACCAGAACTCTGTCGTTTTTCAAATCTGTATTTTCCACCTGATGGATAGCCGCTTCTTTTCCTTCTTCCGTCAAAGATTTCCGGCTCTGATTCAGCGCAGTCAGGTCCCCGGCCAGTTTTGCGGCCTCGCCCTGGTTTTCAGCATTCAGTAGTGCCAGCGAACGGGCAGCTGTATCCAGCCTTCCACTTGCATTAATACAGGGACCCAGGACAAACCCCACATGATAGGCTGTAATTTTTGAATCCTCCAGACCATTGACTCTTATCAATTCCCGTAATCCTAGATTTCCGGTATTTTTTAGACGTTTCAGTCCTTCTTTGACTAGGATTCGGTTTTCTCCCTGAAGATCCATAACATCTCCCACTGTCGCGATAGCTGCCAGTTCATAAAAGTCCTCCAGTTCCTCACCGGGAACGCAAAATTCTTCATAAAGAGCAGAAATCAGCTTAAAAGCAACTACTGCTCCGCACAGATTTTTGCCTGGATATGGGCAATCCTGCTGCTTAGGATTCAAAATAGCATCTGCAGGCGGAAGAATAATTTCCCGTCCATTTTCCGTCTCTTTATAAGGTATTTCATGATGATCTGTCACAATTACCGTCATGCCTTTTTCCTTTGCAAGCTGAATCTCAGAAACTGCTGCTATTCCATTGTCACAGGTCAGAATCGTATCAACTTTATCCTCTTCTGCCCTGTTTATCAGATGCTCATGAATACCATAGCCATCTGCCACTCTGTCCGGAATATATGTATCTACATCAGCGCCAATTCTTATCAGTCCTCTTAACAGGACATATGTGGACATCACACCATCAATGTCATAATCTCCAATAATCCTTATCTTTGCTTTCTCAGATACTTTCTCTTTAATAATTTTCACAGCCTTTTTCATATCTTTCATAAGCCAGGGAGAGGGAATATCCTTTATTGACCCTTTTAAATACATTCGGATATTATCTTGTCCTGTCACATCACGGTTTCTGATCAGTCTGGCTATTACCGGATCAATTTCAAATTCCTGTCCTATAGAATTAAAATCCGCCCTTTTCGCAGCCACCACCCATTTTTCCATTTTGCATCTCCTGTTTTCATCATAATCTCATCCTATTCTACCGCACAAAAAAGATTCTGTCACGTGCATCTATTATTTTTCCATAATAAAAAAAGACTGTTGTCATAAGCAGCTTTTTATGACAGCTGCTCATGCTCAACAGTCTTCTTATTATTGATTCATTTTTTATTTCTCATCCTCAGTCTTATTCTGAGCTGCTTCCTGTGCAGCCAGACGCTCAGCTACTCTTTTTCTGTTTTTCTTTTTCGGCTGAGCAGGATCTTTCTGGGATACATCTCTTGTTTTCTTCTGAACAGAGGAGGTACCAGAAGTTTTTCCTGTAGCTGCCATTGTAACAGCCGGCTGACCTTTTCTTCTAACATTCTTCTTCATTACCAGCCACAGAGCTCCGGTTACACAAACAGAAGAATAAGCACCTACCAAAATACCAACCATTAACGGTGCAGCAAATTCACGGATAGAAGAAACACCCATGATATAAAGAACTGCTACCATAACAAAGGTAGTAAAGGAAGTGTAAATACTTCTGGTCAATGTCTGGGTAATACTTGAATTAACAACCTCTTCAATGTTATCAATTCTACGGCTTCCATGCATATTCTCACGGATACGGTCAAAGATAACAATAGTCGCATTGATAGAATAACCTACAATCGTCAGCATGCAGGCAATAAACGTATTACCTACAGATATTCTGGCAATGGCATAGAACGCAAGTACCACCAGAACGTCATGGAGAAGGGCAAGAACTGCGCTGCTGGCAAAACGAATATCCTTAAATCTGAACCAAATATAAAGAAGCATGCAGATTGTTGCAACAACCACAGCTACGATTGCATCCTGACGCATCTCTTTACTTACTGTAGAGGAAATGCTCTCTGTGGAAATAGTATTCTCATCCACTCCAAATTTTTCAACCAGGGCATTCTGTAAAGCTTCACGTTCCTCCTGAGTCAGGGAACGTGTTTTGATCACCACCTGATTGGTTCCCACAACCTTAGTAGGCTGTACATTCTTATCACCGGTCACTTCTTCAACAACCGGAGTCACCTCTGAATCAATGGTTTTAATATCCATATCTTCATTAAATGTAACTGTTGTCGAAGTACCACCTGAAAACTCAAGGCTATAATTCAATGCTTTATTACCTGCCTGAGAGTTGATCAGCATTGTAGCAGGACCACTCAGAATCAGGATAATAGAAACAATAAAAAATACCTTTCTTTTTCCCACAAAATTAATTGCTTTACGCTCTTTGGTGCTTCCATAGAACTTAGGATCATGTATACCCACTGCATACAGTGCATTCACAATCAGTCTGGATACAACCAGTGATGTGAACATTGAAATAACAATACCAAGTGCCAGGGTATAAGCAAATCCCTTAACTGTACCTGAGCCCAGCCACATTAATACAAAAGCTGCGATCAATGTTGTAATATTTCCATCAAAGATAGCGGAAAAAGCTTTGCTGAAACCAGCTTTGATAGCGCTCCGCACAGAAACGCCTGCACCGATTTCCTCTCGGATTCGGGCATAAATAATAACATTGGCGTCTACCGCCATACCAATACCCAGAATAATACCTGCAATACCCGGAAGCGTCAGGGTAATGTCAAAAGCATTCAGTGTGATCAGCATCAGGACTGTATAAAGAATCAATGCAATTCCTGCAACAATACCCGGAACACGATATGCAATAATCATAAACAGAATTACGATTATAAGTCCTATGGCACCTGCCATAACACTGGTAGAAATTGCTTCCTCACCAAGCTGTGCAGCTACCACGCTGGAACGAAGTTCTTCAAGTTCAAGGCTAAGAGAACCGATACGGATATAAGAAGCAAGATTCTGCGCTTCTTCCAGATCCTTCATACCACTGATCTGTGCTTTTCCACCGGAAATCTGCTCATTTACATTTGGAGCACTTACAACCTGATTATCATAAATAATGGCAATCTGTTTGCCTACGTTTTCTTTGGTTGCCTCAGAGAATTTTTCTTTTCCACTGTTCTTACCGTCAGAAGTAAGTGTCAGGCTGACTACATATTCCTTGGCACTAGTATTCTGATTCTGAATAGCTCCACCCTCTGCGTCAGCTACATCACTACCTTCCAGAACAACACTGCCGGACTCCTTGATCTCATCCATGCTTCTTGCAAGTACATAACCATTCTGTCCTGTGGTAAAGTTCTGATTGCCGTCTGCATCCTCCTGTGTGATGAAATATAATGATCCAGGTTTACCCAGGTCATTCAGAATTGCGTCTGCATCTGTTACGCCAGGAATTTCAACAGTGATTCTGTCAGAGCCCTCCTGATATACCTGTGCTTCTGTACTGTACTGCTCTACACGCTTCTGCAGCTTATAGATAGTATCTGACATTTCCTCTTTGGTAGGGTTGCTCTTCTTGGTCTGATAGGTAATGCTGACACCACCGGAAAGATCCAGACCTGTGTTAATATGTTTTGCTGCGCCGGTTCCAGTAGGACCGATACCTACGGCTGCAGTAAAGCAAAAGAACACTGTCAGAATCACCGTAAGAAGCAGCACTACGATTCCTCTACTTTTTTTCATAGTTCTTTTCCCTTCTTGATTTATTTAGGCTGTCATCTGATCACTCACATGCCAGGGCAGCTTTTATCATGATAGCGCACTCCACACGCTTTCTCTGGAGCTCGCATCCGATTGCATAATTACCTTTGATGTCTCCCTGGAAATGATAAGCATTGGCAGCACATCCGCCGCTACAGTAAAAACGTGCAAAGCAGTCTTTACAATCCTTTTTTGTATAAACATTGCAGCCGCCAAATTCTTTCTGGATTTCCGGTTTTGTAATACCCTCATCCACATTTCCCATAAGATATTCTTCTTCTCCCACAAACTGATGACAGGGATAAAGATCTCCCCAAGGAGTTACTGCCAGATATTCAGTACCTGATCCGCAGCCTGAAAGTCTCTTATAAACGCAGGGACCACCGGTAAGATCAATCATAAAATGGAAAAAGTTAAAGCCTTTTCCTTCTTTTTCTCTCCTGATCATTTCTTTTGCCAATGCATCATATTCAGCCATGATCTGCGGAATATCCTCCTCACGGATTGCATATTCCTCTGTATCTGCCGCAACTACAGGTTCCACAGAAATCTGTTTAAACCCAAGATCTGCCAGATGAAGCACATCCTTTGAAAAGTCCAGATTATGATGAGTAAAGGTACCTCTCACATAATACTTCTCCTGGTTACGGGACTCGGCAAATTTCTGAAATTTCGGGATAATGAGGTCATAGCTTCCCGCGCCTTTACGGAAAGGACGCATATAATCATGAATCTCCTTACGTCCATCCACACTAAGTACCACATTCGCCATCTCTTTATTGCAAAATTCCATAATTTCATCATTCAGTAATACACCATTGGTAGTAAGGGTAAAACGGAAATTCTTGTTATGGATTTTCTCCTGTTCACGGCCATATTTTACAAGGTCTTTTACAACTTGCCAGTTCATCAACGGCTCTCCGCCAAAGAAATCCACTTCCAGATTTCTCCTGGATCCTGAATTGGCAATAAGGAAGTCCAAAGCTTTCTTACCAATTTCAAAGGACATCAGTGCTCTTCTTCCGTGATATTCCCCTTCCTCGGCAAAACAATAACGACAGGCCAGGTTGCAGTCATGAGCAATGTGCAGGCACAATGCTTTTACAACGGTCTGCCGGTTATTGGAAAATTCTTCAATTGCATTTTCATAGACATCCCGGGTAAAAAGCATTCCGTCTTCCTTCAGCTTATTACACTCTTTTACGGATGTCTCAATATCTTCTTTTTTATACTGGCCTCCCAGTTTCTCAACAATAGCATCTGATGAAAGTCCTTCCTCCAGATAAGGCAGCACTTCATATGTAACATCATCCACAAGATGAATGCATCCGCTATTTATATCCAGCACAATATTAAAGCCATTGCTTTTGTAACGATGAATCAGACTCATTTCTAACTAAATCCTTTCTAAGCGTAAGATAAGCAGCGAAGTAATCTACTCCGCTGCTTATCTCTTTTATGCCACAGCATATAAGAGAAGCTGCCGGTGGCAGGTTCTCTGTATCCACAGCTGATCTTATTTATGCTCGCAGCTCTGGTTTCCTACTGTACAGGAAGTTTTACATGCGGACTGGCAGGAAGTCTGACACTCACCGCATCCACCTTTTTTTACTGTGTTCTGTAAATTCTTTGTATTCAGGGTTTTGATATGTTCCATCACTCTATCCTCCTTATGTAATTATATTCTTGGCATAGTATACCATAATTTTATAAATTATGAAAGCTTTTTTTTACGACAGCATTCCTCCCAAAGTTCCACCACCAATACACATACAAAAAGTGGTCACGGCATGAACAACTCTCATATCCAAACGTCGTTTTACTGCAAAAGAAACAATGAGAAGCAAAAGAAAATATGCCAAACCTGTGAGCATTCCCCAGAAAGCTCTGTTTTCCCGCAAGAATCTTCCGGTCATAAGTCCGCCCATGAAGCAAACGAAAATGCAAATCAAAATAATACCCACATCTACAGCCGTCTCTCCTAGTTTAAAAACATATAGAAAAAAAGCCAACAGTAATAAACCCACACCTGTAAGCGCATATGCAAATAACAGTGAGCTCAAAATATTTCTCATCTTCATAAGCTTCCCCCAACTTTACGAATATATTTTACAGATTTCTTTTTTAAAGCTCTATAAAATATTATGAGGAGATTTCTTATGGTATTCTGCTTATTTCTTTTTCTTTTTCAGGAAAACAACTGCGCCAATAATAACCGCCGCTGCCGCAATCAGCACAACAAAGGGCATGATTGTTGTTGTATCACCTGTCTCTACCGCATGATCAGATTTGGAAGAGTTGCTATCTGCCTGTTTTTCATCAGATGTGGCATTGCCATTGGAATTCTCACTGACCGCTCCTGCATTATCAGAATTCTGCGCAGAAGTTTCTGTTTTCTGTGCAGATGGTGTAACAGTTACTGTAGAATCAGCAACAGGCGCAGTCTCTGCATTGCCACTGTCATCAGGTCCAACCAGCTGCTTGCTTCCTGCAATGCCAAAGGGACTGAAAGAATGAGTACTGAATACCATAGTATCATTCTCCACAGTAGGAATAATTGATTCTGTAGCCCCATTGTCCAGCAAATGCTCAATGGTATACTCATATCCGGCTTTCACCGGTACTGTCACACTGATATACTGTCCATTAGGAATCTCATACTCAGTATTATTCTGCAAATCCCAAAGTTCAAACTCAAAGGATTGAAAAATCATTGCATCTGTTTCATTTGTAAACTGGTAGCTGTCCCCACTGGAAACTCTGAACTGCACATACCAGGGCAGATCAATACCACTTACTGTAATTCCGTCACAGGTGTGGTTTACCTGGGCACGCGCTTCTTTTTCCTCTTCAGTAAGATTATCCTCGGCCTCTGCAGGACGGTCGTCCTCCTGATCCGGTTTCACAGGATTATCAAAAATATTATCCTCTTTTTTTTCATCTTCTGCCGGAGTTTCCTCAGGCTCCAGTTCTCCCTCTATTTCTTCTGGTTTTTCTGTTTCCTCTTCAGTTTCTTCTCCCTCTTTTTCCGGAGCTTCTGGTTCTTCCGGTTCCGGAGTTACTGAAAGTTCTGTATCCGGCGTTTCTGCCGGTGGCACTTCATCCTTCTGGCCGTCTTTAAGTTCCTCTTTATCCTGTTTCTGATCTTCTTTTTTGTTATTGTTTTTATTATCTTCTTTATCAGTCTCTGAATCCAGCTTCTGCGTTGGCTGAATATTTTCAGGTGTCACTGTGGGCTCCGTCTGATTGTCTGCACTGTTATCCTTCACATCGTCCCCATCTTCCTCCGGGTCATTGACAATCACATTAATATATCCTATAACTCCGCCGGCTTCTGAATCCCAGCCCTGTACCTGACTCAGATCACATCCCTCTGCCGGCTTCAGAATCACCTTACAGGATTCTACACGATTGGAGGGAACATAGCTTCCATCCAGCCACTCCAGAGAACCATATTCATTTCCCGGAAGACTGATATCTGCCAGCTGAACCGGTTTGTCTATGGTAATATTATCTGGAATCATACTGGAAACAGAAGTCTCCTGTGCAGCACCGGCTGAAGCCGCACCTGCTGAAACCTGTCCTCCCACTAATACTGCAGACATAGCTGCAACAGCAAGAAATCCTGCTTTTTTTCCGGTTAACATATAATTTTTTTTCATTTTTTTATTTCTATTAGACATTCTGCACCTCTGTATTCTTAAACAAATCTATTTGTATTTATCAATTTTATATAACACGATGATATCGTACGTTTTTATATTATCAAATCTTTATTCTTTTGTAAAGAATCTGTAACATTATTTTTTCACTTTTTGTCGAATGCATTATAGCACAAATCCATCTTTTTAAACACCCCCTTTTCTATTTTTATTCTTGATTTTCCATAAAAAATACGGTATATTTTCTGTCAAACACATAATGTTTAATATAAGAAGGAGTGACACCACTTTGGATTCAAGTACTATTTTCCAATTAACTGCAGTTATTATCCTTATTTTACTTTCTGCATTCTTTTCTTCTGCAGAAACCGCCATGACTACTGTCAATAAAATAAGGGTACAATCTCTTGCCTCTCAAGGAGATAAACGAGCTATAATCCTGGAGAAAATCATTTCCAATTCTCCCAAAATGCTCAGCACAATCCTTATCGGCAACAATATTGTAAATATGTCCGTTTCTGCCTTGATGACCACACTCACTATTCAGCTTTTCGGAAATGCATATGTAGGTATTGCTACCGGAATCCTGACACTGCTAATTCTGATCTTCGGAGAGATCACCCCAAAGAATCTGGCCACAATTCATGCAGAGAAGCTGGCACTCTCCTACTCACGGATTATATATTTCCTGATTGTCCTTCTCACACCAGCCGCATTTATTATTACAAAAATAACCTCCGGTGTGTTGGCTCTTCTTCACATTGATCCCAATACACAGGTAAATGTAATGACCGAGCATGAACTCCGTACCCTTGTCAACGTAGGTCAGGAGGAAGGTGTGATCGAAAATGAAGAAAAGAAGATGATTTATAATGTTTTTGATTTTGGAGATTCTGCAGCCAGAGATGTAATGATTCCACGTATAGATATGACTTTTGTCAATGTAGACTCTACTTATGAAGAACTTATGGAAATATTCCGGGAAGTCATGCATACTCGCTTTCCTGTTTATGAAGATAATACAGATAATGTAATCGGAATCATTAACATGAAAGACCTCCTTGTCTATCCAAAGGATCAGACATTTTCCATACGAAAGATTCTCCGCGAACCTTATTTTACTTACGAATATAAGGCAACTGCCGATCTTATGATCGAAATGCGGAAAGCATCCGTAAATCTTGCTATTGTCCTGGATGAATACGGTGCCACTACCGGTCTGGTCACACTGGAAGACCTTCTGGAAGAAATCGTAGGCGAAATCCGTGATGAATACGATGAAGATGAGGTTGAAGATATCAAAGAAATTCAGCCTGGCAGGGAATATGTAGTTCAGGGCTCCGCAAAGCTTGATGATATTAATGAGGCTTTGGGAACACAGCTGGAATCCGAAGATTATGATTCCATCGGTGGATATATCATTGAACAGCTGGACTGTCTCCCCTCTGAGGGTCAATCCGTCACTCTGGAAAACGGAACCCGTCTGGTTGTTGATCTTCTTGACAAAAACAGAATTGAACTTGTTCATATCTGGCTTCCCGAAAAGTCAGAGAATACAAACAGTGAACATGACTAAACATCTGTTTTTCTGAATATTTTAGGCTCTGGCATTTGCCAGAGCCCTTTTTATGCAAGCATCAATGAAAACTGTTTCATAATTCTGTTTATTTCTCCTGTAACAGCCTCTATCCCTTCCTCTGTTTTTCTCCAGTTTTCCCTTGTAATCCCATCTGCGTCCACAGGTACTACAAAGAATTCAGTATCCGGAAATAACAGTTGATAATACATCAGTGACCTTCTGCTATGATAAGATTTACAACACAAAATTGCTTTTTTTATCTTAAGTCCCACCTTATCTGCAACCTGTCTGGAAAAAATAGCATTTTCATAAGTAAAGGTAGCCATATCTTCTTTCAAAATACATTCTGACGGCACACCATTTTTAATCAGAACCTGTTGAAGAAACTCCCATTCCGTTTCATAATTCCCATTATAAACATCCTGTTTTGCCATAACACCTGAAAATTTCTGATTCACCACACTATATCGGCCACTAGGCAAAACAAAATCTGCCAATCCCTGTTTATAAAGCTGTGCTGCCCTTTCTGCCATCTGAGGATACCCGTTTCCAGGTACAAAAATAATATCTGCTTTCTGTGGTATATTTTCAGCAAAAATAAATTCTTCCACATCAGCCAGAAATTGTGGGTATGTATCTTTTATCATAATTATTCTATTCTTCTTTCATAGTTTAATTTGTCTATACCAGGATAAAAAGATATTTTTGTCTTTCTAACCTGGTATAGATTCTATCATATTATCAAAGTCTTGTCTTTAGCTTTTTATGTTTCTGCACACTTACTTTATCTCGTCACGATCACTGTATGATACCCGTCTTCCCGCAATCTCTGTTCCATACGGACTGCATTTCCCAACTGACGATAAGCACCGGTCTGCACCTTAAATAGCCCGTTTTCATGAAGTAGGAATGACGGATATCCCTTTTCCAGCAATTGATATAACATACGGTCTGCATTTTTTCTGTTCCGGAAGGCACCAGTCTGTACCCGATAATATAAAGGTTCTTCTATTATTTCTTTATCTAAGGTTCCCAAAATTGCATCTGCAATACTTTGTGCGATTTCGGCAAACTTATTATCAAACAACTGATTATCTTTTTCAGAATTGATAAATCCTGTTTCAATAAGAAGAGCCGGCATCCTGGTTTTTCTAAGCACAACAAGCCCCGGTCGCTCTTTTACTCCGATTTCCCTGAAACCAATTTCCCCCAGAGCCCCCAGAATGTTTTCTGCCATCTGATATTTGATTCCACTTTTATCATAAACCAGGACCTCCACACCTGTGTACTTATCCTCACCTGAACTGCTGTTACGATGAAATGAAATAAAATAATCCACCTTCGCCTGATTTGCCAGCTGGGCCTTTTCAAAAGGAGTCTGATAAACATCTGTGGTTCTGGTATATAACACATTAATTCCATTATTTTCCAGAATTTTTCCTACAGCAAGTGCAAGTTTCAGATTGTCATCCTTTTCCTGTCTTCCTTTATATACCGCTCCCGGATCCTGGCCTCCATGGCCTGCATCCAGCATGATTGAATATGCCATAGCCAATAACCTTTCTGACTTTTATCATAATAACTTTTCACTTTAATATATGACACAAAATCCCTCCTGTGAAATTATTTATAAATCATCTTGACTTTTTTGCTTTAAAGCGTTATACTTCAAAAATCAACTACTTTAAAGTGATTATTATTTAGGAGGTTATAATATATGAAAAGAAAAGCATTAACAATTACGCTTGCTGCTGTTATGGCAATGGGAACCTGCGCAGTTACAGCCAGTGCTGCAGATGGGGACAAATATACAATCGGTATCTGTCAGCTTGTACAGCATGAAGCACTGGATGCAGCAACTCAGGGATTTAAGGATGAAATTGTAAAAGAGCTGGGTGAAGATGCAGTTACCTTTGATGAGCAGAATGCTCAGGGTGATTCCAATACCTGTTCTACTATCATCAACAGTTTTGTATCCAATAACGAGGATTTGATCCTCGCAAACGCTACCGCATCTCTTCAGGCAGCAGCTGCAGGAACCAGTGATATCCCTATTCTTGGTACAGCAGTTACAGAATATGGTGTTGCTTTGGATTTAAAGGACTTTGACGGTACAGTAGGTGGAAATATTTCCGGTACTTCTGATCTTGCTCCGCTGGATGAGCAGGCAGCCATGCTCCAGGAGCTTTTCCCTGATGCAAAGAAAGTGGGGCTTCTCTATTGTTCAGCAGAAGCAAATTCCCAGTATCAGGTTGATACTGTAAAAGCTGCATTGGAGGAACTTGGATATACATGTGAATACTATGCTTTCTCCGATTCAAATGACCTGTCTTCTGTTACAACAACAGCAGCTAATGACAGCGATGTTATTTACGTTCCTACAGATAATACCGTTGCTTCCAACACAGAAATCATTAACAATATCTGTCTTCCTGCAAAAGTTCCTGTAATCACAGGAGAAGAGGGAATTTGTGCCGGATGCGGTGTTGCTACTCTTTCTATTAACTATTATGACCTTGGTGTTACAACCGGTAAAATGGCTGTAAAAATACTGAAAGACGGAGAAGATATCTCTCAGATGCCAATTGAATATGCGCCAAACTTCACCAAGGAATATAACAAAGATATCTGTGAAGAGCTTGGAGTTGAAGTCCCGGACGATTATGTAGCAATCGGCGAAGCATCTGACGATAGCACTTCTGAGGAAACTTCTGACGACACTGCTGATACAGAAGCAGCAGAATAAAGAAGCAACTCACAAATTAATTAAAAATTGATCAGCGAGAAAGGCTACGTGCCTCTCTCGCTTTTCGCGTTCAACAGGAGGAATAAGTATAATGCAAATAATGACATTAATCGCAGCGCTCCCCGGTGCTGTTGCTCAGGGTCTGATCTGGGGAATCATGGCAATCGGAGTTTATCTGACATTCCGTATTCTTGATATTGCCGATCTTACAGTAGACGGTACTATGTGTACCGGAGGCGCTGTCTGTATCATGATGATGCTGTCAGGACACAATGTCTGGACTGCAATGCTGGCAGCAACAATTGCCGGAATGCTCGCAGGACTTGTAACCGGCATTTTTCACACTTTCATGGGAATACCCGCAATCCTGGCCGGAATCCTGACTCAGTTATCCCTGTATTCCATCAACCTAAAAATCATGGGAAAAGCTAACCAGGCAATTAACGTAGATAAATATAATCTTCTGGTTTCCCTGCGCCATATTAAAAACTCCGATCTGACCAAAAACGCTATCTTTATTGTAGCAGTGATATGTATTGTTCTTATTGCTGTTCTCTACTGGTTCTTTGGTACAGAACTCGGCTGCTCCCTGCGCGCTACGGGATGTAACCCCAACATGTCCCGGGCACAGGGCATAAATACAGATCTGTGCAAAGTTCTCGGTCTTATGATCTCCAATGGTCTTGTAGGACTTTCCAGTGCGCTGCTTGCACAGTATCAGGGATTTGCCGATGTAAATATGGGACGTGGTTCCATCGTTATCGGTCTTGCTGCTGTTATCATCGGTGAGGCAATTTTCGGACGTATTTTCCACAACTTTGCCCTGCGCATGGTAGCTGTAATCCTTGGTTCCATTCTCTATTACCTGGTTCTTCAGGCAGTAATCTGGATGGGCATTGATACAGATCTTCTGAAGATGCTCTCCGCTATCGTAGTTGCCCTCTTCCTTGCATTCCCATACTGGAAGGGCAAATATTTCAACAAACCAGTCAAAAGGGGAGGTAAATAAAAATGCTTGAACTGAAAAATATCTATAAAACCTTTAACCCCGGAACCATTAATGAAAAACGGGCTTTAAACGGGCTGAATCTGAAACTAAACGAAGGTGACTTTGTAACAGTCATCGGTGGAAATGGTGCAGGTAAATCTACTATGCTGAATGCAGTAGCCGGCACTTGGCTGGTAGACGAAGGCCAGATCCTGATCGATAATATTGATGTCACAAAGCTTTCTGAGCACAAACGTGCTGCATATCTTGGCCGTGTATTCCAGGATCCTATGACCGGAACAGCAGCTACCATGGGCATTGAAGAAAATCTGGCCCTTGCCAAGCGTCGCGGCAAATCTCGCCTGCTCCGTCCCGGTATCACCAAAGCCGAACGTACAGAATATAAGGAATTGCTTAAAATCCTAGGACTTGGCCTAGAAGACAGATTAACTTCCAAGGTAGGACTTCTCTCCGGTGGGCAGCGTCAGGCATTAACTTTGTTAATGGCAACCCTCCAGAAACCAAAGCTTCTTCTTCTGGACGAGCATACTGCAGCGCTTGATCCCAAGACAGCTTCTAAGGTTCTGGAAATCACAGATATGATTGTTAACCGCGATCATCTCACAACCCTGATGATCACCCATAACATGAAAGATGCAATTGCTCATGGCAACCGTCTGATCATGATGATGGAAGGAAAAATTATCCTGGATATTCAGGGTGAAGCAAAGAAAAAACTGACAGTGAAAGATCTCCTGGATCAGTTCGAACAAGCAAGTGGAAAAGAATTCAGTAATGATTCCGCTTTATTAGGATGATAATCTTAATCATTATGCCGTTTCGGTCAGAAACTCGAAGTCTCTGGCCGAAACGGCTTTTCTTTTTAGTCTTCTGACACACAGGTAAACTTATGTGTTGCCCTGCTGTAATGATAGATTCTGGAAGTAAGGTAGTCTTCTTTAGGAGTTGCAGATTTTATGGTTTCCTGCAATACCTCTTTCAGATCCTCTGGTTCTACATTCCTGTCATTATGGATCATCACTTCGTGAATACTGGTAAATACCATATAGAAGTCCGACTCCAGAAGTGCCGCCAATCTTTCTGCCACTCCCGGCAAAAATACAGCCACTGCACCATTTGTCTTTTTTGAAGTACTTAAACAGTTTCCCATGGCATCCTTTTTTAATTCATGAATCCCCGTCAGATCCATAAAATTCTCTCCTTCATATTCCGGATCAAAAATCATCTGTTCCCATCTGTAAATTCTGGGAGGACTCATAAGGTAAGTATTCACCAGTGCTTCTTTTATTACTGTATCGCAGTCTCTATTCCATTTTTTCACTATACTCTGGCGAATTTTAGTACTAGTAATGCAGTCATCCTGCTCAGAAACTTTCATATAGAGTACCAGTGCCACATCTCCCAGAGTTCTGTAAACTGCGTCTTTTAATTCATCTTCATATTTTTCTGCATTTAATAATCTGATAAAAAGTCTCTTTTTCGTTTTCTCATAATCCAAAATATCCCTGGTCTTTTCATAAATATCAGCTTTTCTGATTCCTGATATATCTCTGACAATTTCTTCCACAATGTCCTCTATGGTTCTGCCTTCCTGAAACGCTCGAAAAAGCTCCTGAGTATACACTCCGCACATCTCCCAGGCATCCTCATGTTCTGCAAATTTTACTAAAAGCCTGTCACCGCCAATAGCATATTTGCCGCCCTCCCTTTCAAACTTCATATTCTCCCGCGGGATTTCTCCCTTCTGATAAATTTTTTCCTGGAGATCCTCAATAAAGATTTCATAATCCTTTTGCATATAATTTTTCCTTTCTATTATTTTTTTAACTGAATAAAAATTGGAAACATATTCGGGCAGGACGCCCTGATTGAAATTCCCCGACAATTATGTTCAGGGTAAAAAAGAAGGGAGCAGATAGCTCCCTTAAGAGTTGCTGTAGACCAAGTATAAAATACTCTCTATCATTTGTAAAGTAAAACTCATCGACAAAACCTTACCGAAACAGCTGTCCTTGCAAGGTATTATTCCCTCTTATCTATGGATTTCTCCTTTTTCATACAAATATTCCAAAAAGCCCTCACAGCCTTCCAGTACATCATCATACGTCTTATCAAAATCACCGGTATACCATGGATCTGCTATATCTCTTCCTGACCCGGTAAATGACAGGAGCTTATAAATCTTCCCCTCTGGATCTCCCTTTAACATCCTGTTGAGGTTTCGTATATTGGCGGTATCCATGCCAATAATATAATCCGCTTTATCATAATCAGCTAAAGTAATCTGCTTAGCTCTATGAGGCACTAAAGGGATTCCTACCTCCCTTAATTTGTTTACTGTTCCCCTGTGCGGAGGATTCCCAATCTCCTCACGGCTTGTTGCAAAACTATCAATTATAAATTGATCTGCTAAGCCCATGGACTTTACCTTGTAGGTAAAGACACTCTCACTTAAAGTTGATCGGCAGATATTGCCGTGGCAGACGAATAGTACTCTAATCATCTATTTTTAACTCCTTTTTTATCTTGGATTATCTCGGTTTTTCCTTATTTTTCAAGCATTTGCGCACTTTTTCAGTCTATCAAGATTTTTCCCATTTCTCGGCTTATTTCGGCTTATCTCGGTATGTTTCTTCCTTCAAATGGTCTAAAATATGGTCTAAAATGGCCTCAGATTTCAAATTTAGACCAGCCGACATTTGCCGTTCTCCTATGTCTGAAATCTTTGATTTTCCGAAAAAATTTGGTCTAAAAATTTTTCCCTTTTTCAATCTGTTTTAGACCACGACCATCTTCAAAGCCTTGAATTTACTGACTTTCTAGCCATTTTACGAAATGGTCTAAATTAGACCATTTACCCCATCTTCTTGAATTTGACCTTGTCCTCCTTCATACCTAACTGCCGAAACTCATTTTCAGCTTCTGCCTGCTTCCTAGCAAGCTTCTCCACTTCTTCCCTCGCATCGTCCAGCTTAAGATGTGTATAGGTATTGAGAGTAACACTGATGTCCGAATGGCCCATCAGATACTGGAGTACCTTTGGATTCATTCCGGACTTAGCCATATTAGAGCAGTATGTGTGTCTGCATACATGTGGATGTGTCAAGTATAGGACAAAAAAAATTTTATTTT
>OLNJ01000456.1_pt1 | contig 34766 bp, 30 predicted proteins | sample 1672191 | NCBI WGS metagenome assembly OLNJ01 (sample SAMEA3136657, study PRJEB25190) | human gut metagenome | biome: human gut; feature: human-associated habitat; material: faeces | place: Austria | collected 2013 | reverse complement strand
CCTATTGTATTTCCTTGGGTTGAGAAGAGCAATGTTCATATAACTTAACAGATCGAATTATTAGCTTAGGGGGAAACAAAATGAAAAAATGGGGGAGCATAGGGAGACGGGTTGTATTATCAAGCATCTCAGTATTGATGATGTTAAATCTAGCTGCTTGTGGAAACAAAAACATTAATGATGAAGACTACAAATTAACTTTAAGACTAAGCCACGTATTCTCACCAGATGAACAGTTAACAAAAACTATGGATTTGATAGCTGAAAGAATTTATGAGAAGACAGATGGAGCTATTGAAATTTTAACATTTCCACAAGGGCAATTAGCTACATATAAAGATGGCCTTGAATATGTTGTCCGTGGAGCACATTTTATATCTGTTGAAGATCCATCATATTTAGGAGATTATGTTCCAGACTTTAAAGCTTTAGTAGGACCTATGCTTTATACTTCTTTTGAGGAATATAGTGAGATGATACAAACAGAGCTTGTGCAAGATATGATAAAAAAGGCTGAAGAAAAGGGGATAAAGATATTAGGTCTTGATTATATTTTTGGTTTTAGAAACTTAATGACTAATAAAGTTATTGAAACTCCAGCAGACCTTAAGGGAGTTAAGCTTCGTACACCTGGAAGTAAGTTATTTATTGATTCAATAAATGCCATGGGAGCAACTGCAACATCCCTAACTTTCGGGGAAACAATATCAGCAGTACAACAAGGGGTTGTTGATGGATTAGAAGGCTCAGAGTTTTCTAATATAGGAACTAAATGTTATGAGGTTGTAAAGAATGTTGCATTAACTAAGCATTTTCTAGGAACTTGTGGAGCTTATATAAACTTAGATCTTTTTAATAGTATTCCAGAAAAATACCGTAATATTATAGAAGAAGAGTTTGCTTATGGAGCACAGGAAATGATAGAGATAATGAATGAATCATATGAGCAGACCGTAGCAGATCTTGAATCTTTTGGCGTTCAATTTAATGAAGTGGATACTGAAGCATTTTCAGAAGTAACTAAGGTCGTTTATGAAAATATGGATGGAGTAACTCCTGGTATTTACGATATGCTTCAAGAAGAATTAAAAAAGATGAGAGATAACTAAGGGGGAAACTATGAAAGAACAATCTTTATTCAAACGTATATTGAGTAATTTTGAAGAAATTATTGCTGGTACTTTTATAATGATAACAACTGTGCTTGTTGTTATAAATGTATTTTTGAGATACTTTATGAAAACAGGTTTATATTGGTCTGAAGAGGTAGCAACTATATGTTTTGTATGGAGCGTATTCATTGGTGCAGCAGCTTCATATAAAAGAGGGCAACATATAGGTGTAGATATAATTGTAAACAAGCTACCAAAGACAATTAGAAATATAGTCATAATTTTAGTAGATTTAATATTAATACTTTTAAATGGATATATTACTTACATTGGAATTATTTATATAAGTCGTTCGTATATTAAACCTACAGCAGTACTTGGAATTTCGTCTGCATATGTTTCTTCATCATTAGTTATTGGATTTGCATTGATGACAATGTACTCGATAATCTTTTTGGTAAGAGATTTTAAAAAGATTAAAGAAGAAAATAATTCATAGGAGGAAAGTATTATGGCATTTTTACCGATATTAATAGTATTCTTATTATATTTCACAGGAATACCAATAGCTTATGCTTTATTTGGAGCAACTCTTAGTTATTTTACATTCCTAGACCACGGAGCACCTGTTGATTTAATATTACAAAAGTTTATAACTAGTGCACAGTCATTTCCATTGTTAGCAATTCCCTTCTTTATATTAGCTGGGTCTATAATGAACTATGCTGGAATCAGTGGAAAGCTTATGAAGTTTGCTGAAGTTTTAACTGGGCATATGAAAGGTGGATTAGGACAAGTTAATGTTCTTTTGAGCGTATTAATGGGAGGGGTATCTGGTTCAGCAAATGCTGATGCAGCTATGCAGTGTAAGATGCTTGTTCCAGAAATGGAGAAGAGAGGGTATAAAAAAGCTACTGCAGCTGCTATCACAGCGGCATCATCAGCGGTAACTCCAGTAATACCTCCGGGAATAAACTTAATAGTTTATGCTTTAATAGCAAGTGTATCAGTTGGTAAGATGTTTATGGCTGGATACATTCCAGGAATTTTAATGGCTGTAGCATTAATGATTACAGTTAATATAATTGCAAAAAAGAGAGGGTACATGCCAACCCGTGAAAAGTGTGCTACTCTTGGAGAAATAGCAAGACAAGCCTTAGATTCTATATGGGCTTTATTATTTCCTTTTGGAATTATAGCTGGACTTAGAATGGGAGTATTTACTCCATCAGAAGCAGGGGCTGTAGCTGTAGTTTACTGTATTATAGTAGGAGTATTTATTTATAGGAATTTAAAGGTTTCTCATATTCCAGCAATAATAAAGGAAACAGTTTATGGAACAAGTACGGTTGTATTAATAATTATTGCAGCATCTGTATTTGGGTACTATATGACATGGCAAATGATTCCTCAACAATTGACAGGTTTATTATTAGGAATAACAAGTAATAAATATTTAATGTTACTTTTAATCAATATATTATTATTACTTTTAGGTATGTTCCTAGAAGGTGGAGCAGCATTAATAATAATTGCACCTCTTTTAGTGCCGGTAGTTACTAAGCTAGGGGTAGACCCAATACACTTTGGTCTTATAGCTATAGTTAATATCATGATTGGAGGAATCACACCACCATTCGGCTCTATGATGTTCACCTGCTGTTCAATGACAGATTGTAAGTTAGAAGATTTCATACGGGAGTCCATACCATTTATTATAGCAATGCTGATATCGTTGCTATTAATAACATATATACCGCAGATATCATTGTTACTACCTAATTTATTGTATTAAAACTAAGTATATTAATTTAAGAAATTTGGCTGCTGATAGTATTTATGAGTAAATTTAATTAATCTTATATTTAAAGTTTCATGATGTGATTTCAGAAAATGATAGTATAGTAAGCTATAAAATTTAATAATAAAAAGAGTATTGATGGAATGTCAATACTCTTTTGTTTTTATAGCGACTGTATGAAATTTCTCTCCATTGAAGTGAAACGCTTATTTTTTTTGTAAGCAATAAACAATTTTCTAGTAAAGGTTAAATCTTTTATAGGGACTTCCACTAATAATTTATGATTGAGTTCAGTAATAATTGCCTCTTTAGGAATTATAGAAATACCATGACCACTTAGGATAGACTGTTTTATCCCTTCAATATTATACAAATTATTGATATTAGTAAGAACTATACCTTTTGAATAAAGTTGCTTTTCTATAAAGTTTCTAACAGCAGAATTAGGTTGGGATACTAAAAAGGTTTCATTCTTTAACTCATCTAAATTAATGTATTGTCTTTTAGCCCAAGGATGATTATATGGTACTGCAAGTATAAGTTCATCATCTCTAAAAAATTCCGTTTCTATATCGGGATAATCATTAAGTAAATTAGATTCAGATATAAAAGCAAATGAGAATTTATTAAATTGAAGCATTTTTAAAATATTAGGTATAAAATCAATTGTAAAAGAAAGTGATGCTTCAGCATTAGCTTCTTTAAATCTACTTATTTTAGGCGTTATTATATGTACTCCAATAAAATTAGTTGCCCCAAAGGAAATCACAGGAGAAAGAGAACTGTTGATTTCTATAATTTCTCTATTCATTTCAGCAATTTCATCTAAAATTCTTTGTGCATATTTATAGACTATTTGTCCATTTGAATTTAATGTTATCTTTTTACCATCACGATCAAAGAGTGAGAAACCGATTTCTTTTTCGAGAGATTTAATCTGTTTTGAGATGGCAGGCTGACTACAGAATAATTCTTCAGATGCTTTAGAGAAACTGTCATATTCTACTACCTTACAGAAACTTTTTAGTTTTTCTATGTTCATAAATATATCTCCTAAATTCATTAATAATTATTTATTATAACAAAAAGTTATAAGGTGAGTAAATAATGGAATTAGACTAGAATACGATTTCTTAATATAATCTTAAAGGAATAATATTAAATTTTACATTTAAATTTAAATTAATTCCATAACTAAAAAGTTATATAAAATTTGGGAGGATATTATGAAGACTACATCTGTATCGAAATCATCTAGTACAAAACGTGACTGGATGAAAATTTTAGGGATTCCAGTGGCGTTACTTGTTTTTGGTTTAATAATAACAATGAAGACGCCTGTTGGAATGACTTTCCAAGGGAAGACTGCTTTAGCAACATTCCTTATGGCACTAGTACTTTGGGTTTCACAAGCAATTCCTACATATGCTTCAGCTTTATTAGTTGTTGTTATATTAGCACTTACTGGTGGCTGGGATCAAAGTTCAATATTTAGTGTTTTAGGTTATGACGTTATTTGGTTAATGTTATCGGCATTTGTTATCACTTCAGGGATGGAAAAGTCAGGATTTGCAAAGCGTTTAGCATTATTCGTAGTTTCTAAATTTGGTAAAACTGCAAAAGGTGCACTTTTATCATTAATATTTGTTAATTTCTTATTAGCATTTGTAATTCCATCAACTACAGCTCGTGCTGCATTATTATTACCAATCACTATGATGATTTGTAAAATATACAATGCTGTACCAGGTGAAAGTAATTTTGGACGTCAAATGATGCTTCAAGAAATACATGTTAACAATATAGCTACTTCTGGTATATTAACTGCAACAGCAGCTCAAATAATGGCGGCTGGATACATAAAGGATTTAGCAGGAATAGAAGTAACATGGGGTAAATGGTTTATAGCAGGTATGCCTATAGCTATTTTAACTATGATTGCTTCATTCGTAATAGCTCAAGTTTTATTCCCATTAGAAATAAAAAAACCATCTTTAAGTACAGAAAGCGGACAAGAAAAATCTCTTGCTGAGCAATATAAAGATCTAGGTAAAATGTCTAAGAATGAAATAAAAGCACTTATTATATTCGCTATTACAGTATTCTTATGGTGTACTGATGGATACCATGCAAACATATTTGGAGTTCAAATAAGCTTAGCAATGGTAGCTGTTGTTTCAGCAGTATTATTCTACTTACCATATATAGGATTCCTTAACTGGAAAGAGACTAAGATTCCATGGGAATTAATGATATTTTCTTGTGGAGCTTATGCTGGTGGACTAGCATTAGATAAATCAGGTGTTGCGGCATTCTTATTAAATAAGGTATTTGGTACTCTTGATTTATCAGGAATGAATCCATTTATTTTATTCATGATAGTTATGTTTGTAGCGAGTTTCAGCCATATGGTATTTACAAGTAAAACAGTTAGAACAGTTATATTAATTCCAACTACTATTACTTTAGCAACTGCGGCTGGTGTTAATCCATTATTATTTGCACTTCCTGCATCATTAACTATTTGTGATAGTATAACTCTTCCACCACACTGTAAACCAAACTTAATATTCTATAGTACAAATTACTTTACTATCAGTAATCAATTAGTATATGGATTATTAGTTTTAACAGCTAAGTGGTTAATTATGGGAGTATGTTACTTCACATGGTTCCGTATTATAGGTCTTGTTTAATAAAAAAACAAAGAAATGAGATAAGGAGAACATTTATGAATAAATATATTAGCAAATTCATGGTAACGCTTGCTGTAGCTGTAGCAGCTATATCATATCCAGTTGTTGCGGAAGCTTCAGTTGAAACTTTCACTATTAGTAAATATAGCGAGTCATTTGTACCAGCAGAAAATAGTGATGCTATTTTAAATATAGAAATGACTGCTAAAACTTCTGATGAAGGTATAGTGTATATTCCAGTAAGTGTAGAAGATTCAGAACTAATAAATGCTTCTATAGATGGACAAGCAGTTGATGGAGAACTTACTAAAGTAGGTAGTGTTTCATACTTTACATTAAACTCAGAAATGCCAGAAACAGAAGTAAATGTTATAGCTGAAGTTATCTGTAAGGATTTTTATGCAGTTGAGAATGATGATCCAGAAACCGGTATACCAACAGCTTTAATGGAATACAAGTTTACTAACAAGAGCTCAAATAAAATAGAATCTTATAATTTAACTATAGCCCTTCCTAATGGAATGGAGCCAATAAGTGTTATGACTCCAAGTAATGTAACAAAGTATACATTAAGTGAGAATGAAGCAGGACAAAGAACACTTTCTTTAAATGGCGGAGTTGCAGTAGCTGGAAGCTCAACTTTTAAGTTTACTTTTGGGAAACCATTTACAAATAGCACAGTAGCAGTAGTTGCTATATGGGTAGTTGTAATAGGAATTTCAGCATTCGTAATAAAGGAAAGATTAAAGGAGGCGAAGTAAAATGGGGAAGGCTAAAGGAATTTATCTTATAGCTGACGGTTTAGGAGATCGCCCTATAGCAGAATTAAATGGATTAACACCATTAGAGTATGCTAATACGCCAACTATGGATTTATTATGTAAAGAAGGTATGACAGGACTGGTACATCCATACCGTCCAGGGTGCCGTGTAGGAACAGACTGGGGGCACATATGTCTTTTTGGATATAATCCAGATGAACATTATACTGGCCGTGGAGCTGTTGAAGCTTATAGTGCTGGATTAGAAATGAAAAAAGGTGATGTTGCTTTCCGTGGAAATTTAGGAACTGTAGATGATGATTTAGTAGTTATAGACAGAAGAGCAGGACGTATTAAAGATAAAGAAGATATAAAAGCATTAATAGAAGCTGTTGATGGATATGAAGTTGATGGATGTACGTTTAAGATTCTTTCACTTACAGAACATAGAGTAGCTGTAGTTATGAGTGGAGAAGACTTAGATTGGCATATAGTTGATACTGATCCAGGAACAGCTTGTGAAGGAAGCAAGATGATATGTCCTATACAAGAAAATAACTATCAAAAGAGTGCAGAAGCGCTTTGGAAGTTCCAACTACACGTAAAAGAGGTTTGGGATAAACATCCTGTAAATATAGAAAGAGAAAAGAAGGGCTTACACAAAGCAAACTTTATAATAACAAGAGGAGCAGCTGCTGCAATGGTACTGCCTCCGATTGAAAGTATATTCCCTAAAGTAAAGGTTAGTGTAATTGCTGGAGATGAAACTATAACTGGTATAGGAAAGATGTGTAACTTCGACTATGCAACAGATGAAAGCTTTACTGGAGGATTTGATACAAATTACTTAGGAAAAGCACAGAAGGTTCTTGATGAACTTGAAAATCATGATTTAGTTATAGTTCATATTAAGGGAACAGACCTTTGCGGGCATGATAATGAACCATTAAAGAAAGCTAAAATAGTTGAACAGATAGATGCTATGTTTACTTATTGGTTAACTAAAATAGATAAGGATAATACTTATTTAGCTTTAGCAGCAGACCATTCAACACCATGTCATGTTAGAGATCACAGTGCAGATCCAGTACCTGCATTTTTATGGGGACCTAATGTTAGGGTTGATGAATGTACTTCATGTGGTGAAAGAGCAATAGCAAAAGGTATCATAAATGGATATACTGGTGCACAATTTATGAGTACAATAATGGATTACTTAGGGCATACAAAGAAATATGGAGCTTAAGTTGAGAAAAGCGGGAGGAAACGATGATTAAATTATATTCATTAGGCGGTAGTGGTGAAAATGGACGTAACTGCTATGCTATTGAATGGTCAGAAGGTGTCATTTTATTAGACTGTGGTGTAAAAAGAGAGATTAATGAAAATGGTGTAGGTGATTATCCTGTTTTAACAAAGGAATTAGTATCTAAACTAAGATTTGTATTATTATCTCATGCACATGAAGATCATAGTGCTTCACTGCCTTTAATATATAGTATGGGATATAGAGGTAAAGTATATGCTTCGAGCCCAACAGCAAATTCAACACCAAACTTTATGAATAAGTGGAAAAACTTTGTTAAAGAAAATAATGGAGTAATTCCATTTAGTGAAGAAGATATAACAAAGGTTGAATTTGAAACACTTAATATAGGATTAAATAATATTGACGGCGTAGAGATAACAGTTGGACGTAGTGGGCACGTTGTAGGTGGGATATGGTTTATAGTAAATGTCGAAGGAAAGAAGATATTCTATTCTGGAGACATAGTATCAGAACCTATGCTTCTACATAATGATAAACCACATGAAGTTGATGCAGCAATTCTTAATTGTGCCTATGCAGGAAAGATACTTAAGCAATCTCAGCAGTATGAAATATTATTAAATTCAGTTAAAGAAACTTTATCAATAGGGGGAAAGGCTGTGTTACCATTACCTCCAAATGGACGTGGATGTGATATATATAAATTCCTTTGTGAAAATATAAAAGACATGCCATTATATGTTGATAAAGAAATAATAGATAATTATAAAAAATTATCAGATATGACAGATTGGGTTAAGAATATAGAGGGAAGCTTAGACTCTGGAAATGTTGTATGTATTGATACAATGGAAGATAGAGAAGAAGTATGTTTAAAAGATGAGCCATCTGTGATATTAACTCAAGACGGAATGCTTACAGCAGTTCAGGGAAAATACTATTTTGAACGTCTTAAAGAAGACAGTAGAAATAAAGTTATAATTACAGGACATGCAGCAAAGGGAACTATAGGTGCTGAAATATTTAATGATGAATATTGTAAAAACAATTTAGTAAAATTACAAAAAGGCCATGTAATTTTTAAAGTTCACTTTGATGATGTAGATGTAGTTGAGTTTAATGAATATCTAAAAGCTAAAACAATAATCCTTTTCCATTCAAATAAAGATAAAACAGTTAATGTTATATCAAATTTAGCTAATACTGGAGTTAGTGCGATGTGTCTTTCTCCTGGTGAAAGTTATAATTTAAACTAACTTGAGAAAATATACTATAGAATTATTTTATTATTACTACACCCTAGTAAGAGTTTACTAGGGTGTATATTTTTGAAAATATTATGTAAAAAACAATAGGGTTACTTGTTATAATGACATTTAACTTTAATATTTTGATCAAAATTACCAAAGTTTTTTCCAAAGATATTTATACCACCCGGATTATGGGTATCAGCAGGGCATTCTATTTTAAATAATAGGGCATCATTATCTTCTTTTAAAAATTCACTTAAAGGTGTTGAAGAAAGTTTAATACCATCTAGATATACTCCAGTATTATTTATTTTAATTGTTTTTAGTAAACCATATTCACTTCCAAGATTCCACCAATTAGGTGTAAACACACCTTTTCTATCACCAAAATCACCAGGACTTATCCATTTTCCTAAAGGAATGTTATTTAAGTAAAAATAAATATCCGACTTAAAAGAGTTGTTATATCCAGGGAATTCAGAACAAATCTCTAGAGAAATTTCCATCTCAACTAAGTTGTTGAAATTAATATCATAAGTAGGTATAGGATATTCTAAATATCCAGATGTAAACCATATTAAAGATAAGTCAATTCTATTAGGTGCAGCAAAATATCTAGGATCATCTAAAACTCCAAATAATTTATCTTTTAATGATAAGCCACAAGGTGGAGATATTTTGAAAGAAGAATAAGCTCCAATAGGAATATCTATTTCAATAAAGTTTTTATTAATCTCTTCATAATTATTATTTAATATAATTTGGACTTCATTAGTTTTTATTTTACATAATTTAAGTAATCCTCTTACTCCAGGTTGAGAGTATGACTCTATAATATCAACTTCTTCTAATATGTTTATATGTTTTGTAACTACAGCAGATGAAATATTAAGAGCAGAGCTTAATTCTTTAATTGACATTTCTTTATTTTGAAGTAAAGATATAATTTTTAACCTTGTATCACTAGCAAGTGCTTGGAAAAAAGGTAAGTTTTTATTTAAAGCTTTAATGTATTTTTTTCAACATAGCGATTATCCATGCAAACAGTCCTCCATTTCATATAGTTATTATAGCATAAAGATTTATCTGTATTATTAAATAAAGCAGCATTAGAAAACGTTGACAAAAGATAGTAAATTAAATATATTTATATTATAAAAAGTAACTAAAAAGTTAATAGAATAACTAAAAGATTAATTAAATATGTGTAAGAATTCATAGTTGATTAATGTTTAAGCTAATCTTATTGGGATGGGAGAGGATTATTATTTTAGATAAGCTACATTATCCAAGACCTCAATTTGTAAGAGAAAATTGGATTGATTTAAATGGAGAATGGAAATTTGCATTTGATGATGAAAACGTAGGTGAGTTAGATGAACGTTTCATGGATGATACATTTTATAGTATGAAAATTAAAGTACCATATAGTTATCATACTAAGAATTCAGGAATTGAATTAAATGAAGATCATCAAATTGTATGGTATAAAAAAGAGTTAAAAATAGATATAAAAGCAAATAAGAGATATATATTAAATTTTGGAGCAGTAGATTATAAATGCGATATATGGATAAATAGAAATCATATGGCCACACATGTAGGAGGACATACTCCTTTTAGTTTGGATATTACAAGATATATTAAAGAAAATAACTCAGTAATTATAAGAGTTGAAGATAGAAATGAGTGCACTCAACCTATAGGTAAACAATCATGGAAAAAAGAAAATTTCTTATGTTGGTATACAAGAACAGTAGGTATATGGCAGCCAGTATGGATTGAAGAAGTAGGAGATACATATTTAACTGATGTTAAAATGACTCCACAGATAGATAATGCATCATTAGATTTAGATATAAGAATAAATCAAGATGATAAAACTGTAGATCTTTTTGGAGAAGTTTATTTTAAAGGAGAGTTTATAACTAGATTTGCGACTGCATTTAAATCCAAGAGAGCAAGATTAACTATAGATGTAAGTTCTGAAGATCCAGATTTTAGATTGAACTTCTGGACCCCAAATACGCCAAATCTTTATGATATAAAATTTAAATTATGTAGAAAAGAAGAAACACTGGATAAGATAGATAGTTATTTTGGTATGAGAAAAGTTGAATCTATAGGAAGAAAGATATACTTAAATAATCAAGAATTTTACCAAAAACTAATATTAGATCAAGGGTATTTTAAAGATGGTGGATTAACTGCTACACCAGAAGAATTAAAGGATGATGTATTAAAGATTAAAGAAATGGGCTTTAATGGAGCTAGAAAGCACCAGAAGATAGAAGATAATAGATATATGTACCTATGTGATACATTAGGTCTTGTTATGTGGGCAGAAATGCCAAGTACATTTGAATATAGTAATATAACAAATGAAAATGTGACAAAGGAATTATATTCTTTTATAGACAAGCATTATAATAATCCTTCAGTTATAGTCTATACACTTTTAAATGAATCATGGGGAATAAACGAAGTATATAGTGATAGAAAACAACAAAACTTTGTAAATGCCTTAGTTTACTTAATAAAATCTTTAGATAATAGTAGATTAGTAGTTGGTAATGATGGATGGGAACATACTATATCAGATATATTAACTATTCATGATTATAATTCAGATAAGGACACTATGGCCGAAAGTTACAAAAATATAGAGGAAGCAGCAAATGGTTCACCATCTAAGACTAGTACAAGAAAATGTTATAGTGAGGGCTATAAGTATAATAATGGGCCAATAATTATAAGTGAATATGGTGGGATTGCATACGATATTGATGAAAGTAATTCAGATAAATCGTGGGGATATGGAGAAAGATTACAAGATCAGAATTCTGTAATAAATAAGATAAATGAGCTAACTCAAGTTGTTATGGATATAGAAGACGTATGTGGGTTCTGTTATACACAACTTACTGATGTAGAACAAGAAGTAAATGGATTATTAGATCATAATCATAAATATAAGTTTGAACCTGATAAAATTAGAGAAATATTAGAGTATAAACACAACTTAGGATTTATTTTTAAGTAGAAATATTAGAAACAACATAATTTAGTGGGGGATAGTAATGAGAATAACAAAAAGAGAGTTTGGAATAACTAAAGAAGGTATCGCAGTACATGAGTTTAAGATTGAAAATCAAATAGGAGAGTATATTACAATATTAGATTATGGATGTACATTAACATCAATAAATGTATTAGACAAAAATGAAAATTTAGTAGATGTATGTCTAGGATATAAAACTTTAGAAGAATATGAAAATAATATATCGTATTTAGGAGCTATTATAGGAAGACATGCAAATAGAATAAAAGAAGGTAAATTTATTTTAAATGACACTAAATATGAATTAGCTATTAATAATGGACCTAATCATCTTCATGGAGGAAAAAAGGGATTTGATAGATATATTTGGGATCATATTATTAATGGAAATAGTATAACTTTTTTTAGAGTTTCAAAGCATTTAGAAGAGGGGTATCCAGGGAACCTTAGTATAGAAGTAAAATATGAATTTAATGATGAAGGTGAACTAATAATAAGCTATTATGCAACTACTGATAGAGAGACTATAGTTAACTTAACAAATCATTGTTATTTTAATTTAAATGGTGAAAATAAAGGTAATATATTAGGACATAAGTTAAAATTAAATGCAAGTAAGTATACTGAAAATGATGAGCATTGCTTACCAACAGGAAATATATTAAATGTAGAAGAATCTCCATTTGATTTTAGAGAAGGTAAAAAAATAGGAAGAGATATAAACGATGAAGACATTCAATTAAAGAATGGATTAGGATATGACCATAACTTTATATTAGACTCCGAAGAAAATATGAAGTATGTAGGAGAGCTTGAAGGAGATGAGAGTGGTATAGAAATGAAAATATATACTACATGTCCTGGAGTTCAGTTTTATAGTGGAAATGTATTAGATGGAGAGAACGGAAAGAGTAATACTGTTTATAATAAGAGAGCTGGATTATGTCTTGAAACTCAATATTTCCCAAACTCACTAGAGTGTTCAAATTTCCCATCAGTAATATTAAAAGAAGGAGAAAGTTTTAAAGAAAAGACTATATATAAATTTTCGACTAAATAAATCTAAAAAACTTACTAGATAAAAAAGTTAATACTAAAATTTAAAAAATATAAACTATGTAAATTCAAATTAATAAATAAACCACAGACTTCTATACAAAGATGCCTGTGGTTTTTATTAATTATCTAAAATTTTTATATTACTACTTTCCTTGCACGATTTATCATAAAGACTTAAATTATTAGATAACAATGTATTATTATCAAAGGTAATATTAATATTATTAATAGTATCTTTACCAATTCCACTAACAACATAATCAGAATTATCAAGCTTGATTTTATTGTTTTTAATAGTAAGCATATCTTGATTAACTAACTCACCAGCAGAGCCACCAGTTCTATCATCATAATAAAACACCATTCCATCATTACCATCAGAAGTAAAAGATGAGTTAATAATACTTATAGGTTTTTTCATACTATAATGGGGTAATTTTAATAAAAAATCTTCATTATTAATAGTACAATTATCAAACAATGTTTCAGCACCTTGGCACCAGTATCCAAAGGTTATAGAAAAGTTGTTGAGTTTGCTATTTTTAAAAGAATAATTAGGTTCGTATCCACCTACATAAACATTCCAATTAGAAATAGTACTATCACTTATATCAAATGTACCATGAATATTACCAATGATATTTTCGAAAGTACAATTTTCGTAAGTACCACCAATATTTTCACCGGTTTTATCTTTGATAGTGCAATATTTAAAATTACCATTACCTAAGGCAGTATTCCAATTACTATTAGAATTATTATCAGTAGCAGAGCTGATAGTACATCTTAAAAATAATCCTTTATTAAGGACATTTTCAGCATGGCCATTAATATTACAATCCTTAACAGTAAGAGGCCAATCATCATTATCCTCAGCAGCACCAATACTTATATTACCATTAACGGTATTATCATAAAATCTAACATAGCCAGTGCGCTGCCTACTTGTATGTCCTAAATTAGTGTTCGAAATGTTATTCGAGTTTTTAACAACATAAGAATTTGTACGTTCCCAAAAATAAACTTTGCCAGCTTTCATATTTTCAATAACAAAATTATGTCCTGCACAAGTTAAGAAATCATTATTAGGATTGTCATGAAAATTAAGGTCTCTAAATGTTACATCTTGCATTTGATCCCAGCCATCTTCAGCATCATATGCACATTTAGCTGAGGATTGTCCGCATCGAGTAAACTCGCAATTTTCAACAAGCATATCTTTCATAGCAGCTTGAGCTAATCCAACGCATCTATTATTTTCAAATTTAATATTTTTAAATGCACAGTGAGTAGGAACTCTAAAATACTGTACCGATAAATCGGTAGGATAGCTTTCTTCCAATATAGTAACCTTCATATATCTAGCACCATTTGGAACACCAATTCTTCTATAAAAATATCCATCAATAGATGATATATAATTTTGTTCACCATCATAAAAATGAGCAATCATATTCCAAGTATTGCAGGAGTTTCCTTGATAGCCTAAGTATCTACTAACAGATAAATATCCAATTCCATCATAACCAGCTATATCAATGAAATTAGAAGTGGTTCTAGATTCAGATTCAATAGTTTCACTAGTTTTTCTATTAATATCACTAAGTTCGAATGTATCACCAATAGCGGTAGGTTGTTGATAAGTATAGTAAAGAGATTCATCTCTAGACTTAGCAATACCATTTCCACCACCATAGCCAGTAATATCTTTTACAGTTAAATTTTCAAAAGAGCTATATTTGGATTCACCACCTATGCTTATACCCATTACCCATTCAGAATTATTAGGGGAATTAGCATAATCATGACTATAATAATCTCCTTCAATAGTTCCGTTAATAACATGCGAGTCATAGGTATTATTAAGTGTTATCATTAAGGCACTATCACCAGTAAATTGATTTAATTTAATAGTTGCACCATTCATATCTAAGGTAAAGTTAGAAGGAATAAAAATAGTTTCTTCATGATCTATTCTATAAGTTCCAGGTAATAATTTGATAGAAGTATACCCTTGGAAACTTATATCATCAAGTAATTGTTGAAGTCCAGATCTTGTGTTAGCAGCTTCTTGCATTACAGTATCTTTATTATAATCATCAGCATACTTAACAATAGTTTCACCCCACCAATTACCAGGCTCACCGTTGCCAACAGTATCTGCAATTATGCAAGTATAAGTATTTGAACTAGGAGTAATAGTTTCAGCTATTTTTTCAAGTTCAGCTTTAACAGTTTCAGAAGTAGGTTCTTCTATATTTAAAGTAGCTATATATTTATTTTCATACGTATCAGTATTTTTTATATTATATTTAAGCAAGTCATCTTTAGTCATAACATACTCTTTAGAGTTTTTTTCTTTTTCATCAGAATCTTCAACAAGAAAAAAATTAAAAAGTTCATGAGAGTTACGACCATATTGATCAGTTGCTATTATAGAAAATTTTTGCTCACCAGTAGTTTTGAATTTCCCTATATTAATAGAATTATCTCCAGCTTTTACATTCTTTTTAACGATATCTGTTTGGCCATCAATTTTAACTGTAATAGTGAATGTTTCAGAAGTATCTTCTTCTGTATATTCCTTATGATAATAGTCAGTTACATAGTAATCTATTATTACATCTTCATTGGGAGAAACTTTTGGCTCAATATAGTATGTTGAGATATAGGGAACTTCATTTATATTTATATCGTTAGTAGAAAGCACTTCTGAAGAGGAAAGTTTAGTTGTTATTGTTGGAACGAGAGTTTCAAATAGTAATGTACATGATATTAATAAAATTACTATTAGTGAAATTATAGATAAGATAAGGAATTTATATTTTTTAGGTAAGTTATTTTTCATATTAGCCTCCTTTTTATGCTTAATAAATCAATATTATTCTAGATATAAAGCTATCATAACATGATATATATGAAAAAAATGTAAAAATAAAGAGGGTTACAGTGATAAATTTCTTAATGCTCATAATAAATTTATAAATATGAATTAGTAATTATGAGTAATAATAAGGTGTTATATAAGCCTAAGGATATATATGTTACAATTTTAGGGATTAAGATATGTAAGGAGAAAACATGAAAAATAAAAAAATAATAATTTTTTTGATTTTATTAGTAGTTTTTTTATATACATATTTAAGCAAAAAGGTTGATATAACCAGATATACAGTAAAAAGTGATAAGATATCTAAGCTGTTTGATGATTACACAATTGTTCAATTATCTGATTTTCATAGTAAAGGATATAAGGATACGACAGAAATAATAATAAATGAAATTGAAAAAATTAATCCAGATATAATTGTTATGACAGGGGATATGATAAGCTGGGATGTTGAAAATATAGAAGAATTAGAAAAGTTAATTAATGATCTAGCACCTAAATATCCTACATACTATATTAATGGAAATCATGAAGAATTATCAGAGATATTAAAACCTAAAGAGTACGAAAACTTTATAAATGATATTAAAAGTTTAGGAGTAGGTGTTTTAAAAAATAATTATATAGAATTAATTAAAGATGATGAGTCAATTAATTTATATGAAATAGATATTCCATTAGATGGCCCAACTGGATTATATGTTTCATCAGGGCAATTAGATGATAAATATATTAATGATAAATTAGATGAAGTGGATAAAAATAAGTTTAATATATTGTTAGCACATAATCCATTATTTATAGAAGAATATAGTGATTGGGGAGCAGACTTAGTATTATCAGGACATATGCATGGGGGAATTATTAGAATTCCTATTATAGGAGTAGGAATAGCATCTCCAGAAGGGAATTATTTTCCGAAGTATGATGCAGGTGAGTTTAAGGTAGGCAATACAACTATGATAGTTAATAGGGGAATAGGTACATCATCGAGTGGATTACGAGTTTTTAATAAACCTGAAATTTCAGTTATAACATTAAAGAGAGAATAAATTATTTTTATATAAAAAATATAATGGCTGTTTTAAATAACATGAAAAATAATTAATATGAAATTTTAGAAATTCAATATATTAATTAATATTTCATTGTTTTAAGTGATATTTATAGAAAAAAAATAATGTATTAAATATACAAAAATAAAAGTAAATGGTATAATTAAAAGGATTATTTTGTAAAAAACGAACAGAGAATTTAAACGGGGATGTTAATTTAGGGGAGGAAATTATATGGATAATACTCAAAGACAGTTTATAGACATTTTATCTGATGGTATTAGAGGGGCTAGTGCGGAAAAATACTATGAAAATGTTGATTGGGATGAGGTGTTGGAATTAGCCAATAAACATAAAGTTGAAGGTATAATATATTTAGCATTACGTAAGGGAAGTTTGGCTTCAAAGATTGGGAATGATAGATTAAATATATTAAAGAAAAAGGCTGCTATTACAGGAATAGGGCAATCAAGACATATTTCAGGATTATCAGAAGTATTAGCTAAGATAAATGAAAGAGAAATACCAGTTATAGTATTAAAAGGATTAGTAGTTAGAGAGTTTTATCCACAGCCTGATCAAAGAAGTATGAGTGATGCAGATATTTTAGTGCATAAAGATGATGTGGAAACTGTTAAGCAAATATTAATTGATATGGGATATGTTTTCTTAGAGGATCATAAAGCATCCCATCATATAGCATTAGTTCATCATAAATATCCTGTTGTTGAAGTTCATTGGCATTTATTTAAAAGAGATGGATTTAGTAACGAGTTAGAGCATTACGAACGTTTGATTTGGAAGCGTGCTATTGATATTAATGTAGGTAAAGAATCAGCGTTATCTTTAGCGTATGATGATTTGGCATTACATTTGTGTATGCATATGGCAGCACATCTTGCAGCAACAGGTTTTGGGGTAAGACAACTATGTGATCTTGTATTACTTGTTGAGAAAAAAGGTAATGAAATTGATTGGAACAGTTTTATAATGAAAGCTAGAATGTATGGATTTGAAAAATTTAGTTTGATTATGTTTTTATTATGTAAAGAGTTATTTAATATGGAAGTTCCAAAAGGTATTGATATAAAATCTGTTAGTAATAAAAAATATGTGGCGGCATTGATTGACGAGATTTTTGAATCTGGAGTACATGGTAAAAAAGAAATGGCTAATCAATTTGCTACACAAGTTGCTTTTAATTTTGAAGATAAGGATGGTAATGCTACTTTAGGAGCTATAAAAAGATATTTTAGATTTATTTTTCCATCTGTTGATAGCATGTCTGAAAAGTATAATTATGCAAAGAAAATTAAAATATTAACACCTATTGCGTGGATTCATCATTTATTTGCTGGTATATTTTTTGATGGATATACTTTTAAAGATAAGTATGAATTTTTAACTAAGGGAGCAATTGTTGCAATTAATAGGAATAAGCTTTTAGAGTGGATGGAATTATAGTTAGATGAAAGGTGCTGTAGTTTTTATAGCACCTTTTTAATATTTAGGAGTAATTTATATAAAGCTTAAAGAGGAATTGAGTAGTATAGTATTATTTATAAATAATTATTTTAATAACATAAGAAATAATCAAAAGTAATTATTTACACAAAATAAACAAAAAAGTAAAATATTAACATAGAAAAGAATTCTTTTTTAGCTGTATATCTTTTAATATGGCCAAATTAAAAGATGAAATTGGGTATTGAGTAAATTAAAATTTAAAAAAGAGGTGAATAATAATGAAAAAGAATTGGAATAATCCAACTTTAAAAATGTTAGAAGTAGAAAAAACTTATGAAGATAACGATTGTTTGGTAACAGATAGTACAGGACAAACTGTGACTGAAGCTACTTCAATCCCAGCATGTGATTTAGATATTACTTTTAATGTAAAATGTTTATGTTGTGGATGGACATATGGAAAAACATGTAATAGCTTTGGAGAGGCTTTAGATGCTTATAGAAATAATCATGGGACTGGATTCTTTAAATTAAGATGCCCAAACCGTGGAGAAAATGGATGTAAGATATCATAATAATATTTTATATAATCTAGAAATATATAAGTTAGCAATACACCATTTTATGGTATGTTGCTAGCTTGTTAAATATGGAGATTTAGGATGGAAAAGATAAAAAAATTGATATTAGTATTTTGTGTTTCTCTATTAATAGGGTGTAATCAAAGTAACGAAGCCGGTTTAGTATATGGAGATAATAATGCAGAGATAGAAGTTGTTAACTATACTAGTTTTCAGTGCCCAGATTGTTATGAACTACATAATAAGCTAAATAGCTCATTGAAAAAATATATAGAATCTGGAGAAATAAAATTTATTGAAAAACCTATTGATATTAGTAGGTTTGAATTTGATGATTTAATTTATAAATATATGACTGATGAACAAAGTAAGGACTTTGATTTTTTAACTAAAATATATGAAACTCAAAATGAATGGATAGTCTTTAATAATCAGAATGATGTAATTGAATTTTTTAGTTTAGGTCATAATGAAAATAAAGATAATATAAGTGATTTAAAAAAAATAACTAATGAAAAGCAGAGGTTGGAATTAGAAGAAGTTCCTACAATGTATATCAATGGACAGAAGATAGCCAACACAATAACTGTAGAAGAATTTGAAAGTAAGATAGAAGAAATATTAAATGCTAATTAGTGAAATTAACTAATTAGCATTTTTATCTTTTACAAAAATAGTTTTTAAATTGAAATTTTTGTTATATCTAAATTATTATTTTATAAAACAATTAATAATTTTGAGTAACTCCTATGAATTGCTAATATGAAAAGTATTAATTATAAAATTATATCGAAGGTGAAATTTACATAAATTAGAATAAGATTATAAAATTATTATATCTACTTGAAGATTAAATTAAATATTATAGTGAAGATGATGATGAAAGGATGATTAAAAAATGAATAGAAAATGGTTAACGTCAGAATTAAAATAATTAAGTTCAAGCTAAACATGCAGATAAACTTGTTATTGTGAAAATTCTATGGAACAAGAATTAATTACTTATTGTAATGAAAAGCCATATAGACTAGCTCATGAGCATAAGCCAAATAGGTTAGGTAAAACTGTCCAATAAATCCAACCCAGGATTATTATAATTTTTGAGTTAAATAAAATTATATATTAAATCTAGTACAGTTTTAAAATATAAAGTACAAATTCATGTAATAGATAAAATTATAATAGAAATACAAAGAAGATAAGTGGTACTTAAAATAAAAATTTTTTCTTATATATGTTAATTTAAGATTCTGTACATCTAAGTATTATAAGGAATTACTAAAAATGAGGTATATAAAATATAAGTAAAATATAAACAATGTTAATTATTTACATAATATGGATTGAGATTATATACTTTAATAGAAGTATAAATTTTACTTACAAATGATTAGTAAGTGATATATAAGGGGGATAAAAATGAAAAAGAAATGGTTAAAACCAGAAGTTAAAAATTTAAACTTAAAGAGCACTAATGAAAATATAGAGGATTGTTCACCAGATGGTGTACAAGAACTAATATTAGATGGATTTTTAGGCTCATGTAAAAAAGAATGGTGCATTCATACGGGATTAAGTAAATATAAGGGATATTGTTATTGTCATAGAGATTTAGCCGATAAAGATGATGGAGATAATGACAATCTATTGTCTTAAGAGATAAGTGTAGAAATTAAAGAATCTATATTTGAATTGAATTTTTAAATTTAATTTTAATATAGATTCTTTTTTATATACGGACTTTATTTTTTTATATTAGTAGTATGTAATTAAATTTAACAGTAATACTAAAGTGTAATTTATTACCAAAAAATATAATAGTATAATAAACTTAATAATTATCAAAATTATGAGAGTGGGTATAAGAGAATGCTATTAAATAATTATAAAGTTTATGGATTAAATATAAAATCAGAGATAAAAATTGATGAGTTTGAAAATTTAAATGCTATTCCAGAAGATGAAATAGTAACAATATCTTATTCAGTAATGGATGATGAAATTAAGAAAAGTGTTTCAGAAGGAAGAAAAATTCAATTACAAAAAGAAAAAATATGGTTTCATATAGATAATATAGCAACATACTGTATAAAAAATGGAAATAAAGTAGAAGTGGAAGTATGTGAAAATGCAAATATGCAACTTATGAAAATATATATAATGTGTAGTTGCTTAGGTTTTATAATGCTACAAAGAGACATGGTAGCTATACATGGTGGCGTTATTGAAATGGACAATAATGCTGTTATATTTACAGGGGATAGAGGGGCCGGTAAATCTACATTAACTACAGCGTTAAGAGAAAAAGGGTACAAGTTTATATCAGATGATGTTGCAGGAATAATGTTTGATAAGGTTCCATATGTAATGCCAGGATTCCCTTATCAAAAGTTATGTGAATCAGCTATGGACAAGTTTGGATATGATAAAGAAAAGAATACTTCATTTATGAGTGATAAAGAAGTTAAATATATAGTTCCTGCTAAAGAGGAATTTATTTATGAACCAAGAAAATTAACAACAATAATTAAGATTACTGTTGGTGATGTTGAAGAGGTAACTATTGAAGAGTTAAAAGGTAGTGAAAAGATAAATAACATAATTAATAATATATATAGAGGGGAATATATTAAGCATTTAGGAGGAGTGAATCCTGAATATTTCAAAAAGTGTCTTAATATAGCTAAAAATATTAATTTCTATGTTGTAACTAGACCAAAAGATCAATTTACTGTTGATAAGCAAATTGCGTTAATTGAAGAAAAAATATTAACTATTGAAGAAGCAGTAATTTAGGAAAATATGTGTTTAAGATTTTATAAATTTTAAATAAAAAACGCTATGGGAGAAATAAAATGAAGAGACAATGGAAAAAGCCAGAATTAGAAACTATGAACTTTCAAAATACTAATGAAAATATAGTGGATTGTCCTATGGATGTTGAAGCGTCTGTAATGAAAGCAGATTGTCCAAGCAATAATAATCCTAATAATGAGGATAAAATGTGTAATTATCCAGGATGTAATCATAAGAGACATAAGAAATCAAACCCAGAAGGTAGATGTAAGTGTCATGAAAGATTAGAATTACCAACTTCATAAAATATAAATTAGTTAAGGTTACTTATAATGAGGCAATCATTTTAAGTAACCTTTTTTATAAATATAAGGCGTTGGGTAATTATAATCAAGATGATTATGCTTCAGCAATTTTTGATAGAAATAGTAATCTAATTGAGAAGTCAATATCAAGAAATAGTATATTTATTAAGTTGGAGGATTAAGAGAACTAATATTTATAATTAATTTTAAAGAATAGTTAATTATAAGTTTATAAAGTTTGTTATGCTAATTTTTTATATAGTGATTTATATTTATATACAAATGAAGCGACAATAAGTTTATTTAAAAATGTAGCAATTTAAAAATAAAATAACTGCAATTATACTTAATAAAAAATAAGTAGTACTAAAGTGTAATATATTAATGAACAATTTGGACTATTTAACTAATTAGAATTAATTGGTAAAATTTATATAAAGATAATACTATTAAATCTAAAAAAAGGATAGGGGGGAAAATAATTATGATTAATTTTAAGAAGAGCACTGGGAAAATAGGAAAAATAAAAAAAGATTATGGAATAAATTTAGATACAGTAATTAATAAAAATTTGGAAATAGATGATACTGATTTAGATGGAGAAAAGGTAATGATGAACCTTGATAAAGGTGAATATTTTATGATGAATGAAGTTGGAAGCAGAATATGGGAAATCATCAGTGAGCCTATAAATGTTAAAGAAATAATTAATACTTTACGTAATGAATATGAAGTTGATGAAGAGACTTGCAAGGATACTGTAATTGAATTTTTAGGAAGATTAGATAATGCAGATCTTATCAGTATTAACTAGAAAAACAAAAACATTCTTTAAGATTAGTAACGAACTAAAAGTTGAATTTCTTAAGGCTTTTTTCTATACAGGATTTTATAGGGCATTTATTTTATTTGTACCTTTTAATAAATTAAGAAAACGTATGGGAAAGCATAAAGAGGAATCAGTAGCAAAAGAAACGAGGGATGTTTATAAGATTGCAAGTCATATTTCATGGGTTGTTACTTTAATATCAAGTAAGACTCCTTGGGAAAGTAAATGCTTAGTACAAGCATTAACTGCACAAAGGATGCTTAAGTCTAAAGGGATTTCTACTACTATTTATTTAGGAGTTAGGAAAGAAGGAAATGAGATGAAAGCTCATGCATGGCTTAGATGTGGTGAGTATTATGTAACAGGTGGAGCTATTAGAGAGCAATATACTGTGGTAGCTAAATTTGCTAATTAGGAGATTATTTACTTTTAAAATACTAGGTTATCATAAGAATTTAAAGAGATTTTAATTATAAGACTATCGTAATAGAAAAAATGATGTTCTATTAATGATAGTCTTTTTGTATTACATATTATTTTCAGCTTTATACATGAATGAAGTATAATATTTATTAAAATTATTATCTGACTGTATAGCAATAATTTCTTTAGCTATATATGAATTAATATCGTTTATATCATTAGGTATATTATTTATTTTAAATGTGAATGCCTTATTTAAATAATCAAATATTACTTCATGGTCATTAATAAATAAACTTATCATTATGAAAACACCTCCCTTATAAATTAACAAAGCAAACAATCTCCCAGATATAATAATATGAAAACACATTGATAATGGTTACATAAGTAGATATAAATAGTTTTCCTTTATCAGTGTTTTAAAGTTAATAAAAAGAAGTACTACTAATTGATTAATTGTAAATAATTGTAAAAAGATATATAATTATTTAGCAATTATAGATAAGGAGGAAAAATGAATAATATAAAAAAGCTAATAAATAAAGAAATAATTTTATATGTAATATTCGGAGTACTAACAACAATAGTTAATTTAATAGCATATTATTTATTTTCAAATATTATAAATATAAATTATCTTATAAGCAACGCAATTGCTTGGATAATATCTGTTGTATTTGCATATATAACTAATAAATTTTTTGTATTTAATAGTTCTTATATAAATAAGGATGTAATAATAGAAGAATTCATAAAATTTATGAACTGTAGATTGATTTCTGGCTTATCAGAAGTGGTATTACTATTTTTATTTGTAGATTTACTTTTAATGAATGATATTGTAGCCAAGCTAATAATAGGAGTTTTAGTAGCATTAATTAATTTTATATTTAGTAAAGTATTTATATTTAAAGGAGTAGATGAACTAAGGTCTGAAGTAAATAAAGCAATAAGCAAGTAAAAGGAGGTATTAATCTCATGGATACAATAACTGTTGTAGTACCATGCTATAACGAAGAAGATGCATTAAAAAGCTTTTATGTGGAGATTACGAAAGTTACCTCTGAAATGAAAAAGGTAAAGTTTGAAATAATATTTATAGATGATGGGTCAAAAGACAAAACATTAGAAATAATAAAAGGTTATTCAAAAGTGGACAGTAAAGTGAAATATATATCATTTTCAAGAAATTTTGGTAAAGAAGCAGCAATATATGCTGGATTGAAAGCAGCAAGTGGTGAATATGTAGTTATAATAGATGCAGATTTACAACATCCACCAAGATTAATAAAGGATATGTATTATGGAATAACAAAAGAAGGCTATGATAGTGTAGTAGCTTATAGGATAGATAGAAAAGGTGAAAATAAAATAAGATATTTTTTTTCAAAAATCTTTTTTAAACTTGCAAGTAAGATTACAGAACTTGATTTTATACAAGGTGAGGAAGATTATAGAATGATGAATAGAAAATTCCTTGAAGCTGTACTTTCAATAGAAGAAAAAAGTAGATTTACAAAGGGAATATTTCAATGGGTTGGATTTAATGTTAAATGGATAGGACATGAAAATGTTAATAGAGTTGCAGGTAAAAGTAAATGGTCATTATTTAAATTATTTGCTTATTCAATAGATGGAATAATAGGATTTTCTACTGTTCCACTAATTATTTTAACAGTAATAGGGGCATTGCTATGCTTAATAGGAACAGTGTTAGGAGTATCATTAATTATTAAATACTTAATGATGGATGTAAATATATCAACAAGCTTAATCTTAATAGTATTTACAGTATTAATAAGTGGAGTTCAGTTGCTTATTTTTGGAATAATTGGACAGTATTTGGGGAAAGTATATTTAGAAACAAAGCAAAGACCATTATATATAGTAAAAGAAGAAAAAATACTAGATAACAAGGAAATTGAAGTGGATGAAGAAGTTAAAGTTTAAAGAGAATTATATTTATATATTCTCATTTATTGTTCCTATCATGTTAATGGTAGTAATTTATGCTCTAATAGGTATATACCCAGTGGGAGATAAGACTATAGTAAATAGTGATATGTACTTACAATATGTTGGATTTTTAGGGCATATAAAAGATGTATTAAAAGGTGAGGCAAATTTATTTTATAGTTTTAGTAAGAGTTTAGGGGGAAATACTGTAGGGCTTTTTGCTTATTATATGTCAAGTCCTTTAAATTTAATTATAGGATTGTTTCCAAAGGCTTATATTGCAGAGACTATAGTAGTTATAACATTAATAAAGATAGGTTTATCCTCATTAACATTTACAATATATTTAATACAAAGCTTTAAGAAAAAAGATATAAATGTAATAATGTTTTCATTATGTTATTCTTTCATGGCATATAATATTAATTTTCAACTTAATATAATGTGGTTAGATGGAGTTGTTTTATTACCTTTAGTTACGCTTGGGATAGACAAGCTTATAAATGAAAAAAAGTATAAATTGTATGTAATATCATTATTTATAGCAATAGTTTCGAATTATTATATTGGATATATGATATGTATTTTTTCAGGATTGTACTTTATCTATAAATTAATATTAAATAATAAGGTTAAATTAATAAAGCTAGGAAGTTTTATAGGTGCATCTATATTATCAGTTGCATTATCAGCATTTATACTTATTCCAACAGTATTATCATTAAGTTCAGGAAAGGCAAAGTTTAGGCTTTTTCAAGAAGCACCTAAATTAATGATGAGTTTAGATGAAGTAATTGCTCAGCTTTTTATTGGAAACTATAGTTTGGGACAAATAATGGGAAATTACCCTAATATATATTGTGGAGTTATTATAACTGTATTAGGGATATTATATTTTTTAAATAAGAACATAAGTAGGAAGGAGAGAATTTTATCTGGAATATTTATGTTTGTACTTTTATTAAGTATTTTTATTAGCACATTAGTATTAATATGGCATGGATTTGATTATCCAGTAGGATTTGCATATAGATTTTCCTTTTTAATATCGTTTTTAGGAATTGTTTTAGCTTATAAGGAGTTTATAAGTTATGAAAATATATCGAAGTTAAAAATATCTATAATAATTTTATTAGGCGTTGGATGTACAGGATATATTTTATATGGTGATTATGAAGGTTTATCTCTATGGAATATATTATTAACATTTTTATTTTTTGTAGTTTATATAATTTTAATTAAATTAGCTAATTGGAGTAATTTTAATAAGGATGATAAGTGGAATTTTAGGCTATCATCATACCTATGGTTATGTAAAATGATTAAAGGGCATATATATAGTCAAGGTAAAGTTAGGTATATTAATAAATCTATAAGTGATAGTAAGTGTGGAAAAGTTGATAATAATAGAAAAAAGCTACGGGATGTAAAAAAAATAAAACTAGAACAAATCATAAATATATTAATTGTGACTATTGTTTTTATAGAATTAAGTATTAATGCATATAGTTGTTTAAAGTTGAAAAGCTATGTATCAAGAGTACGTATATACAATTATATTAATGAAATGCAACCAATAGTTGATGAATTAAAAGAGAATATGAATAATTTTTATAGAATGGAAGAAGTTTTTGCTAATACTTATGATGATCCAATGCTATTAAATTATTATGGTATTACTCATTCAAGTTCAGCAAATGATAGAAATACAAGAAAGTTCATGGCTAATATGGGCTTTAAGACAAGTAGTATTTTTGAAAAGTATAATAGGGGTAGCCTTATTAGTATAGATTCGTTATTAGGAGTTAAATATCAAATAGCATCAAAAAAATCTGAAAACTTTTCTGATAATCACTATACAGAAAATGAATATTATAAGAAGGTTTTAGAAGAGGGAGATTATATAGTTTATGAAAATCTATTTGCTTTACCTATAGCATTTATGGTTAATGATAGTTTAAAATATATAGATACTTTAGATGTTAATGCATTTGAATTAAATAATAGAATTTTAAGTTCAATGGTAAATACTAAAAAAGCTATTAATAAATCATTAAACGTAAAGGAAATAATATCTGAAAATTTAATTTCAACCATAAATAATGGTGAAGTATGTTATGAAAGAATGGATAAGCAAAAGGCATCGAGTATTACATTTATAGTTGAAGCGGAAGATAATAATCCAGTGTATATGTTTTTAAAATCTAATGCATATGAAAGTGGGACTGTTAGTAGTAATCAAGTACGAGTCTCTATCAATGGAGTTAGAAAATTTACTGCATTTGATAGTAGAAATTATAATGTGGAGTATATCGGAGCATTTAATAAGGGCGAAGATATAATAATAGAGATTAATTTAAATAGCAATAAGCTATATTTAAAGGAATTGCAGATTTATTCTTGTGATGTTGATGAATTTGAAGAAGTTTATAATAATTTAAAGGAAAATATTATTAGTGATACTGATTATAGGGATGGTTATGTTAAAGGGAAGATAAGTGTTACTGAGGATAAGACTTTGATATACACTTCTATACCTTATGATGAAGGATGGACAGTAAAAATTGATGGTAAGAAGGTTGAGTATGTAAAGATATTGGATGGATTGATTGGTGTAGATGTTTATACCGAAGAATTCAGTGAAGGTGAGCATGTTATAGAGCTTAAGTATAAGGTGCGAGGGTTAATGGTAGGAATTGTAATTTCGTTTTTAGCTTTAGTAAGTTGTATAGCTTATGAGGTGTTTATGAAAGTATTTGTATACAACAATAATGAATGTAGATTAAAAAATTAATTGTGGGGGCTGTCGCACTAATTATTTAGTGAGACAGCCCCTTTTTATTAACAATAAAATAATAGTAGTAATCAGACATAAAAATTAGAAAACATAAGTATAATTTCATTAATATTAAAAGCTTTTATAAACAAAAATAAAGAATATTTAACATAATCTTATATATCTTGCGAAGATATTTGTAAGATATGTAATTTAGGGGTAGAATATTAATATACATAAAATATATGTTTTAGAAATATTATCAAATTTTTAAAAGTAACTTTAAACGTTTACTCAATAGATTTGATAATATAATTTTATTTTTAGGGTGAAAAGGAGAGAATTTTATGAAGAAGGAATGGATTAATCCAAAATGTAAAAAATTAGACGTTAAACAAACAAGTGCTTTAAGCTCTATTCAAGTGCCAGGAAATTCTACGTGCATGTTAGGACTTACTACATGGCCATCTGGCATGTTAGGGCCTACATGGAATAGTGGAGAAATAGAATGGCAATGCTCATCTATGGGGCAAGGTGCAGGGGTAAATGACCATTTACCTGATGGAGATATAAACAAAATACCTAGATGTCCATATATAGCAGCAAATAATAAAACATGTTTAGCAGGACAAGGAGTACAAAATTCATAGCTATATTAAAAGAGATAATTTATTAAAAAAATAAAAATTAGTAAAAAATTTCGATTTAATTGTGAAGTTGGTTTAATATTAGATTAGCTTTAAATAATTAATTATATAATTAAGTTATTATTTATACATTAAAAGAAATTTTAAATTAAAAGTAAAAACCCAGATGTCTAATAAAAATAATCTTTATTAGACATCTGGGTAAGTTTTTTATACTAATTCATTAGCAACTTCCAAAATACTTTCTCTACTAACTTGTCTTAAATGACCTTTTTCAAGCTTCATAATTCTATTACAAATATTAAGAGCAGACGGTCTGTGAGTTATAATAATACAAGTTGGTTTGCTAGGTAAAGCTCTTACAGCTTTAAGAACATTAACTTCAGTTTCAGGATCAAGAGAAGCAGTAGCTTCATCAAGAATTAATATAGGTTTTATTCTTAAGAAAGATCTAGCGATTGCAATTCTTTGAGCTTGTCCTTCAGATATACCTACGCCTTTTTCACCAATCATAGTATCAAGTCCATCTTCAAGTTCATTAACAAAATCAATGGCACAAGCACTAGTTAATGCGGTTATAATTTCATCATCAGTAGCGTCAGGCTTACCATAAAGAAGATTACTTCTAATACTTCCAGAAAATAATGTATTACCTTGAGGTACATAAGAAATAAGATTTCTGAAGTTCCTATTCATATCCTTAACTAGATCATCCTCACTAAGGAGTACATTACCTTTAGTTGGGTTTATTAAAGATAAAATCAACCTAATCATAGTTGTTTTACCTTCACCAGATGGACCAACAAAAGCAAGTGTTTCACCAGATTTAATAGTTAAATTTATATCATTTAAAATATAATTGTCATCCTTATATGCAAAATAAACATTATCAAATATAATGTCAGGTCTATTAAAGAGGCATGCATCTTTATTAATGATATTATCTAATTTAATACTATCTAAAGCAACTTCTTTACTTGCAATATCATCAAGTTCCTTTTCATTGGCCATTTTTTCAACTGGAATAGCCTCTATTTCCATAAGTCTTTCTGCAGCAGCTATAGTAGAAATAAGACCAGGAATCATACTTGCTAAAGATGAAAATGGAGATTGCACTTTGCTATATAATTGAAGCATTCCTGTAAAGGTACCATAAGTAGATACCCCACTAGCTATGTTTAAAACACCCCATGTGAATATTGTAAAGTAAGCTAGAGATGAGCAAAAACTCATTGAAAGTGAAGTCATAACAGAAAGCTTAGTATTTCTCATTGCAATTCTATATTTATTATCTTGAATCTCAACAAGTCTGTGCATATTTATTTTTTCCATACAGAAAGTTTTAACAATCATTATATTTTGTATTGATTCTTGCATAAAAGATCTATATTTAACATCTTCTTCTTGAGCTTCTTTATATAAATCTTTAAGCTTTTTACTGAAAAATCTTCCTACTATAACTAAGAAAGGTCCTATAAATACTGCAACAAAGGCTATTGAAGGTGCCCATGTTATAAGAGTATAAAAGGATCCTACCAATGTAACAGTTAATGAAACAAGGCTTGGAATAGTTCCAAGAATAGCAGAACTAATATTGCTTACATCTGAAGTGACTCTTGTTAATAAGCTTACTGAGTGAAATTTACTTTGTTCAAGCCAGTCACTACACTGAATATGTTGATATATTTTTCTTTGAATATTTTGAGTAAGCTTTGTTGAGGAATGTGTGCTCATAAAAGATGTTACTGGTGATGAGAGCATGCTAATTAATGTAATAACAAGCATTATAATTAGCCATTTTATAGTTTGATCTGAATCACCACTAATTGCTGAATCTATTAATGATTTTGAGACTGTAACGTTATATATTCCAAGTAAAGAAAAAATAACATTTACTATTATTGAAAATATTAAAAATGGGATAGCTGGTTTAGCATATTTGGCCATCCATTTTATCTTTATCCAAAGCTCTTTTGTTGGTTTTAACTTTTTTATGTTTTCCATGAGTTCCCCTTTCAATCTTATGTTAAGATGTAAATATTGCTTTATTGATATTTTAACATTTAAGTAAAAAACTTACAACAAACTAAATTAAAATAGTAAAAGTTAAAGAGAAATAAAAGGTATGAAATATAAAAATGAAGATATATAAATTTTCAAATAAAAATTACTTAATTATGGAAATGAAATTGAAAAAAATATGTAAAATTGTAGTATTATATGTTATTATATAATTAAATAGTTAGGGTGCAAATAATAGTTAATGAGGTGAAAAATTGATCTTTACAAAAAGGATGAATTTCAAATTGGTAGCAATAGGATTCATATTTATAACGCTATTAATATTTATTAATGGAGTTTTAATGAATTTGGGGCTAAAAAAGAGTATAGAAGTTACTTGTACTGCTCATTATGAAGCGGTAGATAAAAAAATTCGCTCTGATATTGAGTTACTAAAACAAGTTGTTGGCAAGCTTGCAACTAGTGATAAGATAGTTGAAATTCTAGAAGATAATAGAACAGTTAGTGACATAAGTGTTGAAGAAAAAAAACAAGTTATTAGTGAGTTAGAAAATTTCCAATCATATTTAGAAAATTTTACATTTCTACATACCATAAATATAGTTAGCAAACCAAGTAAATACATATTTAGAAATCAAGGATTTAATAGTGACTATGATATAATGGAAAGATCATGGATGAAAGATGGGTATTTAGATAATAAACAGGATAGCATTATTACAGATATTCATAATGATATTTATACTGGGAAAAAGTCTTTTTCAATAGTAAATTTTATTTATTCTCCAAATGATGGTGAATTTTTAGGCGCAGCTATTTTAGATGTATATCTTGATGATTTAATTAATAGTTTGGAATCAGATTTCTATATGGGGGACCTTAATACATATATTCAATTAGATGATAATACATATTATAGTAAAAATGGAATCATAAAAGAAATAGATAATAGTAGTAGCAGTCATGTGAAGAAACTATATAATCCAATTGGCAATGAAAGTGATATTTATTTTCAATTTAATAAAAAATCTATTGCCTATTATAAAGAAATGAAAAGGATTAATGGAATTAGAATTATAATCTTTTCTTTTGCTGGATTTATATTTGTACTAGCTTTAATTCGTATGATTAAGGTAGCATTTAGACCAGTTATTAAATCTTTAGATAAATTAAAGGTGTTATTAAGTAATTTAGATAAAAATAATATTGATTTAGAAAATATTGATGAGTTTAAACAATTAGAGCTTATTTCAAATTCTTTAAGTAAGTCTTTTGATAAGAAAATTCAAACTTTAATTTATTATGATGAATTGACTAAATTGCCAAACAGGAAAATGTTACATTTATTATGCAGTGAAATGATTAAGTGTAATTCTGAATTTGCACTTATATTTATTGATTTGAATAGGTTTAAATATATCAATGATGTTTTTGGACATAGTGCTGGTGATGAATTATTAATTAGTTTTAGTGATAGATTACAAAAAGTTTTAGACGAAAAAGGAATTGTAACGAGATATTCTGGGGATGAATTTATTATTATTTATCATTCTTATGAAGGAAATGAAGAGCTTCAGAAGTTTTATAATGAAAAGTTACTTGCAGAATTCAATGAACCTATAGAGTTTAATAATACTAAAATAATAGTTGAATTTTCTGCAGGAGTTGCTGTTTATCCAAAGGATGCAGAAACATTTAATGATTTAATTGATAAAAGTGATTTTATGATGTATTCTGCAAAGGAGAATTTCAAAAATCAAAAGCTTGTATTCTTTAATGATGATATGTATAGTAATATAATTAAGATTGAAAATATTAAGGAACAGCTTAAAAGTGCAGTTGATAATCATGAGTTTGTTTTATATTATCAACCTATAGTAAATGAAGATAAGATAGTTAAAAAGGTTGAAGCACTTATTAGATGGAACAATAAAGAACTTGGATTTGTTTCGCCAATGGATTTTATACCTTATGCAGAGGAATCAGGAGAAATTGTTAAGATAGGTTATTGGATAATAGAAGAAGTATTTAAGAATTTAAATGAATTTAAAAATGGACAAGAGAATATTCAAATTAGTATAAATGTATCTCCGATTCAGCTTATGGAATTTTATTTTGCCGAAAATGTTAAGGAGATTGCAAATAAGTATAATGTTGATTTATCACAAATTTGCTTTGAAATTACTGAATCTGTAGTTTTAGAAGAAAATATTATTGTTTATGATAATATACATTTACTTGATAAGTTTGGAGCTAAGCTTGCTCTTGATGATTTTGGAACTGGTTATGCATCTTTCAGTTATTTAAAGAAGTATAATTTAAATATTCTTAAAATTGATAAGATATTTATTGATGGTGGAAAAAATATTGATTATAAGATAGTTAATAATATAAAAAATATTGCTCATTTATTAGATATGAAAACTGTAATTGAAGGTGTTGAAACTGAAGAACAGTTTAATACTTTAAGTGAAATAGGATGTGATTATTTCCAAGGATACTATTTCTCTAAGCCAGTACCTCTAGATGAATTAAAGAAAGCCTTAAGTTGTGATAGGACTGGAACCGGTGACAATTTCTAAGTGATAAGATTAAAGGGTCTGGAAAATAAGAAGTGGCATATGAGAAACTTAGCAAGTGGCAGGCTTAGGATGGGGATTTTGGCTAACTAAATTAAAAATTTAGAGTATTAAAAAGGAAACTCATTCTCCTAAAGTCCAGGAGTAAGTTCTACTGACTAAATCGAAGATTTAGAGTATCACTTAAAAAAGCAGTTACAAAATAGTAAGATTATTTTGTAACTGCTTTTCACTTTGAGGTGATAACTAAAACAAAGAGTTTTGTTTGCCGTTTTGTTGTTGAATAGTTTCTTTGCTCTTATTATTCAAGCTTCCAAGAGGACTGTTAAAACTATTTAGAGGATTAGGAAGTTCGGTATTGCTAGAAGGTGTAATCCCTCTAATTCTTTTTTTCTTATCATTAGTTTTAGCCATGACATATCTCCTTTAATTAATACCTAGCTTAAATGGCAAGTAGTTTATAAGTTAGATATCAGAATCGTCGTAAAGATCGCCAATATAGTCAAATTCGCTATAAGCGATATTATTAACTACAATTGGATCAGCTTCAGATTTTGAAGTATCTGTATCCGATTTTATTGACGAATTATTTACTAATGATTCGCTGGCAGGATCATAATAACTTCTTACGTGTGGCAAATAAACGTTAGACTTATCCTTCAAGATTATCCCTCCTCGAATTTTATTTGGATAAGGTTTAGTTTATCTGATGGCTAGCTTATGTAACACTTCCACCTGTTGAGTTGGAAGATAACAACAGTTAGCCATTAGATAATGAATTCTAACTTTAAGATGAAGTTTTAACTCCATCTTAAGATAAGAATTCAATTTATATTTTCGATAGCCTAAGAAAATATATTCCTAACCATATTAGTATTATTTGATGGACAGGTAATAAATATACTTGGATATATGAGGAAAAGGTTAGCAAATAAAATCTGAAAAATAGTCACTTAATAATAAATAAATATAATTGTTTTTATTATAGCTATAGGATAAAATAGGAATGAATTTAAAATAAAATGTTTATAGTGGAATTTTGATATAAAAGGAGAGTAAAGTGATGTATCCAATAAGATTTGAGAACCTTTATTATGATAAAATATGGGGCGGAAGAGATTTAGAAGAATTTAGAACAAATTTACCACAAGGTGATATTGGTGAGAGCTGGGATATTGCTTGTCATCCAAATGGAACAGGGATAGTTGCAAATGGTGAATTAAAAGGAAAGTCATTTACTGAAATAATTGAAGAATTTGGTCATTCATTAGTTGGTACTAAGGTTAGCACAGAAAAATTCCCTTTATTAGTTAAGTTAATTAACTCAAGAGAAAAACTTTCTGTACAAGTACACCCAGGTGATGAATATGCGAAGAGAGTTGAAAATGAATTTGGTAAAACTGAAGCTTGGTATGTTGTTGCAGCTA
>OLNJ01000448.1_pt1 | contig 35096 bp, 36 predicted proteins | sample 1672191 | NCBI WGS metagenome assembly OLNJ01 (sample SAMEA3136657, study PRJEB25190) | human gut metagenome | biome: human gut; feature: human-associated habitat; material: faeces | place: Austria | collected 2013 | reverse complement strand
TTGCATGTGTTAGGCACGCCGCCAGCGTTCGTCCTGAGCCAGGATCAAACTCTCAATAAAAAGTTTAATCTGTTGCTCAAATTACTTTGAGTCTTTTTAAATAGACTCTCAAAAGAATTGCTGGATTTATTTTAACTATATTCTGTTCAATTTTCAAAGACCATATTTGTTATCGCTTCAAGCGACTTTCTTATCTTATCACTTACTTAACTTTATGTCAACAACTTTTTTCAAAGTTTTTTTCACATCGTTACCTCAGCGACGAGATTTATCTTACCATCTGATATACTCTTTATTTTGTTTATTTACGTTCATTTTATAAAATTATAATAATATTACTTCTATTTTCTTTATTTTTCTATATTTTTCTATTATTGATACACCAGGATAAGAGTATTATCTTTTTTATCATTATTATTATAATTCTGCCTGTATATCTACCTTATTTCCTAAGAAATTCACCTATTTAGTTATATATATTCGTTTTTTTATCTTAAATCATTTATAGGATTTTTGTTTTTTAATAAAAATGGAACCCCATATTTTATAGGATTCCATTTTAATCTATATTTTATTCTTCTTTTTCAGCTTCTTCTAATAATCTATCTAAACTATTATCTTTTACTTCTACAGCAACTTCATTACCTGCTATATTATCTATAGTAAGTTGCTCATCTTTTTCTTCTTCACCAGTATTAGAAATTTTAGCAATAGCAACTATTGATTCTTCTTCACCAGTTCTCATTAATCTAACACCCATTGTAGCTCTACTTGTTATTGATATATCTGATACATTAATTCTTATAGCAACACCACTTGTATTTATAAGCATTAATTCATCTTCTTCTTTACATACAGTTGCTCCAACTACTTTACCAGTTTTATCGCTTATCTTATAAGTTATAAGTCCAACTCCACCTCTATTTTGTCTCTTATATTCTGTTAATGGAGTTCTCTTACCATACCCATTTTCACTTATTACTAGTAATTCTTCTTCATCAGAAGCTATATCCATACAAACTGCCACATCTTCATCTCTTAAATTCATAGACTTAACACCTGATGCAGTTCTTCCCATTGGTCTTACATCTGTTTCATTAAACTTAATTGCATTACCATCTTGAGAAACTATTATTATATCTGCATCTCCTCTTGTTACCTTAACCTTAAGAAGTTCATCTCCTTCTCTTAAGTTAATAGCTATAAGTCCACTTTTTCTTAAATTCTTAAATTCAGATAATGGAGTCTTCTTAACAAGACCTTTCTTAGTAGCCATGAATAGATATCCATCCACTATATTATCCCTTACAGTTAATACAGTTTCAATTCTTTCATCTTGCTCAATTTGTATAAGATTTATTATGTTTATACCCTTAGCTGTTCTTCCAGCATCAGGTATCTCATATGCTCTCTTCTTATACACTCTACCTCTATTAGTAAAGAATAATACATCTGAGTGAGTTGATGTAACAAGTACATGCTCTACAAAGTCATCTTCTTTAGTAGACATTGCTTGTATTCCTCTTCCCCCTCTTCTTTGAGCTGAATAAGTATCAGCTGATATTCTCTTAATATATCCAGAGTGAGTTAAAGTAATAACTGTTTCCTCTTCTTGAATTAAGTCTTCGATATCAATATCATTAACTACTTTTTCTATTTGAGTTCTTCTTTCATCACTATATCTAGCCTTAATTTCTAATAATTCATCCTTAATTACACCTAATAATTTTTCTTCACTAGCAAGGATTGAATTTAAATAATCTATAAGCTTCATTAGCTCAGCATACTCTTCTTCTATTTTATCTCTTTCTAAACCAGTTAATCTTCTTAATCTCATTTCTAAGATTGCTAAAGCTTGCTTTTCTGATAATCCAAATCTTTCGATTAAAGTATTTTTAGCTATTTCACCAGTTTTTGAACCTCTAATTATGCTTATAACTTCATCAATATTATCTAAAGCAATTCTTAAACCTTCAAGAATGTGTGCTCTCGCTTGTGCTTTCTCAAGTTCAAATACAGTTCTTCTTGTTACAACTTCTTTTTGGAATTCTATATAATTGCTTAATATTTGCTTTAAATTTAATACTTGAGGTTCATTATTAACTAATGCTAACATTATTACCCCAAAAGTATCTTGCATTTTAGTATGTTTGAATAATAGGTTTAGAACTACACTTGGATTTGCATCTCTCTTTAATTCTATAACTATTCTCATACCTTCTCTATCAGATTCATCTCTTAAGTCAGATATTCCAACTATCTTTTTATCCTTAACTAAATCAGCAATATTTTCTATTAGCTTTGCTTTGTTAACTTGATAAGGAATTTCAGTAACTACTATTCTGTGTCTTCCATTTTCCTCTTCAATGTCAGTCTTAGCTCTTACAACTATTTTACCTTTACCAGTTTCATAAGCTGCTCTTATACCTGCTTTACCCATTATTATTCCACCAGTTGGGAAGTCAGGTCCTTTGATACAAGTCATAAGTTCTAATCCTGTAGATTCTGGATTATCTATTAGCATTACTGTTCCATCAATTATTTCTCCTAAATTATGAGGAGGAATATTTGTTGCCATACCAACAGCTATACCTGATGATCCATTAACTAAAAGGTTTGGATATCTTGAAGGTAATACTACTGGTTCTTGTTCTTCACCATCAAAGTTTGGCATAAAATCTACAGTATTCTTATTAATATCTCTAAGCATTTCTACTGCGATTTTATTCATCTTTGCTTCTGTATATCTCATTGCCGCTGCACTATCTCCATCTACAGAACCAAAGTTTCCGTGTCCGTCTACAAGCATGTATCTCATTGAGAAATCTTGAGCCATTCTTACTAATGCATCATATACAGATGAATCACCATGTGGATGGTACTTACCTAAAACTTCCCCAACTATTCTGGCACATTTTCTGTAACCTTTGTTTGGTTCTAATCCTAGTTCTTGCATTGCATAAAGAATTCTTCTATGCACTGGCTTAAGTCCATCTCTTACATCTGGAAGTGCACGACCAACGATTACGCTCATTGCGTAATCGATGTAGCACTTTTTCATTTCTTTATTTATATCTACATGTATAAATTTTCCCTCGTTTAAGTTCATGTACTCACCTCATAATAGTACTAAAAAACAAGTACTAAATATCTAAATTGCTTACTTTCTTCGCATTCTTTTGTATGAAATCTCTTCTTGGCTCAACTTTGTCTCCCATTAAGATAGTAAATATTTCATCAGCTGCAATTGCATCCTCAATAGTAGCCTTTAAAAGTATTCTATGTTCTGGGTCCATAGTTGTATCCCATAATTGAGAAGCGTTCATTTCTCCAAGACCTTTGTATCTTTGGATATTAATAGAACTATCTTTTCCACCAAACTCTTCTAGTATTTTATCTAGTTCTTCATCGGAATAAGCATATTCTTCTCTCTTACCCTTACTAACTTTATAAAGTGGTGGTTGAGCAATATATACGTGTCCACCGTCTATAAGAGGTCTCATATATCTAAAGAAGAATGTTAATAATAGAGTTCTTATATGAGCACCATCAACATCGGCATCGGTCATGATTATTATTCTATTATATCTTAGTTTTTCTTCATCGAAGTCTTTTCCTATTCCAGCACCAAAAGCAGTAATCATAGCTCTTATAGTATCTGAATTAAGAATTCTATCTAATCTTTGTTTTTCAACGTTTAGTATTTTACCTCTTAAAGGTAATATAGCTTGGAACTTTCTATTTCTACCTTGTTTTGCAGATCCTCCCGCTGAATCCCCTTCGACTATATAGATTTCACACTCTGCAGGATCTTTAGATGAACAATCTGCTAGTTTACCTGGAAGCGTAGATCTTTCAAGCACTGATTTTCTAGTAAGTTCTCTAGCCTTTCTTGCTGCATCTCTTGCTCTTGCAGCCATTAAAGCTTTATCTATTATAATTTTACCTACTGCTGGATTTTCTTCTAAGAATGTACTTACACCTTCTCCAACTATAGAATCAACTACTCCTCTAACTTCAGAGTTACCAAGTTTCGTCTTTGTCTGTCCTTCAAATTGAGGTTCAGATATTTTTACAGAAATAACAGCTGTAAGTCCTTCTCTAGCATCATCACCAGAAAGGTTCTTATCATTTTCTTTTATATGTCCAAATCTTTTTGCGTAATCATTTATCGCTCTAGTTAACGCAGTCTTAAATCCTGAAAGGTGAGTTCCACCTTCAATTGTATCTATGTTATTGGCAAAAGAATAAAGATTTTCATTATATCCATCATTGTATTGAAGTGATATTTCTGCAATAATACCATCTTTTTCACCCTCAACATAAATAGGTTCTGGATGTAATACTTCTTTATTTCTGTTTAGGTAAGAAACAAATTCTTTAATACCACCTTCATAGTGATATGATTCCTCTTGCCCGTTTTCTCTTTTATCTATTAATGTTATAGCTATTCCTTTATTTAAGAATGCTAACTCTCTTAATCTATGTGCTAATATATCAAAGTCATATTCTGTTTCTTCAAAGATTTCATGGTCTGGCTTAAAAATAACCTTTGTTCCATGTAAAGATTCATCTGCTTCAGCAATTTCTGTTACTTCACATAAAACATTACCTCTAGAATATTTTTGTTGCCATACCTTACCTTCTCTTGTAACAGTAACTTCACAATACTCAGATAATGCATTAACTACAGAAGCACCAACACCGTGAAGACCACCAGACACCTTGTATCCTCCGCCTCCGAACTTACCGCCGGCATGTAGTACTGTCATAATAACTTCTACTGTAGATTTACCCATCTTTGGATGTATTCCAACTGGCATACCTCTACCATCATCAATTACAGTTATTGAATTATCTTCGTTTATAATTACTTCGATATTCTTACAAAAACCTGCTAGAGCTTCATCAATACTGTTATCTACTATTTCGTATACTAAATGATGAAGACCTCTAGAACTAGTACTTCCTATGTACATACCAGGTCTTTTTCTAACGGCTTCTAAACCTTCTAAGACCTGTATCTGACTTTCATCATAGCTTTGTTTATTTTCTTCCAACATAAATTCCTCCTAAAATACTAATTTTTATTACGTGTGAAGGCTAAATATTGGACTTAAGTATTATAATCAATATTTGTTCTCTTTGTTAAAGTAGAAGATGATATAGGTGATAAATATACCTTACTCATTTTATTAACTTCTGCAATCACAAACGACTTTGGCGCTTCCTTTGTGATTCTTTCAACAAATCCATCTTCTTCAGCCATTCTTAAAAAAGATATTGTATCTGAACTATACATAGATGTCTCAATATCAAAAATACCAATCACATCTTTTATTGGTACAACTACGTTTTCTCCTAAATGTAAAAACATAATAGTTCCTCCTCCTAGTTTAGGATTGCACCATCCTTTACTTTAAAAACTTTAGATTTATCATCTAAGTATTCATATAAGTCTTCTATCCCCGTGCAAGTAATTATGGTTTGAATTTCCCCAATGGTACTTAAAATATATCTCTTTCTACTAAAATCTAGCTCAGATAGTACATCATCAAGTAATAAAACCGGATATTCACCTGTTAATTCTTTAATTATTTTTAAAGATGAAAATTTTATAGTTAATACAGCAGTTCTTTGCTGTCCCTGTGAACCATAGCTTTTAGTATCAATCTCATTTATGAAAACCATAAAATCATCTCTATGAGGTCCAACTGATGTAAGCCCTTTATCGATATCCTTACTTCTATTTTTCTCAAGCTGAGAATAAAAGCTTTCTTTGATATTTTCTAGATTTCTAATAGTACTTACATATTTAAATTCTATATTTTCTTTACCAGATGTTATATCATTGTGTATCTGTTTTGAATATTGGTTTAATTTATTTATATAATTAATTCTCTGCATAACTATATTATATCCAAATTCAACCAATTGCATATCATATATATCTAAAATATCTTTGTTTATAGATCTATTTTTTAATACAGTGTTTCTCTCATTAAGAACTTTGTTATACTGAACTAAATTATAATAATATTTAGAATCTAGTTGACATAACTCCATATCTATAAATTTTCTTCTAACTCCTGGCGAATCTTTAATTATCTTTAAATCCTCCGGCGAGAACATAACAACATTAAAGTTACCAAATAGTTCTCCAATTTTGTTTATCTTTATTTTATTTATCCTTATAGCCTTTTTCCCATCTTTAAGGATACTTATATCTATTCTTTTATCTAATCTCTCTCTGCCTACAGTTACGCTTAAAAAAGCATTTTCAGACTTCCAATTGATTAATTCTTTATCTCTAGATGTTCTATGAGATTTTGCAAAAGCGCAATAATAAATCCCCTCGAGGATATTAGTTTTGCCTTGAGCGTTATCTCCCATAAAAACATTCACGTTTGGTCCTAAATCTATATTTAAAGCTTCATAATTTCTATAATTAAGCATTTGTAATTTTTTTATAAACATTTTTAAACACCCATAATTATAACATATTAGAGCTATAAAAGTGATAAAATGGGAATTTATTGATAATTAGACCACTTTATAGGCTTCTCCATTAAACTCTACTACGTCACCTACATATAATTTTTTTCCTCTTTGCGTGCATATTTCTCCATTAACAGAAACTAATTCGTCTAAAATATACATTTTAGCCTCTGATCCTAATGATGCTGCCCCACAAAACTTTAAAAACGAATCTAATTTTATAAATTCTGTATTAATTTTAACTTCTACCATTTCCATTTCCCTGTATTAATATGCATAGTTTATACAGGTTCCTCCTATCTAACTAGTCTAACTGGTAAGACTAAATATTTAGCATTATTAGTTTCACTTCCTCTAATAACACATGGACTAACTGCTGATGACATTTCTAAAATTACATTTTCATCTTCCATAGTCTTTAATACATCTAGGATATATCTTGAATTAAATGCAATTTCTATTCCTTCACCTTGCAGATTTATTGCAACTTCTTCCCTAACTTTTCCCAATTGAGAATTAGAACTAATTATAACACTCTCATCTTGAATATCTAATTTTATTAAATTACTATTTCCATCCTTAGCCATTAAAGATGCTCTTTCTAACCCATTTTGGAATTCTTGTTTATTAACATTAACAAGTAGTTTATATTCAGGTGGTAATAAAGATGCATAATTAACAAATTTACCATCTAATAATCTTGAAATTATCTTAGTATTATTTAAGTTAAATAATATATGATTATTAGTAAATGTTATTTGTACTATATCATTGTTATCTTCAAGTATTTTAGCAACTTCGTTAAATGTTTTACCTGGAATAACTACTTCGATACTATCATCAATATTTAATAATTCAGTTCTTACTGCTAATCTGTAACCATCTAAGGCTACTAAATTAAGATGTTTATCTTTAACTTCGAAAAGTATACCTTGTAATATTGGTCTAGCTTCATCTTGAGCAATAGCAAATGATGTTCCTTTAATCATATTTTTTAATATATTTTGAGGAACTTCAACTGTTATATCTTCATTGATTGTTGGTAATGCTGGATAATCAGCTTGGTTCATAAATACAACATTAAATAAAGATTTTTCACATGCTATTTGTATTCTATCATTTTCAACTACCTCTATTTTTACATCTGAATTAGGTAATTTTCTTATAATTTCAGAAAAAATCTTAGCATCTATTACTATTTTTCCTTCTTGTAAAACATCAGCTTCAACTTTAGTTTCTATACTTACATCCATATCAGATCCAATAAGTGTTAAACCAGTTTTAGTAGCTTCTATGTAAATACCTTCTAATACAGGCATAATAGTTTTTCCTGTTATAGCTTTAGTTACTATAGAAATACCTTCCTGTAATTTTTGTTTAGAACAGATGATGTTCATAATATACCTCCTTAGTTATTCACAAGCATTTATAAATAAATATATAGATAAATATAAAATTTATATAATAATAATAGTAGTAGGGGCTGTTGATATGTGGATAAGTACTTCAACCCCTGATTTTTCAATAAATTTTATAAAAAAAATACTGTGGATAAGTAATTAAAAATTTCACTACGTTATCCACATTGTTAACATACAAAAGTGTACTAAGATTTTATCCACAGCCTATTCACTATTTATTATGTACAGTTGTTAGTTATTTTTGAGTTAGCTTCTTCGTTATATCATTTATAGTGTGTTGTAGGCTTTCATCATTATTCAAGCTTTCAGAAATTTTCTCATAAGCATGAATAACTGTAGTATGGTCACGTCCTCCGAATTCTTCACCTATTTTAGGTAAAGACATATCAGTTAATTTTCTACTTAAATACATTGCAATTTGTCTTGGATATGCAACGTTTCTTGTTCTTCTTTGAGATTTTAAATCCTCTACTCTAAGATTAAAATAAGCAGCGACTACATCTTGTATTATGTCTATAGTTATATTCTTATTTTGTTTATTAGAGATAATATCTTTTAAGGCTTCACTTGCTAAATCTACAGTAATATCTCTATTAGTTAATGAAGAATAAGCAACTATTCTTATTAATGCTCCTTCTAATTCTCTAATATTAGATTTAATTTTTGTAGCTATATATACCATAACTTCATTAGGAACATCTAGCTTTTCTACATCTGCTTTTTTCTTTAAGATAGCCATACGCGTTTCAAAATCTGGCGCTTGGATATCTGCTATTAGTCCCCATTCGAATCTAGATCTTAATCTGTCTTCTAATGTAGGAATTTCTTTTGGTGGTCTATCAGATGATAGGATTATTTGTTTATTCGCTTCATGTAATGTATTGAATGTATGGAAGAATTCCTCTTGAGTTCTTTCCTTACCAGCAATAAATTGAATATCATCTATTAAAAGTACATCTACATTTCTGTATTTATTTCTGAATTCTTCATTTTTATCATCCTTAATTGCATTGATAAGTTCATTTGTAAATTTTTCTGATGATACATAAACAACTTTTGCATTTGGGTTATTTTGAAGTATATAATGCCCTATTGCGTGCATTAAGTGAGTTTTTCCAAGACCAACTCCTCCATAAATAAATAAAGGATTGTATGCTTGAGCTGGAGATTCAGCAACTGCTAATGATGCAGCATGAGCAAATCTATTACTATTGCCAATGACAAAAGAAGCGAAAGTATATTTTGGGTTTAATGTGCTAGACATTTCATCATTTACTGTAACTGACATAGTGTCTTTATTATTTGAAGCTTTTTTCTTTTCAGGAACTTCCTCTATATCCTGAATTTCAGATGCAATTAAAAATTCAATTTTATATAGTTTTGAGCATGCAGCTTCAATTGAATTAATAACTAGATCTTTATATCTTTTCTCTAATATATCCTGAGTGAAGGAATTAGGAACACTGATTTTGATAGTGTTTGAAGAAATAGATATAGGTTCGCAACTTTTAATCCATGTATTAAAGCTGACCTCAGACATTTCACTTTTTATTATATTTAATGTTTTTTCCCATAATCCTTTTAACTCAGTCTCCATTTTGTTTCCTCCAAAAATAAATTTTAAAAAAGTTATTAACAATATAATAACATAGTTATTAACACTAAAGGGATTATGTTAATAACTTGATAAAAAATATTAACATGTAGATAATTATGTATATAAGTATATAACAAGAAAATTATCCACAAGTATGTTATATGTAAATATGAACAATATTAACAATGAATAATTAGGATAAATGTGATAATAATATATACGTATCGTGTAGTTATTCAGAAAAAATGAACAAGTTATACACAAAATAATCCACAGTTGTGGATAAGTAGGGTTATTCACAAACTTATTCACACTTAATTCTATAATAGCACACATAAATGTAAATTATCAATAAGTTATCCACAAAAAATAAACTGTGAATAATTTTATTAACATATTATTAGAATTTAATTCATATTGACAGTAAAAAGGGAAATCTATATAATATATTAAGTAAATCTCAAATTTTTAAAGTGGTAAAAAGTTTTTACTATATAAAATTTCACTCAAAGGGGGTGTATTTGAATGTTCATGACTTACCAACCAAAAAAGAGACAAAGAAAAAAAGAACATGGATTCAGAAAGAGAATGAGCACTGCTTCTGGTAGAACAGTTCTTAAGAGAAGAAGACAAAAAGGAAGAAAAAAATTAACAGCATAAGGGCCGCATTTAGTGGCCTTTTTTCTGCAAATAGCGGAAAATAAGGAGTTTTGTTGTACCTATGATATATAAAATTAGAAAGAATGCAGAATTTAGACTTGTCTACAGAAGAGGTAAATCTTACGCTAACAATCTTCTAGTTCTATATGTTTTTAATAATAGAAAGAATTCGTTATCGGATGGAGACCTATATAATAAGGTAGGGATTTCTGTTAGTAAGAAAGTTGGGAATAGTGTTGTTAGAAGCAGAAGCAAAAGATTAATATACGAAAGCTATAGATTAAATTGTGATAATTTAAAACAAGGATTTGATTTTGTATTTGTTGCTAGAACGTCTATTAAGGATAAAAAATTTAAAGATGTTGAAAATGCTATGATAAGCTTATTTAATAAGGCAGGACTACGTTAAAATGAAGAGATTACTTTTAAAGTTAATTCATTTGTATAGAAAATATTATTCTCCAACAAGGCCAGCTTGTTGTATTTTTGTACCAACCTGTTCTCAGTATGCAGAAGAGGCTATAACAAAGTACGGGGTGGCCAAAGGTGGATATTTAAGTATAAAGAGGATTTTACGTTGTAATCCTTTTAACAAACATGGGGGATATGATCCAGTTAAATGAGGAGGTTATTAGAAAATGTGGGATGCGATAGTTAACGCAATGGTAAATATGTTTAATGGACTACATAACTTCATTGTAAGTTTAGGAGTACCAGCAGAAAGAGAAGGTCTTTCTTATATTTTAGCAATTTTAATTTTTACAGTAATAATTAGATTATTAATTTTACCGTTAAACATTAAGTCAACAAGATCGAATGCAAGAATGCAAGAGATTCAACCAGAAATGAAAAAGCTTCAAGCTAAGTATAAAAATGATCCACAGAAGTTACAATTAGAAACTTCTAAATTAATGAAAGAAAATAATGTAAGTATGTTTGGCGGTTGTTTACCAACATTATTACCATTACCAATATTATTTGCTTTATATCGTGTATTTTATAGTATTACACCAACACAAGGTGCAGATTTATCATTCTTATGGATAAATAATGTATTCCAACCAAGTGGATTTAATATGACAGGTATACTATTAGCAATATTAGCTGCATTAAGCACATATATTCCATCTTTACTATTAAGTAAATCAATGCCAACTCCAGAAGAAGGCGGAATGAATATGAGCACAATGAACATAATGATGGCTGGTATGATGGGATTCATGTCAATTAACTTCCAACCAATCTTAGTTATGTATTGGATAGCAGGGGGAGTAATTCAATTAGTTCAAACTTATTTCTTAAATTACTTACCAGCTATGAAAAAGAAAAAGGCTAAAGAAGCAGCTGCTTTAGCATCAAAACCAAATAAAACTACAATAACAACAAAGAAAAAGAAAAAATAGTTTAATCTTATTAGGCGGGTGAATAGGGTATGAAAATTATTGAAATGACAGGTAAAACTGTTGATGAGGCTTTAAAAAATGCTTTACATGAATTAAATCTAACAGAGGATAAGGTTGAGTTTGAAGTACTTGAAGAAGGTAGTAAGGGACTATTTAATTTAATAGGAACTAAGCCTGCTAAAATTAAAGTTACTGTAAAAAGGGATCCAGCTTTAGATGGTAAAAACTTCTTAACAAATGTTTTAAATTCTATGGGAGTTACAGCTGATATTGAAGTTAGAGAAGAAAATGATACTATCTTCATTAACTTATCTGGGCCTAAGATGGGATTAGTAATAGGATATAGAGGAGAAACATTAGATTCGTTACAATATCTAGTTTCTTTAGTAGTGAATAAAAATCACGATGTTCCTTATAAGAAAGTTGTGCTTGATACTGAAAATTATAGAAGTAAGAGAGAAGAAACTTTGAAAAGAGTAGCACAAAAAACAGCATATAAAGTTAAAAAGACTGGTAGACCTTATAAGTTAGAACCAATGAATCCATATGAAAGAAGAATTATTCACTCAGCCTTACAAAGCTATAATGATATAAACACATATAGCGAGGGAGAAGAACCTTTTAGAAGAATAGTTGTTAGTCTTAAAAGATAGAAAAAAAGGATGTTGCAAAAGTGCAGCATCCTTTTTTAAGTTAATAGACAATGGTTATGAGTACAAGGTGAAGCTGCTATGCAGTTTTTAATATTATTTTTCACAAATTTCGTGAAAATTTCATCTATTATTCTTAAATAGAAACTTTTAATTCTTAACGGCTATAACTTTGACTTATATAAAATAGTCTTGTAAAATGAATATTATTGAAATTAGGGTATAATAATTATAAGAAATGACAAGTGACAAATTAATTATTAAAGTAAGTTATAGCTTAATTTATAAAAAAATGTAATTTTTAGAAACTATGAAGTTAGATTGATAAATAATTTGTCATTTTAACTTGTCACTATATTAAGCGGAGGATATTAAATGAAGGATTTTGATACAATTTGTGCCATTGCAACGGCATTAGGTGAAGGCGGAATTGCAATAATAAGAGTATCTGGTGATAAAGCTTTAGATATTGTCTCAAAAGTTTTTAAAGCTCATAGTGGTCAAGATATTAAAACTATGAAATCTTACACTATGAAATACGGACATATTTATGATATAGATAATAAAGAATTAATTGATGAAGTTATTATTAGCTTTATGAAAGGGCCTAAAAGCTTTACAGCAGAGGATACAGTAGAAATAAATTGTCACGGAGGAGTTGTTTCTACTAATAAGGTGTTAGAGACTGTTATAAAGGCTGGGGCAAGATTAGCAGAACCAGGAGAGTTTACTAAAAGAGCGTTTTTAAATGGTAGAATAGATTTATCTCAAGCAGAAGCTGTTATGGATATTATAAAAGCTAAAACTGATCTTGCTATGAAATCAGCTTTAATGCAAAGTACAGGACACTTATCAACTCAAATTAATAAGCAAAGAGAGTATATGTTAAATATATTAGCTTTAGTTGAGTTTGCTGTTGATTTTACTGAAGATGATGAAGATGTTGATCCTAGTATACCTCTTAAAGTAGCAGAAAGCTTAGAGAAGAGTATAAGTGAAATGAGTACATTATTAAGAGGTGCTGATGAAGGAAAGCTTATAAGAGAAGGTTTAAGCCTTGCTATAGTAGGTAAACCTAACGTTGGTAAATCATCATTATTAAATGCTCTTTTAAGAGAGAAGAGAGCTATAGTAACAGATATTGCTGGTACAACTAGAGATGTTATTGAAGAATATATTAATTTAGATGGTATTCCTGTTAAGGTAATAGATACAGCAGGAATAAGAGAAACAGAAGATATAGTTGAAAAGATCGGAGTAGAGAGATCTAAAGAGAAGCTTGAGGAAGCAGATTTAGTATTATTAGTATTAGATACTTCAAGAGAATTAGATCAAGAAGACAAGGATATAATTGAATCAGTAAAAGATAAAAAATGTATATTAATATTAAATAAAATTGATTTAGAGTGGAAAATTGAATCGGATATCTTAGATAGTTTTGAAAATGTAATTAAAATTTCTGCAAAAGAAGAAATTGGATTAGATGAGTTAAAGCAAACTATAAAAGATTTATTCTTTAATGGAAAAATAGATGCGGAAAGTTTAATAATTTCTAATTCACGTCATAAGCAAGCTTTATATAGAGCTTTAGAAAATGCTGAAAATGCTTTAGTAAGAGTTAAAAATAATGAGTATTTAGATTTAATATCAATCTATGTTACAGCGGCTTTAAGAGCTTTAGGAGAGATTACAGGTAGTGAGTTAGAAGAAGATTTAGTAAATAAGATATTTAGTGATTTCTGTGTAGGAAAGTAGGGAAGTAAAGATGAGATATAGTGCAGGAGAATATGACGTAATAGTAGTTGGAGCAGGGCATGCAGGATGTGAAGCAGGTCTTGCTTCAGCAAGAATGGGTTTAAAAACATTAGTATGTACTTTAAACCTAGATGCAGTTGGTTTAATGCCTTGTAATCCTAATATAGGTGGAACTGCGAAAGGGCACCTTGTAAGAGAAGTTGACGCTTTAGGTGGAGAAATGGGTGTTAATATAGATGAGACGTTCATTCAATCAAGAATGTTAAACACATCAAAAGGGCCAGCAGTTCACTCACTTAGAGCGCAAGCTGATAGAAAAAAATATCAAGATAGAATGAAGAGAACTTTAGAAAATCAAGAAAACCTTGAATTAAGACAATTAGAGGTTTTAGACATAGAAGTTGAAGATGGAAAAGTTGTTGGGGTATTAACTAAGAATGGAGCTTTTTATAAATGTAAGGCTCTTGTACTTACAACAGGTACATATTTAAGAGCAAGAATTATTATTGGAGATGTTTCTTATAATAGTGGACCAAATGGATTAGCAGCAGCTAATGAATTAACAGCTGCGTTAAATAGAATAGGTATTAAGACTAGAAGATTTAAAACAGGAACTCCTGCTAGAATTAATAGAAGATCTGTAGATTTTTCAAAAATGATAGAACAACCAGGGGATGAAAAAATAGTACCATTCTCATTTATGAATGAAAAGATTGAAAAAGATCAAATGTCTTGTTGGTTAACTTATACTAATGAAGAAACTCACAATATAATAAAAGAAAATATAGATAGATCTCCTATGTACAATGGTAGCATAGAAGGGGTAGGGCCTAGATATTGTCCATCTATAGAAGATAAGGTTATGAAGTTCCCAGATAAAAACAGACATCAAATATTCATTGAACCTGAAGGTGAAGATACTCTTGAAATGTATGTTGGCGGGATGTCATCATCTTTACCAGAAGATGTTCAAATTAAGATGTATAGAACATTACCTGGATTAGAAAATGTAGAGTTTTTAAGAACAGCTTATGCTATAGAATATGATTCAATAGATTCAACAGAACTTAAGCCAACATTAGAATTTAAAGAAATTGAAGGTCTTTATTCAGCTGGTCAATTAAATGGAAGTTCAGGATATGAAGAGGCTGCAGCACAAGGTTTAGTTGCCGGAATAAATGCAGCGTTAAAAGTTCAAGGAAAAGACCCTATGATATTAACACGTTCAGATGCATATGCTGGGGTTTTAATAGACGATTTAGTTACTAAAGGTACAAATGAGCCTTATAGAATGATGACTTCTAGAGCAGAGTATAGATTGCTTTTAAGACAAGATAATGCAGATTTTAGATTAACTGAGATTGGAAGAAAAGTTGGATTAGTTTCTGATGAAAGATATAACAAATTCTTAGATAGAAAAGCTAAAATTGAAAGTGAAGTTGAAAGATTAAAAAATCTTCAAATAACTAATAAGAGAGAAAATAACGAATTTTTAGTATCGCTTAATACAGCTGAGCTTAAAAAGCCAATAAGTATGTATGAGCTTATAAAAAGACCTGAAGTTGATTATTTTGTTTTAGCACCGTTAGATCCAGAAAGACCAGAATACACTGATGATATTGGTGAGCAAGTAAATATTATTGCAAAATATGAAGGATATATAACAAGTCAGTTAGAGCAAGTAAATCAATTTAAAAAGTTTGAAAAGAAGATATTGCCTGAAGATATAAATTATTCAGATGTAAAAGGATTAAGAATAGAAGCAATTCAAAAATTAAGTGCAATAAGACCAATTAGTATAGGGCAAGCATCAAGAATTTCAGGAGTTTCTCCTGCAGATATATCAGTATTATTAATATATTTAGAAAATCAAGCTAGAAGAGCAAAACAGGAGGACTAAAATGGAATTTTTTGATTTAATGTCAACAGCTGCAAAAGATGTAGGAATAGAATTAACTAAAGAACAATATGAAAAGTTCATTAAGTATATGAGACTTGTTCAAGAATGGAATGAAAAAATAAATTTAACAGCAATAACTGAGGATAATGAATTTGTAAAAAAGCATTTTATAGATTGTATAAAAGCGTTTAAATCAAATGCTATAAAAGAAGCAAAAACTTTAATTGATGTTGGAACTGGGGCTGGTTTCCCTGGTCTTCCAATAGCAATATTAAGTCCAGAGACTAAAGTTACTTTATTAGATTCACTTAATAAGAGAATCAATTTCTTAAATACAGTAGTAAGAGAATTAGATTTAAAGAATGTAACAACAATTCATTCAAGAGCTGAAGATGGAGCAAGAAATCCAGAATTAAGAGAGCAATTTGATGTTGCTACATCTAGAGCGGTAGCTAATATGGCTGTATTATCTGAGTTCTGTATGCCTTTTGTAAAGAAAAATGGGTACTTTGTTGCATTAAAAGGGCCATCTATAGAGGAAGAATTAGAAAATGGAGCTAACGCAATTAAAACTTTAGGTGGAGAATTAAAGAATATTATAGAAGTTGAGGTCGAAGGGACTGACTTAAATCATAATATAGTTGAAGTATTAAAAGTAAATAAATGTCCAAAAACCTATCCTAGAAAAGCAGGAACAATTAATAAAAAACCTATAAAATAGCATAAAAGTATATATTTTTATTGAAATTTATGGCATAATTAAACTTTAGAGAGAATAAATTGTATATTTGTGTAGAAATATAGATTAATATAGTTTAATTTGTATTACGAAAGTCTCATATATAAGAAGGAAATGATTAATTAATACAGAAATGTTAAAATATGGGATAAAATGTTGAGTAATTAGATATAAGGGATGGGCGGGAGAAATGAGTAAACAGATAATAAATATAAATGTAGATGAGATATTTCCAAATACATATCAGCCAAGAAGATATTTTAATGAAGAGGCTTTACAAGAATTATCTGCATCTATAAGGGAATATGGAATAATTCAACCAATAACGGTAAGAAAAAGAGGCGAAAAATTCGAACTAGTTGCTGGTGAAAGAAGATGGAGAGCTGCAAGAATTGCAGAATTAAGTCATGTTCCATGTAACATAATAGAAATTACTGATACAGAATCAGCTGAAATTGCTTTATTAGAAAACCTACAAAGAGAAGACTTAAACTTTATGGAGGTTGCCGAAGCTTATTATAATTTAATTAACGATCATAAGTTCACTCAGGAAGAATTAGCTAAGAGAATGGGGAAAAATCAATCTACAATAGCTAACAAGCTAAGATTGTTAAAGTTAAGCCCAAAAGTTAGAGCAATATGTTTAGAAAATAATTTAACTGAAAGACATGCTAGAGCATTATTAGCTTTACCGAACGAAGAGTTGCAATTAAAAGTTTTAGATAAAGTAATAAAAAATGGTCTTAATGTTAAGAAAACAGAGGAGTTAATCAATTCTGAGTTGTTAGAAAAAGCAGCAGAAGAGAGAAAAAGTAAAAGAAGAGGCGTTATGCCAGGAAAACTATATGTTAATACTATAAAACAAGTATTCAATAAATTTGATATACCAGCTGAATATAAATTAAAAGAATTAGATGATAGTATAGAGATTACAGTATCTATTCCTAAAAATAAATAGAAGAGAGCAGTACGGATTAAGTACTGCTCTTATTAATTTCTAAGGAATAATTAAGAGTTTTGATTTAAGGATAAAATTTATTATATATAACATGTAAATATATTTTTAAAATTATAGCAATTTTATTTTTAGTATATTACATAATTGAAGTCTAAATGTAAGAAAGATAAATATGAGATAAAGTCTTATTAATTTATAATTAAGTCATGCTTTGATAAAAGGAGTTGGCTTTTATGAAAAAAATAATGGCAATTATTAAGATTATATTTTTAGTTATATTTATAGGGTATGATGAAGAAAAATTTCATTTAGCATAAAAAATGTTTCACATGAAACATTTTTTTTATTTGACATAAATTTTTATTATGACGCCCTTTAATTATGGAAAAAAAGCAGATATAATAGAAATAAAAGGGAGGGGGGTGGAGTCCTTAATAGGACAAAACTTATGAAGAAAATATGTATTTTTAACCAAAAGGGTGGAGTTGGTAAGACTACTACTAATATAAATTTATGTGCTTACTTAGCAATGGAAGGATATAAAGTCTTAACTATCGATATTGACCCACAAGGAAATACTACTAGTGGATTAGGATTAGATAAGAAAAATTTAGAATTTTCAATGTATGACGTATTAACAGCTAATGTTTCTTTAAGTGATGTAATACTTAAAAGTGAATTAATACAAAACTTATATATAGCTCCGGCAACAATGGAATTAGCTGGTGCTGAAGTTGAAGTTATTAATAGAAGTGATAGAGAAACTATACTTTTAAATGAAATAGCAAAAGTTCAAGATGACTTTGATTTCATTTTTATAGATTGTCCTCCATCATTAGGAGTATTAACTATTAATGCACTTACTGCAGTTGATTCTGTACTTATTCCAATTCAATGTGAATTTTATGCATTAGAAGGTGTTGGACAATTAATAAATACAATTCAGCTTGTTAAGAAATCTTTAAATAAGTCATTAGATATTGAAGGGGTAATAATGACTATGTATGATTATAGAACAAATTTAAGCAATGAAGTCTATGATGAAGTTAAAAAGTTCTTCAATGAAAAAGTCTTTAAGACTACTATTTCAAGAAATATTAGATTAGCTGAAGCTCCAAGTTTTGGACTTCCGGTAATGTTATATGATGAAAAATGTAAGGGTGCAGATGCATATAAGGCTTTAACAAAAGAATTTTTAAGCAGACAATAGGAAGGTGAATATCATGAGCAAAAAATTTGGATTAGGTAAGGGATTAAATGCTCTTATTCCAGAAGATACAAATTTAGGTCCTTCAATTAATAAAATAGAGAAAAAAACTTCAGATAAAAATTTAATAGATATTAATTTAATAAGAAGTAATATAGATCAACCAAGAAAAACTTTTGATGATGAAAAAATTATTGAATTATCAGAGTCAATAAAGCATCATGGAATTGTTCAGCCGATTATCTTAAGAAAAGAAGAGGATAATTATGTTATAGTAGCAGGTGAACGTAGATGGAGAGCTGCTAAAATGGCAGGGCTTAAGGAAGTTCCTTCGATAATAATGGATTTAACAGATAAGCAAGTATTAGAAATATCATTAATAGAGAATATTCAAAGACAAGATTTAAATTCAATTGAAGAAGCGATGGCATATAAAAAATTAATTTCTGATTTTGATTTAACACAAGAAGAATTAAGTAAGAGAATAGGTAAATCACGTGTTGCTATAACTAATACAATTAGGTTATTAAATTTAGGTGAGGATGTTCAACAATATTTAATAGAAGGTGTAATATCAGAAGGACATGGTAGAACCTTACTAGGCATTTCAGATAAAAAATTACAGTATGAGTTAGCTCAAAAGGTTATAGATGATAAATTATCTGTAAGAGAATTAGAAAATATTATTAAACGAATAAAAAAAGATGTAGATAATTCTTCAAAAAAGAAGTCAGAGACTGAATTAACGAATCCATACTATAAGGATATAGTGGAAAGATTACAAAATTACTTCGGTACAAAAGTAAATTTAAGTAATAAAAATAATAAAGGTAAAATAGAAATCGAATATTATTCCGAAGAGGATTTACAAAGAATTTTAGAAATAATTAAATTATAATGTTTCATGTGAAACATGGAGGGACGGATAAAGGTGAGTAATATACTAAATATAATTAATGAGTACTCAGGACTTATAGTGATTGGATTAGCTATTATAACATTATTATTGTTAATAACTACAATAGTTTTATTACTTTCAGTTAATAAAGTAGAGAAAAAATATAGAAAAATGATGAGAGGAACAAATAGTAGAAATTTAGAAGAAGTTATAAATTCTAATTTAGATAATATTGATGTTGCTCTTAATAATTCTAAGGAATCTCTAGAAAGATGTGAAAAAATAGCTGAAGATTTAAAATCATGTGTAAACAAGGTTGCTATAATGAGATATAAGGCTTTTGAAGATGTAGGAAGCGATTTAAGTTTTTCTATAGCTATATTAGATTCTTATAATGATGGAGTAATTATAACTGGTATTTATTCTAGACATGATAGTACTACATATGCAAAACCTATAGATAAAGGAATATCAAGATATGATTTATCAGAAGAAGAATTACATGTATTAAATGAGGCTATAAATAAGTAGATAGCAAAAGGATAGTAAGTAAAATTACTATCCTTTTTTATTTAATTTGCTAATTGAAAATTTATTAGGTGAAGAAAAATCTATTGAAATTTTATTCAAACATTTTTGTATTCCGTTAGTAATACAATCAGCTAATGACATAACAGTAAATAATCTAGTATTTTGAAGAACAATAAATTCTAAGCTACCAGATATATTGACAACTCCTGTAATACTAAGATCTCCAACTGAGGGTAAATCTTTATTAAGTGCTAAACCTGGGTTAAGAGGTTTTTCCTCTATAAATATTTTACCAACATTTTGAACATTTCCTAAAGAAGAATCAATAGCTATTATATAAGGATTAATAAAATACTTTTCTATTTTTTCTAATATAGTAGTTATATTTTTTGAGTGAACTGGGGTTTCCAAACAACCATATATGTATATATTATTTTTATGCTCAGATTTCAGTTTATAACCAACTAAAGGACCAAGAGAATCACCAGTACATCTATCAGTTCCTATACATAAAAAAATAATAGGTCTATTATCTAGAATAGGTTCTTTTAGTTTTGAGTATAAATAATCTCTAATTTTATTAACTGTAGTTGGTGACATAGAATCTTCACAAAAATATTTATCCATAAAACACTCTCCTTATATAGAAATTATTGACAGTTTTTATGGAAAATATTCAAAATATAATAAAAAAAGTGCGAGCTAACGCTCGCAAGTGAAAGAGTGGTTTTGTCGAAGTAAAAATACTACTATTATAGCAGAGAAAAGTTAACTTAAGTTAAAGTAAAAAGTATATACTTCCTAATATTTACATATACGATATTTTTTTGTGATGCTGTGATATTTTCTCTTTTGATTAAGTCAAACTTTTCCTAAAAGTGCTTCGCACTTTATACATATAATTTGTTTATTTTATTGAGTGAGTCCACTGTATATTTTATTTCATCTAAAGTATTAAAGTATCCTAAACTTAGTCTAACGGTTCCGTTAGGATATGTTCCAATTGTTTGGTGAGCTAACGGAGCACAATGAAGACCACTTCTATTACTGATTCCGAAATCAGAATCTAATATATATGAAAGTTCACTAACATCTAGGTTATTATGTGTAATAGATACACATGATGTTCCATTGGCTGGATCTAAATCACCATAGATATTAAAGTTATTAATATTAGAAATCTCGTTAATTAAATAAGATCTTAAATAAGAGTTATGTTCATAAATAGTATTAAGGCCTTCTTTTTCAATAAATTTTATACCTTCATATAATCCGATTATACCAGGAATATTTAATGTACCAGATTCAAATTTATCAGGTAAAAAGTCTGGCTGAGTTAATGAATGAGAAAGACTTCCTGTACCACCAAGAATATATGGATTACAAATTTTATTTAACTCATCATCTATGATAAATCCACCTATACCTTGAGGACCAAGTAAACTTTTATGTCCAGTAAATGCTAAAGCATTAAGATTAAATTTTTTAAAATCAACTTCTAATACCCCTGCACTTTGAGCAGAATCTAGAATGAAAAATATATTATTCTTTTTGCATAATTCTCCGATTCTTTGTATAGGTTGAATAGAACCAGTAATATTAGAGGCATGAGTAATTACTATTAGTTTAGTATTAGGTTTTATTGCTTTAGAAATTGAATTTACATCGAGTATTCCGTTTGATTTTGCAGAAACTATTTCTAGATCAATACCTATATTTTCTTTTAAATTATATAAAGGTCTTATAACGGAATTATGTTCCATAGAAGAAGTTATGATATGATCTCCAGGCTTTAATATTCCATTAATCAATATATTAAGCGATGAAGTTATATTATTAGTAAAAATTACATTTTCAATCTTATGAAAATTAAAAAAGTTAGCTATTGTTTCTCTAGCTAAAAATAAATATCTATTTGATTCTAATGCGTTAGAGTGATTAGCACGTCCAGGATTTCCACCAATGTTAGTTAAATAATTATAAATTGAATCTGAAACTGATTTTGGCTTTGGAAATGATGTACTTGCATTATCTAAATATACATTCATAGTGCTTACTCCTTGTAAAATTAGTCTTATAAATATGATAAAATAAATAGAGAAAAAAGCAAGAGTGTATTACAAAATTTTGAAATAGATGAGATATTAAAGTAATATATTTATTATAAGAACAAAGTAGGTATAATATAATTAAGAAGAAGATTTTAGGAGGACAAGATGAAGTATTACATAATAGTTTTTAAGAATACTCATACAGCTATGAGTGGAGAAAAAAAATTAAAGGAAATAGGGATGAATTTTAGAATTATGCCAACACCAACTACAATAACTCAAAGTTGTGGAATTTGTATAAGATTAGAAGATGAAGAAAGCGTTAATAGAGTAATTAATGAAGAAGTCATAGAATTTAAGGCAATATATAAAAGAGATAACGGATGTTATGAATTAATAAAATAATAGGGAGGCGTTAGTAGGTGAATAACATTTTAGCTCTTGCTAAGATAGTTTCAACAGATGAGGGTAAGTATGCGTGGAGCTGGGAAGGTTTAAAAGTAAATCCAGATACTTTAAATTCATGGATAGAAACAGGTCTTTCTGTGATTTTGAGAATCGTTATCGTATTTATAGCTATAAATTTAGTTATAAAAATAGGTAATAAAATAATTAATAAATTTGTAGATAAGCAAGTAAAAAGTAAAATGAGTTTTTCGTTAGATCCTCAAAAGGCGATAACTATAGGTGAAGTCTTAAAGAGTGTACTGAAATATACTGTTTATTTAGTTGGGGTTGCACTTATGTTTTATGATGTTTTTGCAAAGATACCGGTTGCTTTAGCAAGTGCTGGGGGATTTGCAATAGGTCTTGGGGCTCAAAGTTTAGTTAAGGATTTAATTAATGGATTTTTTCTTTTATTTGAAGATCAATATGGGGTAGGGGATCACGTTACTATTTCTAACTTTACTGGTATAGTTGAAAGTATGGGAATCAGGACAACTGTTTTAAGGGATTTTACAGGTGATTTACACCTTATTCCAAATGGTTCTATATTAGAGGTTACTAACCATTCGAGAGGTGATATAAGATTCATAGTTGATGTGGATATAGCTTATGAAGAGAATATAGACCAAGCTACAAATGTAATTAAAGCTGTTAATGAAGCTTTTGAAGAAAAGCATAAAGATAAGCTAAGAGGGCATATTGAAGTGCTAGGAGTTACTTCATTAAATCCATCGGGAATAACTATTAGGGTTATTGGAAGAGCAAAACCATTAAGCCAATGGGAAATGGAAAGAGAATTAAGAAAAGAAATTAAAGAAGCATTAAATAAATCAGGAATAGAAATTCCTTATCCAAAGACTTATATTGTAAATAAATAATTTTATTTTTAGGAGGCTATTATAAATGATAGAAACTTTTGAACTAGGTGATATAGTAGAAATGAAAAAAGAGCATCCTTGTGGAAATAAAAACTTTGAAATCATAAGAGTTGGTGCTGATGTAAAAATTAAATGTACTGAATGTGGTAGAATAATAATGCTTCCACGTCGTAAATTCCAAAAAGATGCAAAAAAGGTAGTAAAAACAAAAGAATAAAATAAAAAAAGCTTGAAATAGTCAACATAAAGTGATAAACTTTTAAATTGTAATCCTGCTGCATATGTAGCAGCCGTTAAGTCCAAAGGAGGTGAAAATGATGAGAAAGTACGAAACTATATTTATACTACACCCATCATTTGATGAAGAAGCTGTAAAAGCTAACATCGAAAAGTTTAAAGGTGTTATAGAAAATGGTGGAGGAACTATCGAAAACGTAGATTTCTGGGGTAAGAGAAAACTTGCTTACGAAATAAAGAAAGTTAACGAAGGTTTCTACACATTAATCAATTTCGAAGCTAACCCAGAATTACCAAGTGAGTTAGACAGAATATTCAGAATCACTGATGGTGTTATAAGACATATCATTGTTAAACAAGAAAACTAGTAGGTGGTGTTAAAGAATGAATAAAGTAATTCTAATAGGTAGATTAACTAAAGATCCTGAGTTAAAGTATACTCCAGGAACAGGGACTGCCGTAACAACACTAACTTTAGCAGTTGATAATTATAACAGCAAATCTGGCGAAAGAACTGCCGATTTTATTCCTGTAGTAATATGGGGAAAGCAAGCTGAAAACACTGCTCAATATATGAGTAAGGGTAGTCAAATTGCAATAAGCGGTAGAATCTCAGTTAGAACATATGATGCAAAAGACGGCACAAAGAGATATGTAACAGAAGTTGTTGCTGATACATTTAACGGTGTAAGCTTCTTATCAAAAGGTAATGGAGCAGGCAATAATGGAGGTTCATTCGGTGGCGGAAATGGATATTCTACTCCAGCAAGCAATGATGTGTTTGGTGGAATGAGTTTCGAAGAAGACATGACTCCAGTAGATGATGGAGATATGCCATTCTAGAAAGTCTAATTAATTTTATAAGGAGGGAACTAGCATGAGAGATATGAAAAGATCTGGAAAAATGAGAAGATCTAAGAGAAAAGTATGTGCTTTCTGTGTTGATAAAGCTGAATCAATAGATTACAAAGATGTAGCTAAGTTAAGAAAGTTTGTTACAGAAAGAGGTAAGATATTACCAAGAAGAATTTCTGGAACTTGCGCTAAGCACCAAAGACAATTAACAGATGCTATAAAGAGATCAAGAAACATAGCTTTATTACCATTTACAACAGAATAGTAATAAGATTATTAGCCCCTGAGAATCAGGGGCTTTTGTGTTATATAAAAATAAAAATAATTTACATAATTTGTAATACAATCCCTTATATAGTTGCATTAATATAAAAATAACTTTAAAATATAAGTTACAGGGTATTGGAATAGAGGTGAAATAATGAGAAAAGAAGAATTTAATATAATGGCCAATATTAAGATGATAGAAGAATTAAAAGCGAACTTATTGTGTCTTATAGGAGATCTTTATACTCTTTTAACTAGAGGTACTAATATAGCTAGAGACTCTATATTAAATTGTATATCTGGTGCTATTTTAATTCTTTATGTTTTAGCACAAAAGTTAGGATATAGTTGCGATGAAGTTGATGATGATATGAGTAAAAAGCTAAAGATTGGTATTACAGAAGAGCATGAATATGAGAGAGAAGGTAAAAATTTAAGTAAGCTTCAAAATCATATAAAGCAGCGTTAATAATATAAGGCTTAGGAGGCTTTCAATGAAGGAAAAACTTAAGGATTATCAACAAGTGATAGTACCAGCTATTTTTATATTTATAAGTATGATATTTTTCTATAATGATAAGTTTATAGTAGGAAGTATTATATTATTGGCGTTTATTATATACAGTTATTACTTAAATTTGAATGAGCGTTATAAAGATGAAAAGGATAAAAGAGTAGTATCTAAGCTTAAATTAAATATTAATGATAATATTTCAAATATGATAGCTCCAATTGCTCTTATTAATGAAAATGGAGATATTATATGGGCAAATAAAAAATTAGCTAATGAATTAGATTTGAAAGATAATGAAGTACAAAATATTGTTAGTATTACAAGAAGCATAGATTTACAAAAGCTTTTGAAATGTGATAAAGATTTAAGTCAGCGTATAAAGGTAAAAAACTATGTTTATAGTATATATGCTAGCAAAATAATTGGAGAAGATGAACTTATTAATGATGTATATGCAGTGTATTTTATAGAAGTTAGCAATTTGAGTGATTTAAATACAACTAAAGAAAGTGTAATGTTAATTGAAGTAGATAATTTATCTGAGGTTCTTGAAAGTACAGAAGAAAGTGAAAGACCTTTACTCGTAGCAGAAGTAGAAAGAACTATTAATTTATATGCTCAAAAGTTGAAGGCACTTATTGTTAAATATGGTTCTAATAGATATGCATTATCGATCATAGATAAGTATATTACTGAAGAAATAAATAATAAATTTGATATATTAGAAAAAATATCTGAAATTGAACGTGGTAATAAGTTTGAACTTACTTTAAGCATTGGAATAGGAAGAGGAGGATCTACCCCTCAAGAAAATTATAATAATGCAGTTACTGCTAAGGAGCTTGCTTTAGGTAGAGGCGGTGACCAAGTTGCCATAAAAAATAATGAAAAGATAATTTTCTTTGGTGGAAATACTAGAGAGTTTGAAAAGAGAACAAGAGTAAGAGCAAGAGTTATTGCTCATGCATTAAAGGATCTTATCTATGAGAGTAGTAATGTATTAATTATGGGACACAAGAATCCAGATATGGATTGCTTAGGTGCTGCGGTTGGTTTATGGTCTACAATAAAGCAAATGGGCAAGAATTGTAATATTATTTTAGATAATGATAGAAATGCTATTGAATATTACATGAGTAGGTTAAAAAGTGATAGCAAGTATGATAAAACATTTATTTCTAGAGATGAGGCAGAAAAAAATATCAATGATAAATCTTTATTAATAGTAGTAGATGTTCATAATAAAGGGTATGTAAGTAATATTGACTTAGTTGAAAAAGTGTCTAGAAAGATAATTATAGATCATCATAGAAGAAGCCCTGATATAGTTGAAGGCACGTTATTAAATTATATTGAGGTATATGCATCATCTACCTCAGAAATGGTAACAGAACTAATTCAGTATATGGTACAAAAGCCTAGAATATCAAAGGTTGAAGCTGAAGGGCTTTTAGCTGGTATTGTTATGGACACTAAAGAATTCCAATTTAAGGCTGGAGTTAGAACATTTGATGCAGCGTCATTTTTAAGATCTATAGGTGCTGATACATTGGAAGTTAAAAAAATGTTTAATGATAGTTTAGAAGATTATTTAGTTATAGCCGATACTATTAAGAATGCAGATGTAAAAAATAAGGTGGCGATAGCTGTTTGTCCAAGTAATGTTGATAATACAGTTATAGTAGCTAGAGCAGCTGATGAATTATTAACTATCTCAGGAATAGAGGTATGCTTTGTTTTAGCTGAAATAAATAATAATGTAATAATAAGTGGACGTTCTCTTGGGGATGTTAATGTTCAAGTTATATTAGAAGAACTTGGTGGCGGTGGTCATATGAATATGGCTGGAGCTAAATTAAAACTTTCTATAGAAGAATCTATAGAAGCTTTAAAAAATTCTATAGAAAAGCATTTAAAGTAGAACAAATGTGACAAGAATAAAAGATAAAGGATAGGTGTATAGGATGAAAGTTATTTTATTACAAGACGTAAAGAAAATGGGGAAAAAAGGTGATGTTATAGAAGCATCAGATGGATATGCTAGAAACTATTTATTTCCTAGGAAATTAGCAGAAGAAGCAACAGCAAATGCTTTACACGTTGTTAATGCTAAAAAGGAAAATGAAAGAAGAAAGAAGCTTGCTGAACTAGAAGCAGCTCAAAAGTTAGCAGCTGAATTAAAAGGTAAAGAAGTTACAGTAAAAGCTAAAGCAGGAGAAAGTGGAAGATTATTTGGAGCTATAACAAATAAAGATATAGCTGAAGTTATTAACACAACATTTAAATTATCAGTAGATAAGAAAAAAGTAGTAATGGAAACAATAAAAATTGCGGGAACATATGATGTAGAAATTAAATTATATCCAGAAGTATCAACAAAGATAAAGGTTATAATTGTCCCTCAACAATAAGGAGGATTTAATTTGGAATTACAAAATATATTAGATAGTGATTTACCGTTAGAGTCAAAGGTGAATGTATTATTTGAGATACTTAATAATGTGCTTGATGAAGGTGCTGTAAGAGCTAGAACTGTTAGATTTAAGTTAAATAAGTATGTTAATTCACCAAAAATAAACGAGAGAATATATGCACTTAATGTTATTGCATCAGATGGAAAAGGAGCGAAGGTAGTTCCAAATGATGATACAGCACGAGATATATTAGAGGATGTAGTTTATTGGATATCTGAAAATATAGCTAAAAAATATGTGCAAAGACAAATAGAAACTGAAGTTGAAAAGAGTCTTGTTGAGAGACAAGAGAAGTTTATGGATGAACTTAGACTTTCTATAATAAGAAAGCAAAAAGGTTCTGAAAATAGCAAAACAGCACTTAAGCTTGAGAAGCTTGAGAAGCTTGATGCTAAAAAGATAAATAAAAATGTAATGAATCTTTTAAGACCAGAAACTTTTGAAGAGATTGTTGGGCAAGAGAGAGCTGTTAAGTCATTAATATCAAAGATGGCATCTCCATACCCACAGCATATAATCCTTTATGGGCCTCCAGGAGTAGGTAAGACATCAGCAGCAAGACTTGCTTTAGAAGAAGCTAAAAAACTTAAATTTACGCCTTTTGATGAGGAATCAAAGTTTGTTGAAGTTGATGGAACAACATTAAGATGGGATCCAAGAGAAATAACAAATCCTCTATTAGGCTCAGTACATGATCCTATATATCAAGGTAGTAAGAAAGACTTAGCTGAGATAGGTGTACCTGAACCAAAACCAGGTTTAGTTACAGATGCACATGGTGGAGTTTTATTCATTGATGAAATCGGTGAATTAGATGAAATACTTCAAAATAAACTTTTAAAAGTTTTAGAAGATAAAAGAGTAGAGTTTTCATCATCTTACTATGATCCAGATGATGAAAACATACCAAAATATATAAAATATTTATTTGATAATGGAGCACCGGCTGATTTTGTTTTAATAGGGGCTACGACTAAAGATCCAAGTGAAATTAATCCAGCTTTAAGATCAAGATGTACAGAGGTTTATTTTGAGCCATTATCTGCTACAGATATAGAAGGAATAATTGAAAATGCAGCTAAAAAGTTAGAAGTAACTTTAGAAGATGGTGTTGCAAAGCTTATTAGTCAATATACTATTGAAGGTAGAAGAGCTGTAAATATATTATCAGATGCTTATGGATATTCTTTATATAACTCTCAAGGGGAAGATACAAAAGGAATAATAAAGATAAGCGATGTAGAAGAGGTATTATCTATAGGTAGATATTTACCTTATGAAAGAATAGATAATTTAGACAGTTCTGAAGTAGGGCATGTATATGGATTAGGAGTAAGTGGATTTGTAGGATCTACTATAGAGATTGAAGCAGCTGTATTCCCTGCAAGAAAAAAAGGTGCAGGAACTATTAAGTTTAATGATACAGCAGGTTCAATGGCAAAGGATTCTGTATTTAATGCAGCTTCTGTTATAAGAAAGATTACTGAAAAAGATATAAGAGATTATGATATACACGTTAATGTAATTGGTGGAGGAAAGATAGATGGGCCTTCAGCAGGAGCAGCTATAACTGTTTGTATAATTAGTGCTCTTACTAATAGACCAATACGTCAAGACATTGCTATTACAGGTGAGATTTCATTAAGAGGTACTGTGAAGCCAGTTGGTGGTATATTTGAAAAAATATATGGTGCTAGAAGAAAAGGAATTAAACTTGTTGCTGTCCCTAAAGATAATGAAAAAGAAGTCCCTCTAGGGCTTAGTGATATAGAAGTTAAATTTATAACTAATATAGAGGAACTTATGGAGATAGTATTTGAGAAGTAATGTGGATTAAGCTTCCTTAGTAGGAAGCTTAATTTTATTGTGTGAAAAAAAGAATTTTAATATACATAATATAAATTTCTTTAGATTTTGTTATAATAAATTTAGGATACTTAGGAGGGAGGGTTACTTATATGGAAACACCAATGATGAGAAGTTTACCACAGAGTATTGAAGCTGAACAGTCTGTTATAGGTGCTATGATAATAGATAAGAGCGCTATAGCAAAAGTTCTTGAAAAGCTTAAAGAAGATGACTTTTATAGAGATGGTCATAAAATAATATATAAGGCTATACAGCATATGTTTTCGCAAGATATGGCTGTAGACTTAGTAACATTATTAGAATATTTAAAGACTACTGATAACTTAGATAAAGCTGGTGGAGTTACTTATATATCAGAGTTAAGTGCTTCTGTACCAACAACGGCCAACTTAAGTTCATATATAAAAATAGTTGAAGAAAAATCTACTTTGAGAAAGCTAATTAAGGCATCTACAGCAATCATAGAGGAAAGTTATAATAGCGGTGATGATGTAGGAAAGGTTATTGATATAGCTCAAAAGAAGATGTTTGATATAGCTGAAAAGAAAGACTCTAAAGAGTATGAACCATTATCAAACGTTCTTGAAAGAGGATTTTTAGAAATAGAAAGATTATTTAATAACAGAGGAGCAATAACAGGGGTTGGATCTGGGATAAAAGACCTAGACGCAAAAACATCTGGATTCCAAAAAGGTGATATGGTGCTTATAGCAGCCAGACCTTCAATGGGAAAAACAACTTTCTCACTTAATATAGCTGAGAATGCAGCATTAAAAGAGGGGAAGAGTGTAGTTATATTTTCTCTGGAAATGTCTAAGGAGCAATTAGCTTATAAGTTATTATGCTCTCAAGCAAATGTTGATATGTTAAAACTTAGAACTGGTAATTTAGATGATGATGACTGGGAAAGAATTGCGAGAGCTACAGGACCATTATCTAAGGCAAAAGTGTATATAGATGATACAGCAGGTCTTAGCGTTATGGAAATGAGATCTAAGTGTAGAAAGATAAAAATGGAACATGGTATTGATATGATACTTATAGACTACTTACAACTTATGTCTGGTAGCTCAGGTAGTGATAATAGACAACAAGAAGTATCGGAAATATCAAGATCTATTAAGGCATTAGCTAAGGAGATGGAGTGCCCAGTTATAGCTTTATCACAGTTATCTCGTGCGCCAGAGCAAAGAGCTGATCACAGACCAATGCTATCTGACTTAAGAGAATCAGGATCAATTGAGCAGGATGCTGACGTAGTTATGTTCTTATATAGAGATGAATACTATAATAAGGAAAGTGAAGACAAAGGAATTGGTGAATGTATTATAGCTAAGCAAAGAAACGGCCCGGTTGGAACTGTTAAAATGGCTTGGATTGGAGCACACTCTAAATTTGCAGATTTAGATTTAGTTCATAAAGAATAAATAATATTAAAATATTAAAAAGATGCTTATATTAAGAAAGCATCTTTTTAATTTAGAAATCACCTTGAAATATTATGAGAACTTGTATAGAATATATTTAATTATTAATAAAAACACTATTAAAGGATAGGTGAATGTATTGATTACTAAGGAAATGACTATTGGTGAAGTTATAAAGGCTAATGTTAATAAAGCTGATGTACTTATGCAATTCGGAATGGGATGCGTAGGGTGTCCATCTGCTCAAGCAGAGACGGTGGAAGAGGCTGCAAGAGTTCATGGTATAGATTTAAATGAGTTATTAGATGCTCTAAATAGATAATAGTATATATGGTATTTTAAAGTCAGCATTGCTGGCTTTTTTATTATTTTATAAAAATTAAATTATAAACTTAATTTAGAATTTTAATATTATAAAATTTATGTGGTAAAATATGTTTAGCAATAAATTAATGGAAAGTGGGCGTATTAAGTGGGAAAAAGATTTGAAAGAGAATATGAGATTCATTATTATGATGTTGATGTAAAATTACAATGCAAAATTGAATCTATAGTTAATTACTTTACAGACATAGGAACGAAGCAATCAGAGAAGCTTGGTGTAGGAATTGAATATATGACAGAAAGAAATTTGGCATGGGTATTCTGTAAGTATGATGTAAAGATAAATAGATATCCTAAATATGGAGAAAAGATTAGAGTAGCTACAAATGCTTTGGGATTTAAGAAATTTTATGCATCAAGATTATATGAAATATTTGATGAAGAAGGTAATAAAATTGTTGAAGCAGTTGGAATATTTTTATTGATAGATATTAATAAGAGAAGAGCGGTAAGAATACCTGTAGAGCAATATGAGTTTTATGGTGTTAGTGAAGAAGAAGAGTGCAATATAAATGTTTCAAAATTAGAAAAATTGAAAGAGGAAATGTACTCAAAAGAATTTAAAGTAAGATATACTGATATAGATTCTAATACACACGTTAATAATGTTAAATATATAGAATGGGCATTAGAATCAATACCGGTAGAGATATTATATAAAAATAACTTAGTTGAATTAAGCGTAGTCTTCGAGAAGGAATGTTCCTATGGAGATGAAATAAAATCAATATGTGAAATTAAAGAAAATGATGATCAATATATTATTTTACATAAGATAGAAAATGCAGAGGGAAAAGAATTAACAACATTAATATCAAAATGGGATAAATAGAATGGTAAATGACAAATGGAGAATGGCAAATTAATAAATAAAGCCAGTTATTATGACTTTTAAAAAATATATTTTAAGAGACTGCAAAGCAGTTTCACTACTTAATTTGCCACTTGCCATTGTTAATTTGCCATTATTTATTTGCGATTGATTTTGCAGCTACATATCCAGAACTCCAAGCCCATTGTAGATTAAATCCACCACAATCTCCGTGAACATCTATAAGCTCACCAGCAAAATATAGATTAGGAACTATCTTAGATTCTAATGTATCTGGATTAATTTCAGAAGCATCAACTCCTCCAATAGTTACTTGAGCTTGATTGAAATCATTTGTACCGATACAAGTAAATTTCCAACCTTTTAGCGTTTGAATTAATTTGTTTTTTTCTTTCCAAGAAAGTTCATAACATGGCATATGTAAATCAGTAATACCGCATTCTTTTAAAAGAACAGGTATTATTTTTTTGTTTATTACGCCTATGAAAGCATTTATTATAGGTCTATGAGAAAGAAGAGCAAAATGACATTCTAAGAAATCTATTAACTCATCTTTTGTATAGTTTGGCATAAGGTCAACAATAACTTCTGTTTTTTTGCTATTGCTAGTAGCTTGAGACGCTAAAGCTGATATTTGAAGTATCGGAGGACCAGAAATACCGTAATCAGTGAATAATATTTCACCAAAATCTTCTTTGACTTCTTTATCATCTACAAATAATTTTGCATAGCCATCAAATTTAACGCCTGAAAGTGCTTTAAGATGTTCATATTTTAATTTTAATTGAACTATTCCAGGTAAAAGCTTTGTTATTGAATGTCCTAAATTTTTTGCTAAATAATATGCAGAACCATCTGATCCTGTTTTTGGAGCAGATTTTCCTCCACAGGCTAATATTAAGTTTTCACATGTGAATAATTTATATTCTTCATTACTTGTGGATAATTTAAAAACTTTTCCCTTGTGGATATCTTTTATTTTGCAGCTTGTGTATAAAGGTATGTTTCTATCTTCTAGTGACATTTTTAAAATATCCACAACTGAAGAGGCTTGAAGGGACTGTGGATATAATTTTCCTCCTTTTAGAGGAACTATTGGAAGACCTAAAGATAAAAAATAATTTAATGTATCATCTACACCAAATTGACTTAAAACAGACGAAAAGAAATTATCACAATTACTATGATAATTAATAAAAGGTTCAGCAACACATCTATTAGATATATTACATCTACCATTTCCTGTAGTTAATATTTTTTTTCCAACTCTATCAGTACCTTCAACAATGGCTACATCTATCCCAAAATCTTTAGCAGTTATAGCAGCTATCATTCCAGAAGCTCCACCACCGACGATTATTAAATCATGATATATCAAAATAAGAACACTCCTTTAATATTAGTTTTATATAAAAAGTTTGAAATACTTTTTTAGTTAAGAGTTAATGATCAAAAGTTAATAGTTGAGATAAAACTATTATTTAGTTTATTGAAAATATATATTTTAAGAAAATTAATTTTAATCTAAATATATAACTCGTAACTTTTATCTTTTAACTATATATTGTGTAATTTTCATAAAGCAAATTAAAATTTAACAATACTAAATGAAATACACTACTGGCATATGTTTGTAGGTTTAAGTTAGCCTACCAAAATTAAAATTTGGAGAATTAAAGAAAACTCATACTCATATACGATTGAATGAGTAAGTTTCACCAACTAAATTTAAAATTAAATAGTTTAAGGAAACACACTACTCGCATACGCTCGTAGGTGTAAGTTCGCTTAACCAAATTGAAATTTGGAAGCTCACTTAATTCTATCACAGTAATATTAGTAAAAAAACTATGGAATACTATATTGAGAGGTGAGAGTATTGTTAGTTAAAATTATTGACCAAACTTTAGAGGATTATGAAAAAGAGTTTAAGGTTAGAAGGATGAATTATGATCAAGTAGTAGTAAATTATCCTAATAGTAAAGGTATTAAGGTATTTGATAATAATGAGATAGAATTTATCACAGAAAGTGAAGTAGATGAATTTTTAATAAAATATAATGATTTTTTAAAAATAAAATTAAATAGAGGAATATCAGTAACACTATATAAGGCTCTTTTAGAAATTATAGAATCACAATTAAATATTGAATTTAACAATTTAAACTTATTAAGAGATAAACATAATGTGAATAAAAGAGGTGTTTGGGAAAAAGAAATAATAGCTGTTATAAATAATAGTATTCCAGTTAAAATTTTAGCTGTAGGACAAAACTTTAAAAAAATAGGATTTAATATAACTTTAGATGAAATTAATAAAGATGAATTTTTTGAAATGTGTCTTTTTGAAATTGAAAAAATACAAAATGAAATAAAATTAAAAGAAGATTCATTAAGTAGATATGGTATGGCAATAGAAAATTTAAAAAAAGTAGAAAAAAATAAAAGTGCTGAAAAGCCAGTAAAAATGCTGACTTAAGGGTGGATAGTGATAAGCTAAAAATAAAAAATAAAAAAAAGTTTTTAAAAAGTGTTGACACCATATTTAATTTTATGTATTATAGTTAATGTGCTCGGCAGAGAACGAGCAAGAAACCTAGGCCCCTTGGTCAAGCGGTCAAGACACCACCCTTTCACGGTGGTA